>JAEEGL013242822.1_pt1 | contig 43425 bp, 38 predicted proteins | sample 9134231 | NCBI WGS metagenome assembly JAEEGL01 (sample SAMN16246548, study PRJNA631951) | gut metagenome | biome: gut microbiome; feature: rumen; material: fiber-attached | host: Bos | place: Iran: Karaj | collected 2018-10
ACTCGGGTCATTAACCTGAATAGGAAGGCCATTTGCTATGTTGTTACAAAATGTAGCTACAGCAGAGTTGTAATTAGGTCTGCACCACTTTCCAAAAAGGTTAGGAAAACGGTATACAAGCACCTTCGCCCCTGTCTCTTCTCCATATTTGAAAAACAGCTCCTCACCCGCAAGCTTGGATTTGCCATATTCAGAACCTGCAAATCTTCCTGTAAGTGAAGCCTGAATTGATGATGAGAGCATAACAGGTGCTGTGTTTTTGCATTCCTTTAATGTATTTAGAAGTACACTTGAAAATCCAAAGTTTCCGTCCATGTACTCTTTAGGATCCTTAGGTCTGTTGACACCTGCAAGATGGAAAACAAAATCTGCATTTCTGCAGTAGTCCTGTAACAGATCAGGATCAGTATCTATGTCATATTCGTATATCTCATCTATTGTCAGATCCGGCCTTGTACGGTTCTTACCATCTCTGACATTTTTGAGATTCTCAACCAGGTTTCGTCCAACGAATCCCTTAGCTCCTGTTACTAAGATTTTCATTCGGAATTCTCCATTTTCTTTTTAATATTTCAGCAAAAATATCTGTATCTATATTGATATAACTTATCTTTTAGCCAGCTCAGTTAACCAGTATTCAAGTTCTGCAAAATGCTGCTCTTCCATGAAATTGTCTCTAAAATACTGACGGGCTTTTTCTCCACAATCGGCATATTTCTCTTTGAAATCAACGTAATCAAGAAGCGCCTGTCCGTAGGCCTCACTGTCTCCTGCTGCCACGCATTTGCCACAACCTGACTCTTCGATAACTTCCATTGCTGCCCCGTTGGCTGCAGCAAGAATGGTCTTACCTGCTGCCATGTATGTCTGGAGCTTGCCGGGAAGCGTATCTCCAATATGAGTCGTTCCATCAAGTGTCAGGACGCAGGCATCTGCCTTGTTGTAAAATGTAACTGCCTCTTTAAAAGGCTTTGGTCCGTAGAATGTCACGATATCTGCAATTCCAAGGTCCCCGGCCATTTTCTGTATATTCTCAAGTTCTGAACCGCCTCCTACCATATGAAGACGTACATCTGTCCGTCCCTTGAACACAGTCATAGCATTCATCAGACAATCAAGATTCTGAGCCTTACCAATATTTCCAATGAAAAGAAAGTCTGTTGTTTCTTCTTGATCAGTATTCTTATCACTATATATCTTGTCCGTATCAAGCTCCAAAAGCCCTACATCTGCATACTGGGGCAGATAACTCATCTTGTCCCTTGATACCCCGTTTACTCTCTCAAGATAATCAAAAAACGGCTTGGAAGAAACCGCAATATGATCACACTGCCTGTAAATCTTCTTAGTCCACCAGTGGATAAGCTTAAATGGAAGTGTCCCTTCCTTAATGCTCATAGCCTTGACGCACTCAGGCCAAATATCCATACAATATAGGAAAAGAGGCTTTTTATACCTCTTTTTAAGGGCAATCGCCGGAACTGCCATAGTCACCGGAGATACCTCCCATACATATATCACATCAAAGTCTGCATCATCACCATTTCCCCAGACCTTAGTATGCTTCCAGTCCTGAGTCCTGGCTCTCATCCAGCCGGAAACAACAAATGATAAATAGCTAAGGCTTCTCCAAATCGGTCCATGATGCCTTGCTATAGTAGAAACCCTGTAGACGTCAGCCCCCTTATAGTTCTGATGCCTGTTCTTGCCATACCTGTATTCAGGTGGGATCTCCGTAGTTGTATAATCCGGAAGCCCCGTAAGCACTGTCACCTTGTGGCCTCGCTGAACTAATTTCTCAACTATATCGTTAACTGCATATATATCCGGCCAAAAGCACTCTGTAACCACGAGGATACGCAGCGATTTATTTCCTTCTATATTCAATTTATCTATTCTGGCAACGCTTGTATCCATCTTAATCTCTTGGTAAATCTGCATATTTTAGCCGCAGACATATGTTTTTTACTTCTTGCCCATTGCAGCGAGCTCTTCCTGAACGTAAGTAGTTGTAAGGAGCTTTTTAACTGTGCCCTCTACATCAAGTCTTGTAGTATTGTGGCTGGTATAAGCCTCCTTGGCTGCTGTCTGAACTTCGCCCTCTACATAGAACTTGTCATAGTTAAGGTCTCTTGCATCAGCAACTACTCTGTAGTAATTGCCCATATCCTCTGAACGGAGTCTCTCTTCCTTGGTAAGAAGTGTCTCATAGAGCTTCTCGCCATGTCTTGAACCGATTATCTTGGTATCAGTCTCGCCAAAGAGCTGCTGAACAGCTGTAGCAAGATCTCCGATTGTAGAAGCATCAGCCTTCTGAACAAAAAGATCTCCCGGATTACCATGAGTAAATGCGAACATAACAAGATCAACAGCCTCATCAAGGTTCATCATAAATCTTGTCATGTTAGGGTCAGTAATTGTAATAGGGTGGCCGTTCTTTATCTGGTTAATAAAGAGCGGAATTACAGAGCCTCTTGAGCACATAACATTTCCGTATCTTGTGCAATTGAGGATTGTTCCTCTCTCAGCGGCCATTCTGGCATTAGCATATACGATATGCTCCATCATAGCCTTGGAAATACCCATTGAATTAATAGGATAAGCTGCCTTATCTGTTGAAAGACATATAACATGCTTAACACCATTCTCAACAGCTGCATGGATCAAATTGTCTGTACCCTCAATATTGGTACGTACAGCTTCCATTGGGAAGAATTCACAGCTTGGAACCTCCTTAAGAGCTGCTGCGTGGAAGATGTAGTCAACTCCTGGCATGCAATCTCTGAGACTCTGAATATTTCTAACATCACCGATAAAGAACTTAACCTTGCTATAATGCTCAGGATGAAAAGCCTGAAGCTCATGTCTCATATCGTCCTGCTTCTTCTCATCTCTTGAAAAGATCCTGATCTCCTTGAGATCACTGTCAAGGAAGTGGTCAAGCACGCAGTGTCCAAAGCTTCCTGTTCCACCTGTAATGAGAAGTGTTTTATCCTTAAATTCGCTCATTTGTATATCTCCTATCTGCAAATTCAACTACTAATTAATTTACATGTATCTTTTTTACTAGTTAATTTACATATATCTTTTCTTACTAAATAATATCTTACTTGATTGATTGTTTGCTCACTCATTATCAACTTAATCAAGCATTTTCTCACTCTATTATTTGTTAATTATGCTTCTCTTCAGCTCTTTCCTCCAAAACTGCCGAATCGTGCATCTCCTCAGCCCTTTCCTCGGAAAAGCCTTCAGTACTCTCTTTCTGAACCAGTATCTTGACAGTTTCAAAGAGAATCTGTAAATCCAGAAGAAGTGAATAATTTGTTATATAGTACAGGTCCATCTTAAGCTTATTAAGAGGGCTTGTGTTATATTTTCCAAAAACCTGCGCAGGACCTGTAAGTCCACCCTTAACCTTAAGTCTGTAACTAAACTCAGGAATCTCCTCGCAGTATTTGTGCACATGCTCAAGTCGCTCCGGCCTTGGGCCAACTATCGACATATCGCCTTTTAAGATATTGATAAGCTGTGGAAGCTCGTCTATTCTGGTTGCCCTGATAAAGTTTCCCACCTTGGTAATTCGTGGATCCTTTTCTCCGGCGGGATGTGGTCTTCCATCCTTTTCTGCGTCAACTATCATCGATCTGAACTTGAGAATACTAAATTCCCTGCCGCCAAGTGTAGCTCTTTCCTGTCTGAAAAATACAGGACCGCCATCTTCAAGCTTAATAGCAAGCGCTGTCACTAAGAGTATCGGGCTTGTAATTATTATTCCGATCAGGGAAAAGACTATATCGCAAACTCTTTTTACAAAAGACTGGGCGAAAGTCAGTCCTGAATTTCTGCAAAGATAAAGCGGCGTATCAAAGAGGTTTATCTCTTCTGAATTCTTGCCGATAATGTCTGAAATCTTAGGAGTAAAATAAACTCTCTTATTTCTGTTAAAGCATTCCTTGAGGATATCGTTCTTGATCTCAGATGGAATGTCATTGATGAGAACTGCATCATAGTCTTCCATCTTGTCAAAAATCTTATCAAGTCCTTCATTGATATTGATAATGCCCTTGATGTGGAACTTATCAGGTCTGTCATTCATAAAGTGAAGCTTCTCATAAGAGGCTTCCTGATATACTTCCAGAATCTGATGTGCCTTGAAAAAGTGCCTGTACAGGTCTACCAGAGGTATTACCAATAGACACAGCAGTACCGACTGAACAAGCGCCAGTAGTACATATCTCCACAAGAAATCCGGGAAGAATCTGAACTGTCCGGTAATAGCACAGGACACCAGAACTTCAACTGCGTCAACGCTAAACACTGTCAACACCTGACTTGCAAGGAGATTTGCCTTTCTGTCAACACCAATCCTGAATGCCTTGAGTGCCTTGCCGATTATGTGATACAGCAAAAAGTAAATACCAAATGACATGAGCAGGTTACCCTTACCCATAAGGCTTCCTGTCTGGTTGTTATACCTTACAAATCCTATCCACACCCAGATGAACATCCCGGTAGCTATAAGCGATAAGGCGACCATGCAAACCCATCTGTAGACATATTTATTTTTTAAATGAATCTGCCCCATGAATCCCCCTGTCTGTTCATATCCAGATTTAATATCATTCTAATCATCAAATAATCAGCTCTTTCTCCAGACCATTTTGTTGACAACTCCGGTAAAGCTCTGGATTATCTTAACAACCTTGTCTGAAACATTTTCATCAACATAATCCGGAACAGGAATACCATAATCCCCGTTCTCGTTCATGGATACAGCTGTATCAACCGCCTGAAGAAGGCTCTCCTCAGTGATACCTGCCAGAATGAAGTTACCTTTATCCATAGCTTCAGGTCTCTCCGTACTGGTCCTGATACAAACTGCAGGGAATGGATTTCCCACACTCAAAAAGAAACTGCTCTCTTCAGGAAGTGTTCCTGAGTCAGAAACAACTGCATAAGCATTCATCTGAAGGCAGTTATAATCATGGAATCCAAGCGGCTCATGCCTTATAACCCTCTTATCAAGCTCAAACTCAGAAGCTTCGATCCTCTTCCTGCTCCTTGGGTGGCATGAATAGAGGATTGGCATATCATATTTTTCCGCCATCTTATTAATTGCTGTGAAAAGAGATGTGAAATTCTCTTCAGTATCGATGTTCTCCTCTCTGTGAGCTGAGAGAAGAATATATTTATGAGGCTCGATATTAACGCCTGTCTCTTTGCTAAGTCTTGCGTGAACGTCACTAGCCTTGATCTTATCAAGATTATCATGCAGAACTTCTGCCATAGGTGAGCCTGTAACAAAGGTTCTCTCCTTGGGAAGTCCGCAATCTGCAAGATATCTTCTGGCATGCTCTGAATATGCCATGTTGACATCAGAGATAATATCTACGATCCTGCGGTTTGTCTCTTCAGGAAGACACTCGTCCTTGCAGCGGTTACCTGCCTCCATATGGAAAATAGGTATATGAAGACGCTTAGCTCCTATAACTGACAAACAGCTGTTGGTATCACCAAGAACAAGCACTGCATCAGGCCTACACTCTACCATCAGCTTATAACTCTTGTCTATGATATTGCCCATTGTTGCACCGAGGTCATCGCCTACAGCATCAAGGTAAACCTCAGGCTCATCAAGCTCTAAATCTCTAAAGAAAATTCCATTTAAGTTATAATCATAGTTCTGTCCTGTATGTGCCAGAACAACGTCAAAATACTTCCTGCACTTCTTTATTACTGCTGCCAACCTGATAATTTCTGGTCTTGTTCCCACTATAATCAATAATTTCAATTTGCCATTATTCTTAAATCCTACAAAATTAGACATATCGTCTCCCATTTCACTAGTTGCAATACTAACTATATATGTTCATTGTCAGCATGCAGGTTTGAAAATATGTATATATCCCGAAGAGAATGTGTTTTTGCGAATCATTCGCACGAGTGCGTCTATTCATGAGTGCAAGGAAATCGATATTTTTTCTGTATATGGTTCACTAATTTTGAACCATAGAAAAAATATCTATTTACTTGTGCCATGAATTAGCACGAGCCAGAAGTGAGCAAAAATACATTCTTCGGGCATACATATTTCAAACCTACATGCGTCCTCAATTACTTACGATACCAGTTTACGATCTTCTTGACTGCTGCGATAGAAGATTCGACATCCTCATCTGTAAGCATTGGATAAAGAGGAATACTCATAATTCCCTTGTAAATCTTCTCAGCGTTAGGACAAAGTCCCTTTGTGTAGCCCATGTTCTGATAGAATGGGAACCAGTAAACAGGCACATAGTGAACCTGGCACTGAACATTCTCCGCACTCATGGCATCAAAGAACTCGCGCCTAGTACATGTGAGCTTATCAAGATCAAGCTGAATGATATAAAGATGTCTTGTTGTATCAGATTCAGGAATCTCTTTCTGAACGATGATCTCAGGTACATCCTTGAAGGCTTCATTATATTTATTAACAATCTCTTTTCTTCTGTTTGAGAACTGCTCAAGCTTATTAAGCTGGCTTGTGAGAAGAGCAGCCTGGAAGTCTGTCATTCTATAGTTATATCCAAGTGTCTGCATCTCGTAGTACCAGATCCCCTCCGGATTCTTCTCAACGAAATCATCAGGGTTGCGGACAATACCGTGCTGTGACGCAAGACGGAGCTTTTTGTAAAGCTCAGGATCATTAGTAGTAATAGCACCGCCCTCACCGGAAGTAATAGTCTTAACAGGGTGGAAGCTAAAGCATGTCATATCAGCGATAGAACCTTCAGGCTGACCCTTGTATCTGGTTCCGATAGCATGTGCTGCATCGCAGATATATACGAGATTATGCTTCTTGCAGATCTCGCGGATCCTGTCGTGCTCAACAGCCTGACCTGTAAAATCAACAGCAACTACTGCTCTTGTCTTGTCTGTGATATGTGCCTCAATGCTGTCTGGATCAATGTTGTAGGTTTCAGGATTAACATCAGCAAAAACAGGTCTTGCGCCAACATATACAGCACAGTTAGCAGAAGCAGCAAAAGTAAGAGGAGTTGTGATGACTTCATCTCCTTCACCAAGTCCAGCTGCAATTGCTGCGCAGTGAAGAGCTGCTGTGCCATTGGCAACAACTACAGTATACTTAGCGCCTGTAACTTCTGAAATTCTCTTTTCTACAGCATCTACAGATGGTCCGCAAGTGATATAGTCACCCTTAAGGACTGCTGCAATTGCCTGCACGTCGTCATCCTGTATCCACTGACGTCCATAAAAAATCTTATTATCTCTAACAGGCTTACCGCCATGTATCGCAAGTTTTTCTTTTTCCATGATGTTTCCTTCTTTCTATCTGCAAGAGGCTATTCCTTTTAGTCTCTTAATTTTTATGTCTCTAAGGTATTCATTATCAGCCAAATATCTTGTTTATGAATATACCTTTTTATCATCTTCGTAACAGATTTTATTCCTTCATATAGAGCCTTAGAGTCTCATCAACTACGCGGTCCCAATTGTATTTATCACAAACATAGTCCGAGGCTGCACTTCTGTATTTATCAACAATTGCCGGATTAGCCAAGAGATTCTGCATCTTGGACTTGAGGTCCTGTACATCTCCCTTGTGGAAGGTCAGTGCCTTGTCACCAATAACGTCCGCACATTCAGGAATATCTGATACAAGACAACACTGTCCGTAACTCATTGCTTCCAAAAGAGTGAGTGGCATTCCCTCAAGGTCTGAAGGAAGTACATACAGATAACAGTTGCTAAGTAGCTCTGAAAGCACTCTTCCCTGTACAAATCCGGTAAAAATGATCCTGTCATCAGAAGCTGCCAGATTCTTCATGTTCTCCTCGAATTCCAGAGAATCGCTGCTGCCGCCTGCAATCACAAGCTTCTTGTTGGTATTAAGGTCTTTAAATGCCTTGATGAGATATTCAATTCCCTTTTCCGGAACCAGTCTGCCAAGGAAAAGAATGTAGTCATCCTTGCCAAGTCCGTATTTATCACTTATAAGCTGAGGCTTATGAACCTCAGGTCTGTTGACACCGTTTGGAATGAGCACTGTATCTCTTCCATAGGTATCCTTGAAATACTGCTGAGCACTCTGGCTAAGAACGATTATCTCATCTGCCATTTTGACAGCACGTCTCTCGCCTTTCATGATATATCTGCTCGCAAAATATCCCCATTTCTGACGTTTGTGGTCAAGGCCGTGGATTGTCGCGATACATCTTTTACCCATGAGCTTGGGAATCCACATGGTAGCACATGGTCCCTCGGCATGGAAATGAACAACATCATACCTTCCAAAAGCAGCAATAAGCGCTCCAAAAAAGGATGATGTAGCAGCCGCAAAACCTTTTAAATTAATGGTTGGTACATTCTTAAGGCGAACGCCTTTGTAGATATTCCCAACATAGGCATCATACTCTTCCCCAGCCACGTGATGACCGCTTCTGTTAATGCAGGTAACCTTATGTCCTCTGCCGGCCATCCTGACTGATAATTCCTCAACGACGACTTCCACGCCGCCTTCTCTTGAGGGAATTCTCTTATGCCCCAGCATTGCTATATTTAGTTTTCTATCTATATCAGTTGTGTTCTGTCTACTCACAAAATCAAGCTCCGTACGCACAAAATATAATAAAGCTAATTATGACTTTTGCGGACGATAGAGGAAAAGTCCACAGCAATCTATACATAATTCGACATACTATTATACCATGCCCGTCAATACAATTAAAGAACGCCGCCAGCAGGCCTTTGAAAAAGACAAAAAGAAAAGACGAGCAGATCATCTATAATCTACTCGTCCTCTTAGTCGTCATTTCAATGTTTGTGTCCCCACGCCGTGATCAAAGATCAAAGCTGCCTGTGACATCATTGTTAACAACGTAGTAAGCCTTGCACTCCTCTGGCTTAACATAGATATCAAGGTTCTTAACGTCCTTTTTACCGTATGCATTCTTAGCCATGGAAACAAGCTGCTCTTCGTTTATTGCCTTGTCACCGAACTGAAGCTCGATCTTGGCGTTAACCTTAGCTGCCATCTTATTTCCTCCTCATAAAAATTGTTTGGATATATTATAACTCTTTTTTGATAAAAGTGTGAATTTTTATTGATAAAAATGTGCAAAATTTGATTTTTACCACTTTATTTGTCTATTTTCAGACTTCTTGCAATTTGATACTTATGCAGCCATTCTGCTGATGAGAAGGCACATAGCTGCCAGGGCAATCACTATGATTGACAGGATCCTCATCCATTTGTTAGTCTCAGGTTCCTCAATCTCTTTATCCTTTTGTAATTGCGCATATGTAAAAAGAATCACACCACCTATGAAAATAACAGCGGCGTAGATTAATAGAATTTTATTCATACAGCCCCTTCTCTGATCATATTACGCAATGACCGTAAACGTTTTTTCATGTATAATTATAACATATGATATAACTCACATCCTAGGAGCAGGCCATGAATATCAAATTTTCTCTTTTTGATCTGAACACCAAATTTCGTTATAGTCTCAAGCAGCTTGTAGAATTCGAGAACACCACCGATGTCAAGGAACAGAAATGCAAAACATCCATGATCCTTCTGACAGGTTTCATCATCTACAGTATCATTGCCACTTTCCTGACTTCAGATAATTACGATCACGGTAAAGTTACCAACATCAGTATCGCGATGTTTATGTTCTGCGTTATCCTGCTGCTAAAAAAGGCGCACAGGCACACAATGCTTACTATCTATTGTTCCTTTGGTGTCTGCGTCATTCTCTTTTTCCACCTGATCATGGAAGTTGACTGGACAATTGGAATGGACGCCTATTGGCTCTTCATCCTGATCCTGCCCTTTATCACCAACTACTTGGCAGGAGTCGTGTACGGATCAATAAGCGCTCTCAGCGGCCTGTTATTAAGTCTGCTTCTGTTTGATACCAGATTGATCGGCTATCTTCAACCTTATGGGCAGAACATGATCGACTGGTTTCCTATTATTTATATTGTAGTAATGCTATCAGCCGCCATTATGGAATATGAGCTTACTTTCTATCAGATTGAGAAAAAGATATCTGATGAAAAGATAGCTTATTTCCAAGCCGAGCGTACCAAGCGCCTCCGCGAGCAGCTGTCAATTTATGAAAGTAACGAACTCACGATCAGAAAATATAAACACGACATCAGACATTTCAACAGAGTTTTACTGGGTTTTATCAATGACGGCGAATACGACAAGGCCAAGGAATACCTGCGAGAATTAGATTCAATGCTAGAGCAGGTCACTGTTGTATCTTTTTGTGACAACAAGGTAGTAAATGAACTCCTGACAATCTACTCCTCAAGGTGTCAGAAACACGGTTTCAAGCTCCGCGCCAAGGCAAATGTCCCCGAACGCTTTGCTATGGAAGAAATAGAGCTTACAAGTCTTCTTGCAAACGCTCTTGAAAACGCTCTTGAATCCCAGGAAAAAGCTCCTGTAAACAAGAGATTTATTTCTGTTGATATTTCCTATGACGGACGCAAACTAAGGCTTCAGACCAAAAACTACTGTCCTGAGAAGATTTCTTTTAACAAAGACGGAATGCCTATCAGCACCAAGGTAGTACAAAGCGGCATCGGAACCACACAAATACGCGCAATTGCAAATAAATACAGCGGCGTAGCAAACTTCGCCCTCGAGGGCGATACCTTCGTGGTAAAAGCAGTAATGACCTGTCTGTAAATTATAGGGTGCGCCACCCAGCACAATTTCTGATTTTATAATAAGAAAGAGCGCCTTACTGTTTAGCAAGGTGCTCTGCAATCTTATCTTTAATTCTTTTTTCTACTATTCGTGCTATTTCCTGGGTTTTAAGATCCTTGTACTCTTCATACATTATAGGCTCCAGATAATAAACGTATGTGGTAACAGGGCCATAGTGCTCATCACTGTTGTAAACCTTGTAAGAATCAACAAGAGCCACAGGAACGATCGGGACTTTGGACATCTTGGCAAGCTTAAAGCTTCCAGGCTTGAAGCTCTCAACAACATTGTTGTTATTCTCTTTGTATCCGCCTTCAGGGAAAAGAATAAACTTCCTGCCACTTTGGAGTTCCTCTGCCATCTCACGGAAAACTTCTATGGTCTGTCTGGGATTATCCATCTCAAGTCTCTTGCCATCCACAAGATCAAGAAACTCTCTGACCAGAATAATGTGGGATCTCTTTTCATCCATGATAAAGGACAAAGGCTTTTCATGAGTATTAAAAATTCCGAGCACGTCATACTTGCCCTGATGGTTGGGATACAGCATATATCCGCCTTCTTTGGGCAGGTTTTCAAGTCCATAGCCAATAGTCTTATAACCGGATGACCTGTTCATCTTGGTAACCATCTCGTTAGCAAGCCTGTAACGAGCTTCCTCACTATGTTTGTCCTTGTGTCTGATCCAGATTCTGGATTTCAGGACATAGTAAATAATCCTGAAAATATTAATAATGATTGTGTGGTAATAATTACGCATAATCCATTTCTCTTTCAAATATCTGTTTGAGGATCATCACAGCTTCTCAATTAGTGACTTGAAGCCATATTCAAGAAAGAGCTCTTTGGCTCTGTCCTTGTTAATATTGATCCTGAAATCTTCCAACGTCTTGCCGGTATCATAATCTCTTCTGATCTGAGCAAGCTCTTTGGATAAAAACGCCATATCTCTGTATTCGGTAAGTGCCTTCATAGGGCTCCTGGAAATTCCAAGATCCTCTTTCCAGTGTGCTCCAAGCGCCTTGAGTGCCTTGGCATCACCGCCGCACTCATCAATAGCTTCATATATTTTCTCAATAGTTCCATATTCAGCCAAAAGAGGTATCGCAGCACTGCTGACTCCCTTGACTCCCGGAATATTATCACTTGTATCTCCCTGAATTCCCTTAAGGTCAGGAATCTGCTCAGGCTTAACACCATATTCGGACAGGCAAAGAGGTGGTGTTACTTCAAAAGCCTTGTCCGGAATCGCTGCAAGCTTACTGTTCCAGCCGTATTCTGCGCCATATTTATTTAAAAGCTCATCAGCTGTTTCCTGCTTGGTCTGAATGAGCCAAACTCTGGTATAGTCACTTACGAGCTGCAGATAATCATGGTCCTTGGTAATGATAAAAGAAGGAATCTCTTTTTCAAATTTGGTAACCACACTTCCTACGATATCATCAGCCTCGAACTTATTGTCAAAAAACACCTGAAATCCCATCTCTAAAAGGAGCTTCTCCATATTCTCAAACTGCTCCTTTAAAGGCTCGGGAGTCTCTCCACGATTTCCCTTGTAGTCAGGATATTTCTCTCTTCTAAAGGTATCTCTTGTCATATCAAAAGCAAACATCATGTGTGTAGGCTTCTGCTCAGCAATGATCTTGAGAATTGTACGCATCATTCCATAAATGGCATTTGTATACTGCCCTTTGTCATTGTGCAGAATCTGAGAATATAACTTTTCCTTTTTCTCAGGATCCTTCTCAAATAGAAGTGCCTTGGGAAGATTGCCGTAGTAATTAGTCACCAGCATAGAACTTCCATCTATTAAAATAAACTTTTCATTTGCCATAATCAGTACCTGTCGCCATATATTTGCTATGATCTGCACACTTATTTGTAGCACAAACCAAAGCTTATTATATCTTAAAAAAATAAATTTGAAAATAAGGCTTGCACAATCTGTTAGCATATGCTAATATGATTTTGTTAGCAAAAGCTAACTTGTAAAAAACGTCAAGCCAAGGCGTTAATTACATATGACATACAATAGTCATAAAAATCTCCTACCTAAAAACAGGTGCATCTTGCCAATGCACCTGTTTTCTTATGCGTTATTATGACTTTTGACTCCTATATCATTCAAAAACATCTTCACCAAATCTAACTTTAGCATGAGCCTTGATAGCTTCTACGCATTTATCAAAGCCAAGTTTACCAGAGTCAAGGCACAGATCATAGTTCATAGCATCTGTCCAGTCATGCCCTGTGTGGTGTTTGTAATAATCAGCGCGGAATTTATCCTCTCTTGCGCAGAATTTCTCAAGCTCTTTTCCCTTAAGAGGCTGAACCTTGCCCGCCTGCTCCATGAGGAAATCATGAGGCGCATGTACAAAGACGCTCAGCACATTGTCATAATCCTTGAGTACAAAATCAGCACACCTTCCCACTATTATGCAGGGCTCATTCTCAGCCAGTTCCTTGATACATTTGGCCTGAAGATTAAATAAATTGTCAGGCGATGTATAGTCAGGGCTATCAGGGCCTATGATCTCCGAATTGTAGACATGAATAGGTGTCTTGAGAAAGCCTTTTTTCCTGAATTTCTCATCCGTATCCAGAAAAAGACTCTCAGAAATCCCGCTCTGTTCTGATGCAATCTTAGTCAGTTCCTTGTCATAGTAGTGGATCCCCAGCTCATTGGCCAGTCTGATTCCAACTGTTCTACCGCCGCTTCCGTACTGACGTGCAATTGTAATTGTGATCTTCTTCATATTTATCCCAAATCCCCTCAGATAATTAAATATTTTTACTCACCCAGATAAGCTTTCTTTATGGATTCATCATTTAAAAGTTCGCTGGCCGGACCTTCCTTGACAATGGATCCTGTCTCAAGAACATATGCTCTGTTAGCAATTGAAAGAGCCTTCTTGGCATTCTGCTCAACAAGAAGTACTGTCACTCCGTCCTTGTTGACGTCCTGAATAATCTTAAAAATCTCATTTACAAAAATCGGCGATAATCCCATCGAGGGTTCATCCATAAGGATAATGTCAGGATGAGACATAAGCGCCCTTCCCATAGCCAGCATCTGCTGCTCGCCACCTGAAAGAGTTCCCGCTAGCTGACTTTTTCTCTCCTCAAGCCTTGGGAATCTCTTGTAGATCATCTGAAGAGTTTCCTCTATCTCGGCCTTATCCCTTCTGGTATAGGCTCCCATCTTAAGATTCTGCAGAACAGTCATCTCGGCAAATACGCGTCTTCCTTCGGGAACCTGCGCCATTCCAAGACTGACTATTTTGTGATTGGCTATTTTTCTGAGATTCTGTCCTTTATAAATGATATCACCCTTATCTGCACTTATCAGACCAGACAGGGTATGGAGCGTGGTTGTTTTGCCTGCGCCGTTAGCGCCGATAAGGGCCACAACTTCCCCTTTATCAACGTGAAAAGAGATTCCTTTCAGAGCCTGGATCACGCCATAATATACACTTAAGTTTTCTACTTCAAGTAATGCTGACATTTACTACCTCATTCAAAAAAGTATTTGACCACTCATAAAAATGTCGCTTGCGGTCGTTTCTCACTCTCCAAGATAAGCTTTGATAACTTCCGGGTTACTCAATACTTCCTTCGTGCTTCCCTGACACAGAACTCGTCCAAAGTTAAGAACCGTAAGCTTTTCACAGATTCCTGATACCAGCTTCATATCATGCTCGATCAAGAGGATTGTCATATCAAACTCCCTGCGGACAAGAGCAATAGTATCCATCAGTTCTTTAGTTTCATTAGGATTCATGCCTGCTGCCGGCTCATCCAATAATAGAAGCTTGGGATTTGTCGCCATAGCCCTTGCTATTTCAAGCTTTCTCTGTTTACCATAAGGAAGGTTTGAAGCCATGGTGTCTTTTTCCCCGTCAAGATCAAAGACTTTCAGAAGCTTCTCTGCTTCCTGATCCATCTCTTTTTCCACTTTTCTGTACTTTCCAAGATGAAGAATTCCCTCAATCGTGCTGTACCTAAAGCGCTCTGTAAGTCCAACCTTAACATTATCAAGAACCGACATATCCTTGAAAAGTCTGATGTTCTGGAAAGTTCTGGCTATTCCTGCGTGATTGATCTCGATAGTGGATTTTCTGGTAATATCCTCTCCATCAAGCCTGATGATTCCTTCGTTTGGCTTATAAACACCGGTCAGCAGATTAAAAACTGTTGTTTTTCCCGCGCCATTAGGACCAATCAGGCCATAAAGCTCACCTTTTTCAATATTCAGATTAAAATCGTCAACGGCTCTTAAGCCGCCAAACGCTATGCATAAATTGTTAACTTCAAGTAGTGCCATTCAGGTACCTCTTTACAATTTTCTTTTTCCTACAAGTAGCTGCTCATCAGATTTCGCGCTTCTTCCATGGAAGCCATCTGTTTAAAACCGTCTCTCTAAAGTTGATCACAGCAGGTGACCAGGTATAGATCATCATAACAATAAGAACAATTGAATAGATCAGCATTCTATAGTTACTAAAGCCTCTCAAAAGCTCAGGAAGCAGATACAAAATACATGCCGCTATGACGCTTCCTCTGATATTGCCAATGCCGCCCAGAACTACATATACCAGAATCATGATGGAAGCATTATAGCCAAAGTACTGCGACGTAGCCGTAAGTGTCGTAATATTATGGGAAAAGAGAACCCCTGCTGCCCCTGCAATTGCTGCAGAAATAACAAATGCCATCATCTTGTACTTGGTAACATTTATTCCTGTTGCCTCTGCTGCAATGTAATTATCCCTGACAGCCATGATTGCACGTCCATCCCTTGAATTAACAAGGTTCTGAACAACGAAAAGAGCCAGTATGAGCACTACAATTCCTACTGTGAAGCTTGAATTGTGCGGAGTTCCTGTAATTCCCATAGCGCCGTTAACTATAAGCTGGCCATCCGGCTCAAGTCCAAGCTCCATAGCATTTTTGAGAGAAAAGTGAACTCCCTTACTGTCAACGCCAATATAAAAGGCATTTATAACATTTTTGATGATCTCGCCAAAAGCAAGAGTTACGATTGCAAGATAGTCACCCTTAAGTCTCAGAACAGGAATACCAATGAGAAAACCGAACAGGGCCGCCATCGCGATACCTATTACAAAAGCCAGAATAAATCTTGGCACTGTCGGAATCCCCTCTTCCGTAACCTTGGAAAAGAATGCGCTGGTAAAAGCTCCTATACACATAAATCCGCAATGTCCGATACTAAGTTCTCCAAGTATTCCCACGCAAAGATTAAGCGCAACTGCAATTACCGCATAGTATGTCATCGGAACCAGGAGACCTTTCATGTGGCTTGAAAGATTCCCTGTGGATGCCAAAGTCTGTAACACAATGTATGAAGCTATCACGATTCCGTAGGTTATAAAATTATCTCTAGTCTTCTTAGTCAATTTCATATACTCTGATCTCCTGACACCTTAGACTTTTTCCTGAATCTTCTTGCCCAGAATTCCTGTAGGCTTCACCAGAAGTACTATGACAAGAATTCCAAATACTATCGCATCAGATAACTGCGATGAAATATATGTCTTACTCAGAATCTCAACTATTCCAAGCACCAGTCCGCCTATCATGGCTCCGGGGATTGAACCGATTCCTCCAAGAACCGCTGCGACGAATGCCTTGATACCAGGCATTGCTCCTGTATACGGTGAAAGAGATGGATAAGCCGAGCACAGTAAAGCGCCCGCAACAGCTGCAAGTGCAGAGCCAATTGCAAAAGTCAGCATTATCGTCTTGTTGACGTTAATTCCCATAAGAGCTGCAGCACCCTTATCTTCAGCAACAGCCAGCATTGCCTGTCCTTGCCTTGTTTTGTTGATAAACAATTCCAGAACAATAAGAACCACGACACTTATCACGATTGTAATTATCGTTACGCCCTGGATTCTGAGATTTCCATCAGCAAATGTCAGGCCTTCCCACTTAACAACAGAGGTAAAAGACTTAATGTCTGCTCCAAAGATTAAAAGTGCAACATTTTCAAGAAAATAGCTGACACCAATTGCTGTTATCAAAACTGCAAGAGGAGACGTAGCTCCGCGAAGAGGTCTGTAAGCTACAAATTCAGTTGTAATACCAAGAAGCGTACATAGAACAATCGCTACCAGGATTCCCACCAGCGAATTACCACTTAGAGCTCCGCTTACGGAAAAGATGATATAGCATCCTACCATGATAAAATCGCCGTGAGCAAAGTTAAGCATCTTGGCAATGCCGTAAACCATGGTATATCCAAGGGCGATTATTGCATATATGCTCCCAAGACTTAATCCGCTTATAAAATATGTAAGAAAACTACTCATGTTCTCGCCTCTCTTACTGTTTTGACCTATTCTCGAAATCCCATATCATTATTATATGATAAAATCAATCAATAAATCGATGTTTTTATTATCTTTTTTCCAACTAATTCCTATTATATTTACCACTTCATTATCAGTAGATATAAAAAGTGGCTTTTGACATCAAATAGGCTATATATTTACTTGTCCTTGTAATAGAAAACGAAGGACACCTGTGACAGCATCCCTCGCTGAAAGTCTCACCTAATTTTATTAATCTGTAAACTCATCAGGTTAGAATGTCATGAAACCATTACTGAGCTGAAACATAAGCACCGTCCTTGATAACAACAGCCTTAGGCTCTTTGTTAGGCTCGCCGCTTGCATCCCAGGTCATCTTGGCAGATGTAAGACCTGAAGCCTCAATCTCTGTCATAGCTCCCTTGAGAGCTTCGCAGATATCTGAAACGCTCATGTCAGGAGTCACGTTCTTAGCTTCAATAGCCTTTTTGATGATATAAACTGCATCGTAAGCATCAGCCGCAAACTGGTTAGGAATCTCGCCGTACTTTTCCTGATACTTGGCAACGAAATTAACTGTAAGGTCATCCTTGGCATCAGCTGCGAAAGGTGTAAGAAGCATTACGCCCTCTGCAAGTGATGTATCAAAGTTATCAACTGTAAGGATACCATCGAGACCATCTACACCAAAGAATGTAGGTGTATAGCCCATTGTGTTAGCCTGTGTAAGAATAAGTGAAGCATCCTTGTAGTAGATAGGAAGGAATACAAGGTCAGCGCCAGCATCCTTAGCTTTCTGAAGCTGTACAGAGAAATCTGTGTTGTTGTCCTGTGTGAAAGCTTCAGCAGAAACAATCTCGAAATTCTTGCCTGCTGCTTCTTCTGTGAACTTCTGGTAGATTCCGCTCGAATATACATCTGAGCTATCGTAGATGATACCTACCTTAGTAGCCAGATTGTTATCTGAAATGTACTGAGCAGAAGCAATTCCCTGGTTAGGATCTGAGAAGCAAACTCTGAATGCATTGTCATATTTAACACAGTCAACAGCTGATCCTGAAGGTGTGAGCTGGAACATGTTATCAGCCTTGGTATATTCAGAAACTGCGATTGAGCAAGCACTTGTTGTAGAACCTACAAGAACCTGCATGCCCCAGTCCTTAAGCGTATTGTATGCGTTTATTGACTTCTCAGCATTGAGCTCATCGTCTTCCTTCTTGTACTCAATCTGGTATCCATTAATACCGCCGGCAGCGTTAATCTCTTCAACAGCAAGCTCTGCTGCGTTACATACTGCAAGGCCATAAGCAGCTGCGCCACCTGTAAGTGGTCCGATAGCACCAATCTTAAAAGTTGATCCCGCTGCAGCTGTACTTGCAGCGCCTTCTGTCTGTGAATCGCCAGCGGTTGTAGAAGCATCTGCACCACATCCGGCGATCATGGAAACTGCCATCATTGAAGCCACCAATGTGCTAACCACTTTGTTAAACTTCTTCATAAGTATTGCCCTCCTCATCAAAAAATATCAAATGTATATTTGTATACAATCTTATACTTTTAAAGATTAAAGCATTATAGTGTAAAAGTCAACAAGAAATATGGATACTTTTTAATTATATAGTGATATGCCGAACACCTCCCAAGCCATGCGAGGACCAGGTCCAGTACGGATACCGTATTTCTGATAAAATTCAGTATTCTATATATTGATTAATTATTTTATGCAATTTAGTAGATTGCATTAGTACATTAACATTGATAAAATTAATTTATAGAGGGGGAATTGAATATGCTTCAATTATCTTATTTGGGAATTGCCTTTGCAGCAGTTTTCTATTTGGTATTTGGAATTACCGTTCGTCTTATGGCGCTTAGCGATTCTACGCGCAATAAGGCTAGACTTGGTATCCTGATTACCTCGTTTTCCTTAGTTTTTGTTTTTTCACTTTTTGCCGGGTTGCTTAACCTTAATAGTAGCAGGCTATTTTTGGGTGTGGTTTTTCTCTTACTTTCTTTCACAGCCTTGTTTATTCTTGTCGGAATTTTCATCGAACTTCACCACATTAGAACAAAAGTTAAAATGAGAAGATTTATGGTCCTGTTTGATATTGTCGATAGATTTATCACCGAAGGTAAAACTCAGGACGAGATTCTGAAATACCTTGTAGAAATACAGAAATTAACCTTAAAAGAAGCCAGAGATTTCCTGGATTTTATTACGGATCCTCAGAATCATCAGTTCCTTGCTGATGTTAATGAAAAGATTCATGAAGCTCAGCTGTTAAAGCGTGTAACTAAATAAAATAAACTGACATTACAACCGGCAAGTGAATTTGGGTACAAGCATCCACTCGCTTGCCGGTTTTGTTCAACAAAGAGGCGGCACCAACCCGATAACATCAAGTTGTGCCGCCTCTTTTCTATATGTATTCCCTACCTTTTTATGCAAACAGATCCAGATTTCCTCCGGAAATACCATAGGATAGTGCTCCCTGATTCTGAGAATACCCTACTGTCATCCCTTGGAATTTCTGTGCCACGTCATTGTACATTCTCCCAGCTTCCTGGGATTTTTTTACCATATCAATTGCCATCTGCATCGAATCTTCTTCATCATCCTCTACAGTTGATACGGCTTGAGCATTGGGATATCCAACAGGTGTAACATTGGGAACTAGCCCCTTTGCTCCATGGCTGGTGAACTCGTCTGAAACCTCTGACTGATTCTTAATAGTATAATTCATGGGTTTCACAAAGCTCATTCCATATGGACTGCCGATTGATCCTATAGAAATACCCATAAATCTCCTTCTCTTTTTCTAAACCCGTTTATTCCTAGTTACATACTAGCCCAGAGGCTCTCTTCATGCAATTATGCCCCTCAGAATTCTGTGTAAACTTTTCATAGCATTTTATTAAATTTCGTTAAATTTTATGATATTATAATAAAGAGGGGTATTCTGACCTTCGGACCTGTATTAACACTTCAACTATTATAACTTCATTTTGCAACTGGAAAGGAGCACAGACAGATGGGGAACAGCCAACTGCAGTATTCTCCGTTCAAACCAAATTTGAAGACAGCAGAAGTATTTGCGTGGGGCGATCCGGAGTATAATTTATTTGACCAACTTAATGAGAAATATGAAAAGAGTCATCCAGAGTATCACAGTCTCTCTTCGTATGAGAAAATGGTGATCAAACAGCAGATCCACCACGAGGCAATTGGCCTCACACCTCTTAACCTGATCAAGGCATTTGTTGAAGATCCGCAGTTTGATGAATTTCGTTCTATAGACTCTATGTAAAACTTAAAATCGATAATAATCCAAGATAATGGTTTATGGGCTCTAAAAAGCCACCGGCTTTCAAATTCCGGTGGCTTTTTTATTTGATAGAATATAATCGACACTCTTTTTTATTTGGTTTCGCGGTTTACATATTTGTTGTGGAACTTGGAATAAGCAATTTTTTGGCTGCTATAAAGGCTTGAGTACCCGGAGAAGGTATAGCTGAGCGCAACTGCCAGAAGATAATATGGCATTCCCTTAAATCCAAATAATTCAAAACATATAAATAGTGATGAAATCGGGCAGTTCGTTACCCCACAAAACAGCGCTCCCATTCCTATAGCAGCGCAGAGAGCGGGGTCAAACCCAAAGAGCTGGGAGTACAGGCATCCAAAAGTTGCTCCTATATAAAGTGAAGGAACTATCTCGCCTCCCTTATATCCTGCCCCAAGAGTAAGCGCCGTGAATATTATCTTAAACAGAAAAGCCATGTAAGGAGCTTCGCCTTTAATAGCCATCTCAATAACATCCATTCCGGCTCCGTTATAATATCTTATTCCCTGAACATAATGGAATCCGCTTCCATCAATTCTGATTCCCATAAGGTATGTAAGCGCTACAACTATGCATCCGCCTACAAAAGCTCTTACATAAGGGTTCGGGAAAAACTTCTTATAATTTCTACCTGCAAATTTAAGTGTCTGGCAAAACAAAACGCTGACGACTGCACACAAAATCCCAAGAATTCCGGTAAATACTGCGTTATAAACATCAAAAGTAGGAACTACTGTAACGGTAAAGACTTCTGCGGAGACTCCCAGTATCTTGGCTATTCCCTGTGCTGTGAGAGCAGAAATAACGCAAGGGACAAGTGCTGAATAGTACATTACTCCTACATTTTCTATCTCCATCGCCATGAATGCAGCAGTCATTGGCGTTCCAAAAAGCGCCGAAAAAGCTGCGCTCATTCCGCACATAGTTATGATCTTGATATTTCCCTCTTTTAACTTAAAAAGTTTTCCAAGATTGTATCCAAGACTTCCGCCCATCTGAAGAGCTGCGCTCTCTCGTCCTGTAGAGCCGCCAAACAAATGAGTCAGTACTGTCGAAATAAAAATAAGCGGGGCTTTAGTTATTGGAAGATTGTCTCCCTCCTGTATCGATCTGATAACAAGGTTTGTTCCCCTATCCTCATAGTCCTTGCACAATCTGTACATAAATACGATGAAAAGACCCGCAAAGGGGAGTGCAAGAATTATAAGATCGTGCCCTTTTCTAAACGCAGTCGCCCAGACTACCCCATAGTAAAAGGCCGTACCTATAATTCCTACAATGAGTCCTGTAAGGCATCCCAAAAACAGCCATCTTCCCAGAACTCTGATTCGTCCAACCAGATCAACCTCCGGTATGTGCTCGATAATGTACTCTAGCGGATTTTCTCTTTTTTCCATAGCTACCCCTTAAGCCTTTCTAAGGCTTAGTTCCTCATAGCCTACCTTACACTATCTTATTTATCAATTTCCTTATAACAAGTTTTACTAGAATCTGATTGATGCTTTTCTTATTTCCGGCTTAGCTTTTATTCTGATTGATGCTTTTTCTTATTGTCAGCTTTGCATTTATCCAAATCTATGTTTTTACAACGTCAGCGCAAGATGTATGACACTGCTTGCCGGAATTCTGATCAATATTTCTCCGTTTCCAAGATTATTGTAATCCTTAAATTCTTTTACCACAACATTCTCGGGCTCTTCAAAAGTATTGTGAAGATGCATTTCACCGCCAACTATCTGGCCCGCGATCTCTTTTACCTCAGAATCAGCAACCATAACCTTAACCTCGTAATCTTCAGTACAGGAGAGGTTTGTAACTGTTGCATGAATCTTGCCATCTGTTCCCAGAGATACTGACTCTGTAAGGTTTGGAACCTGATACTCATCTGTAACACCAATTTCCTTGGTCTCGATAAAGCTCTCGAGAAGTTCAGCATCCTGATGATACTTGTACATATTGAAAACGTGGTAGGTTGGAGTCTTGATCATCTTCTCGCCATCTGTGAGAACAACCGCCTGAAGAACATTGATCATCTGGGCAATATTAGCCATCTTGACTCTGTCGCAGTGCTTGTTGAAGATGTTGAGGTTGATACCTGCTACAAGAGCATCCCTGATTGTGTTCTGCTGATAGAGGAATCCCGGATTTGTGCCTGGCTCGCAGTCATACCAGGTGCCCCATTCATCTACAATAATGCCAACCTTGTGCTCTTTATCATACTTATCCATGATTGCCTGATGCTTGCTGATAAGAGTCTCCATGAAAAGAGTCTTGCCAAGTGTTCTATACCACTCTTCCTCGGTGAAATCCGTAGCACTTCCCTTGTTCTCCCATCCGCCCGGATGTGTATAGTAATGAAGGGATATTCCATCCATGAAACCATGAAGCCATGCAGGTGAATCAAAGCAGGTCTTCATAACTCCTTCTGTCCAGTTGTAATCATCTACGTTTGCTCCGCAAGCGATCTTGTTGATGTGTTCTCCCTGTTTGTAATCACGAATATAGGTCTGATATCTGCGATAGAGATTACCATAGAATTCAGGAGGCATATTTCCGCCGCAGCCCCAGTTCTCATTACCAACTCCAAAATAATCCACTTTCCATGGGTCTTTGTGACCATTCTTTTCTCTGAGGTCCGCCATAGGTGAGACTCCATCGAATGTCATATACTCAACCCATTCTGACATTTCCTGGACTGTTCCGCTTCCAAGATTACCATTTACGTATTTCTTGCAGGAAACCTGATTGCAAAGCTCCATGAACTCATGTGTTCCAAAGCTGTTATCTTCAACAACTCCGCCCCAGTGAGTGTTGATCATTTTTTTACGGCTCTCCTTGGGTCCAATACCATCTTTCCAGTGATACTCATCTGCGAAGCATCCCCCAGGCCATCTCAGCACAGGAACCTTCAGCTCCTTAAGCGCATCAACTACATCTTTTCTCATTCCATTGACATTCTCAATTCCTGAGTCCTCTTTTACATAGAGTCCTTCGTAGATTCCCCTTCCAAGGTGCTCAGCAAAATGCCCCTGAAGTTCAGGATTGATGTGCCCTTTGTGACTCTTTGGGTTAATACATAGTTTAAACATACCTTCTTCTCCCTTATTATTGCTTAGTATTGCCTATTATTGCTTATTGTTACTTATTGTTACTTATTGTTACTTATTCTAACTTTTTTCTGTTTTATTCTTGCTCTGTTTTATTGTTGCTCTTTTTCTAGTTTTTTTGCTCTTTTCTAGCTTTATTTCTTGCTCTTTTTCTTGCTTTTTTTCTTGCTTATTTCTTGCTCTTTTTCTTGCTATTTATTCTTGTTCTTTTTTTATAATGATTTTATTTTACTACAATCTTATTTTACTTTTATCTTTATTACTTTAGCTTTTGCAAAACTAATTGCAATATTAGAATACTATATACTCCTGGGAACTACAATGTTATTTTTTATTTCAAACACTGAAAAACACTGGTCTGGCAGCGATAATACCCGAATCAATTCTTTTCAGTCTTTTCGGGCATATTATTTGCTCAAGTTTTATTGCTGCTTGTTTCTGCTTTTGCCCGAATCTATTTATTTTTCTCTTTTCGGGTATAGTTTTTACTGGCATTTTGTTACTACCTTTACCCGACTTTATGAAAAAAGAGGTGTTTCGGGCATAGTTTTTAAGACTTTACCCCTAACTGTCACTAAATTCCGTACCCGAAAATGGCATATTCTTATTTTTCGGGTAAGCACACCTTCTTTAAGCGCGATTACTCTTTACCCTAAATTGGATAAAAATCTCTTTTCGGGCAAACTCAGCAGTAGTATCTCCCAACATCATAAGCTCTCCCATAGAGTCCCCATAAACTCCACCCTGCAAAATTAATAGTTGACATACTCAAAAATAACTGTATATAATACGAACACTTAATCATTAATAATTCTATAGAAACATGTGGTTCGTTTCGAACATTCAAACACATGGTTCAAGGGAGAATCAAATTGGATATTAAATTATTAGAAGCTGAGCGAAAGATGTTGCTTAATATGCTTACGCTTGCGAAAAAAGACTTAACAAACAGCCCACCCGGGAAACTACGTGCCAAAATCAATAAAACAACGCCTGTATATTATTATCGGGAAAGTCCATCTGACAAATATGGAACATATATCAAATCCAAAGATCGCAAGCTCGCGATAGCTCTGGCTCAAAAAGGCTACGCCGAGGATATGATCAGAATAATAGAAAAAAGAATTTCTATCTTAGATAATTTGTTGGAATCATATACTAAGCAGAAACTCACAACAATATATGAGGAATATGCTCCGGCAAGGCGAAAACTTATCACACCATATGTAATTTCAGATGAGGAATATATAAGACACTGGCTGGTTTCAGGCATCTCAGGCACATCAGCCACAACAGGCAGATCATCAGGTCGCGTCAGGCAAAAGACTAATCAATTATCAAATAATCAAAGCAGCTCTTCATCTCTTAGTATGATCACAGCGCCATATCAGGCATTCTCTAATGACTCTTGTGCAAACGACCCTCAATCTAAAGATAATCGTATCTTTACTACAGCTCACGGAGAAAAAGTTCGCTCAAAATCTGAGGTAATAATCGCCGATACTTTATTAAGGATGGGAATCCCCTATATATATGAAAAGCCATATTATTATGACGGAAACAAGTCATTTAACCCTGATTTCACCGTTCTTAATGTCAGGCGCCGCAAGGAAATATATATTGAGCACTTCGGAAAGATGGGTTCTGCAGGTTACAGAGCTGATTTCTTTTGGAAAATGAAAACATTTGGCCAAATAGGAATAGTTCAGGGCGAGAATCTTGTTATGACATTTGAAGATGAAGATCATCCATTTGATATCGCATATTACATAAATGACATTAAAAGAATGTGCCTTGAATAAAAGTGCTATATATAAAGGACCTTGAATAAAAGAGTCTTGAATAAATGAATATCAAGAATCAAAAATGTGTGAATAAATCACAAAAGCTTTAAAAGTCCCTGAATTCCCTGCTCTTTATAAATGCTCTTATAGAAGCTGACTTCATCCTTGATAATCAGATCAATCTGTTTCATACCAAGGAGTTCTACGGGAGCCTTGTCATCAGTTAAGATATGGCCAGTTCCTTCATAAGATATAAGTGTATCTTCTACATGTTTCATCATAGCCTTGAGATCATCATCCTTCTCAAATGCAATATCATTGCCAAGTCTTGTTGCAAGATCATCTCCGTTTGTTGCAAATAATTCCTTGTTGGTTGAACCCTTAACATCGACGATCATAACCTGATCAAATACAGACGAAATGGTATCAGCAAGATAAGTATTGATTGTGGTATCGCCTGAAGAAATATTGCTATCTTCGCTATACATATTCATATTCACAACCATCACGCCCTGCTCTGTAAGGTGGTCTTTGACCAGGGTAAAAAATTCCTGTGAAGACATCTGAAATGGAATAGTAATATCCTGATATGCATCAACCATGATAACATCGTATTTCTTATCAACGGCATTCAGAAAAGCTCTGCCGTCGTAAGTTGTAACCTGAGTACTCTCAGGAAGCTCAAAGTATTTATGAGCAAGATCTGTGATCTTATCATCAATCTCAACGCCTTCTACATTAACATTATCAAAGTATCTGCTAAGCTGAGTTGCGTAGGTTCCTGATCCCATTCCGAGGATGAGAACATCAGTTTTTTCCCCATTTGCCTGCTGCCTTATTTTTGTATTTGCCATGTAAGGCGCAGCCAGAGCATAGTCATAATACATCCCTGTTAACGATCCGTCTTTTACCAGAAGAGACTGAACTCCAAACAAGACATTAGTAGATAGGATCATGCTATTGGGAGTTTCTTTTACCTGAAGATAGTTATAGACAGACTCCCCTTCAAAAGTAAGATTCTTTTCCCAGAAAGCAAAGCTTCCGTTATGTCCAAAGACGCAGCAGAGGGCAAATATCAAGACGCTTGTAATAACCTTGGCAGCAACACTGCTCTCTCTTACACTATCATGTCCTGAAGGAAAACTCTTATCGCCCTGTTCAGATTCACTCTTTGATCCTGCCTCATTACCATCATGTTGTCCCCTGCTCGGGCTTACAAAATACAGAATAGAAAGGGCCAGCAAAATCCCCGCAAAGATCAAAAATGTGATAGCAGTTCCAACAGCCGGAATTGTAACAAATGTCGGCATGAAGGTTCCGATGATACTTCCTATTGTATTGAAAGCCCCCAGAGTTCCGATAGTCTTACCATTATCCTGAAGTGAGTCGGTTGTGTACTTGGCAAGGCTTGGTGTTACAGTTCCCAAAAGAAAAAGCGGAAAAACAAAGACTATCATGCAAGCCGCAAAGGCCGCTATTACAAGGAAATTACTGTTAACAGCAAAAATAAGTACCGCAGAAATAGCAAGTATTATGTACTTGCCAAGAACAGGAATTGCAGCTATCCATAGAGATGCGATGATGATCCTGCCATAAAGCTTATCAGGATTCGGATCTTTGTCAGCCTTTCTTCCGCCGTAGATGTTTCCCAGTGCCATGGCGATCATGATTGTTCCAATAATAATTGTCCACACTATCTGCGAGGAACTAAAATACGGTGCAAGAAGTCTACTTGCCCCCAGTTCAACCGCCATCACTGACATTCCGGCAAAAAACTCAGTCATATATAAAAATATTTTGTTTCTTAAAATTGGTTTCTTTTCCATACTTTCCTCTTTTTATGACATATTTGGAATATTATTTAAAAAAAGTGGTCACCTTCTTGACCGTAGTCCGCACCCACTTACTTGACTATAATTCAAGTCCACTTGCTTGACTATAGTTCATTAATCACAAACTTTTACGCATGTAATCATTCCTATTTTATGCAATATTATTGCGCTCATAAACAAGGATTATACATGATATAGGGGGGCATACATACTGTCAAAACGCTTAACACGCAAGTATGCACACATTTATGACTTTCGCCACTTATATCATATATATTTCTGCTCACTTTAATCAAGGTCATAGATGCCATGTTGTGCCCAATTTCTGCTAAGATTCCTCTCCTCTATTCAATACTTATCTGTTCACGTGTGGATAATCACTCATAGATACATTAAAAAGAATTAAAATATTCACTTCCACAGAAAAAAGAGTTTTATATTTACGAAAATTTATATATATATTTTCGTTTGTTTTTATAATTAAACCGCCTATAAATGCTACAATTTATCTGTGAAATTGTGCAACCACGCAAAATATAAACAATAATCTATATTTATCCGGAAAAAGAGTATGTGGAACAAAGCCCAGGAAAGATTTAGAACCCGAAGCCTCATAGCCACTATAGTTCTGATAATTGCAGCAATCATTGGATCACTTTTTTACGTCATATATATCAGAGGCTATACCCGGCAGCGAAGCTATCTGGAACTCAAGAAAGCAACCGAAGAAACCATCGATTCCATCGAGGGTGAATTTCGTACGAGCAGAAATATGCTCCGTCTGACCGGGCGTATTATTTCCAATTCCAACGACTCTCTCCATTCTCTTAGAACCAATTCCTATCTGACTACAGGCCAGGTCACTTCAACAATTTCCGACATAGCAATCCTCACTCCTGAAAACAAGGTTATCCGTATAACAGGAAGCGATTATGATGCAACAGGAATCCTTGATTTTGACAGCATTAACGACAAAGGTGAGCATATATCATCTCTTTTCCCTGATCTTGACGAACCGGAAATAAATGACATCAGGATATTTGTTCCAATAAGGCGCAGAGGCGACACCATTGCATTTATCTATGGAACAGTAACTCCTACAGATATCCTGAGTGCCTGGGTTCCGAATATCTACGACGGAAATGCCAGAGTATCCGTAGTAGAGAGAGATACAGGCAAATTCATTATTGACGACGATGGCCGCCTTCTTGAAACCATCGAAGATGCTGATATTCAGATAAGTTCCATCAGCACAGATGCATCTTTTACAGATTCAATAAGAGAAGGCAAGCGGGGCTATGCCATAGGAAAAGACATATCCACAGGCAAAAATCGCTATTACTGCTTTCTTCCTATGAACATCGCCAAGTGGGAGCTTATTGTAAGCGTTCCGGAAAAAGATGTGTATGGAGCCGTAAGGCCTATTCGTACTTATCTCTATGTCTTTTTGTTCTTTGCAGGTGTAGGTCTTGTCATCTACTTCCTGTACATTATCCACATAACTACAGGTTCTCTTGTAGGTATCGAGAGAAGGGCCAACATGGATGCCCTGACCGGTCTTCAGAACAGAAACCGCTATGAATACTTCTGTTCGCATCTGCAGCAGGGGACTGACGGACTTGCCTGCATCTATTTCGATGTAAACGGGCTCCATGAACTGAACAACACTCAGGGGCATCTCGCCGGCGACAATATGCTCAAAACAATTGCCAAGCTGATTGTGGAGGAATTTGGAGATTCCAACACCTACCGAATAGGCGGTGATGAATTTGTGGCCTTTAGATATGAGCGCGACGAAAATCTTGTAAGGGGCGATCTTGCCAAAGTAACAGCTGCCATCGAAGAAAACGGCTACCACGTAGCCTGCGGCCTTGCCATGGCTACTCCTGACAAAAAGCTCCTAACTGTGATCAAGACAGCAGAAGAAGAAATGTACGAGAATAAGCGCAAGTACTATGAATCTATAGGAAAGGAGATGCGCGGATGAGTCAAAAGAGATTTCGCATAATTTCATATGTCTGCGCGATCATGCTCCTGGTTTCAGGATGTAGTTACTCTCTTCCTGACATAGAAAACCATCTTATCGAAGACTCTTTTTCCGAAAATGCCACTGTCTATAGGACTTTCTATGCATCTGAAGTAGTAAGCCTTAACTATCTGACTTCTGACTCAGATGTTGACTGCGGGATCAGTGTCAATGTGATCGATGCTCTTGTTGATTACGATGAACACGGAAACATCATTCCGGGGCTTGCAACCGGATGGGAATCAAACGATGATCTGACTCAGTGGACTTTCCATCTAAGAGATGACATAGTTTGGGTTGATTACAATGGTGAGTATTACGCAAACATCACAGCGGATGACTGGGTATGTTCCTACGAATATGCCAATTCTTTTATATCAAAAGATGTTTCTATATCCAGCGTTGTTGCTAAGAACACCAAAACTCTTGTTTACACTCTAAACGAACCATGCCCGTTTTTTACAAGTATTCTGTCTTACTCATGCTTTCTTCCCGTATGCAGGAGCTATCTTGAAAAAACCGGAAGCATGTTTGCAAGAGATTATAAACATCTTCTGTATAACGGTGCCTATATTCTCCACTATTTCCAGCCCTTTGAGCAGCAGATCCTGGTAAAGAATCCTAAATATTGGGATAAAGATAAGGTATACATAGACAGGATTGAAAACTATTTCGACTACGATGCAGCTTCTGTCTCCACAGTACGCTATCTTAAGGGAACTGTTGACAGGGCTATTGTGCCCTCAGATAAACTCACTGCATATCTTGATGATCCCGAGATTTCAAAGCACATCCACAGAGCTCGCCCTGATAACACTATTTCCACCTTCTACGCTTTCAATTTTTACCCGAGATTTGACCCCAAATATGAACCCGAAAACTGGGCCAAAGCTGTTGCAAACCAGAATTTCAGAAAAGCCATCAAGGCTTCGATCGACAGAGTCTCTTTGCTGTCAATATATGAACCCTACACACCTGAAATTCTCCTTAACAACACTCTTACTCCCGAAGGCGCCTTTTACTATGACGGTGTGGATTATACTTCTCTTCCTGAGTTAAAAGAGATAGCTTCAAGAGATTCATATAGTCTCGCAGCCGCAAGCTATTACAGGAAAATAGCACGAAAAGAGTTAAGAGAAGAAGGTGTCACATTCCCTATTAAAATTCTCATGCCCTATAATCCTTCTGTAGAGGGGTGGGGAAAAGAAGCTGATAAAATAGCCACGCAGATTGAAGCTGCAATGGGAAGAAATTTCGTAGATGTTATCGTAGAGCCGGCAAGTTCTACCGGCTTTGACATGTCTGTAATCCACAGCGGAAAGTATGCCCTGATAAAGTGCAGCACAAGCTCTGCCTACTATGACCCACAGACATTTGTTAAGCCTCTTCTTGACGGCAGCGATTATATCTTCTGGGATAAATGCGATGATCCAAATGTACACGCTCTCAACAAGGAATGGAATAACCGAATACAGAAAGCTTCCAATACAACCTCAGATCTTCCGCTTAGATATTCCACTTTTGCCCAGGCTGAAAAGCTTGTTATAAGTCATGCGATCATCATCCCCTTCTCCATTATGAATGGTGACGGCTACGAAATGTGCAAGCTAAATGAATTCGAAGGGGAATTTGCTCATTACAGCTTTATCAGTAAGCGCTACAAACTGCACAGGCTTCATGATAAATCAATGAATCTTGAAGAGTATAATAAGGCCCTTGAAGAATGGCTACAAGGTTTCTAAAAGAGCAATTCTTATATCAGGCTGTGTCAAAATTTTCTTTTGATACTTACATCATTTAATAATATGAGTATTAAGATTATAGTACTCCGAAGCCAGAGAAAACTTGTCAGCTACGCCCTCTGTAAGATAACCCCCCCTGTCATCAGTGACAAGTACCATATCAAATTCCTTATCTCTATTTTCCTGATAGTACCTGATCGCTTCGTCAAGCCCCTTTACAAAAAGAGCTGTGGACAGGCCATCACATAAAAGGCCATCCTTACCTATAATAGTAACAGACACAAGCCCGTTTTCTGCGGGCTTCCCGGTCTTAGGATCAAGGATATGCCAGTAGGTCTTTCCATTCTCTTCAAAATATCTCTCATATCCCCCCGATGTCACAACAGCAAGATCACTTACGGAGAGCACTCCAAGAATGCCGCTTGAAGAGTCTATAAAAGGGCTCTTAACTGCCACTTTCCAGTCATCACCATTTATCTTACTGCCTATGCACTGAACATTTCCCCCAAGATTTATAAGGCCGCTTGTCACACCCTTATCTGTAAAAAGATTGTAGAGTGACATGGAAGTATACCCCTTGGCCACACTTCCAAGATCAACCTGCGTTCCAGAAGGAATCTCGCATATTATACCAGCAGCATCTGAAAGTTCGTTGCTATCAATAGTTGCATCAAAACTCGCGATATCTACGCCATGATAATCCACATTTTCAAGGAGCTCCTGAATCTCTTCATCTGCCGGAACCCTGTATTCACCGGTGGTAAATCCCCAGGTCTTCAGAACCGGATAAATCGTAATATCAAGGGCACCATCTGTGCTATCACAGATATCAAGCGCCTTCCCCATGAGTTCTGCCACATCTTCTGTAAGCGCAGCCTTGCCGTCCTTATTAAGCTTTGCTATCTCACTGTTTTCATCAGTTACAGACAGCTCTTTTTCCAAAGAGCGGATAAGCGCCTCCCCTTCGCGAAGAAGCTCCTCATCCCCCTGAATCTGCAACTCCATTACAGTGTCCATAGCAAAAAGAGTTGACGTCTGCATATTTTTCCCGGCAAAAGAGCTTACTGCTCCGTCTGATTTTCCATCTAAGCCTGCATTTTGCGCGCCGTCTGAAACATTTCCGCATCCGCACAGAATGGCAGTGCATAGAATCACTGCCATCAGGCTCTTTTTCATATGATATTTAATATCTGAATTCATCTTGCCCGTAACCTTTAGGATTTATTTTATCATAGCCTCTGAAAGTGCCATGTTTACTGCGTCTATCAATCCTTCAGATGAATACGTTGCACCTGAGATCGTATCTACCTCTGCACTCTGCCCGGCTATCATATTTTCAATCATGCGTGATCCGTCTTTATCAACATCAAAATAGTCAGCATCATCCGGAAAATATGAGCCGACATCTAGAACTTGCGCAACTCTGAATAAGCCATTGGAACGGCAATAAAGAGAGAAAGTACATCTGCACATGCCTGAGCCATTTCAACACCTGTTATTCCAAGGAATACAGGAAGGATCAATATCATAGGAATAAAACAGATTCCATTTCTGGCAGAAGCCGTGATTGAGGCCTTAATCCCCTTGCCAATAGATTGCAGCATCATGTTACTGATGACTATTGCTCCGGATAAAGGCAATGTAAATGCCTGGAATCTGAGGGCCGCAACACCAACTGTTATAGCCAAAGGGTCCTTGGAGAAACCGGAAATGATATATGGTGCAAAGATATAAGCTATAGCGCCGATTCCAACAAGCACAATAGTTGAATACTTGACGCAAAACTTAAAGCCTTCTTTTACACGGCCGGTGAGACCTGCCCCATAGTTAAAGGAGCACACAGGCTGATAGCCCTGTCCGAATCCAATAAGTGCCGATGCCAGCATCATCATGATCCTGCCCGCAACACTCATACCTGCAATTGCTGCATCTGATCCAATAGAACCGGCAGTGTAGTTGAGGATAAGAGTTGCTATGGCTGCAAGCCCCTGACGGAAAAGAGATGGTGCTCCGCCATTAACAATCTCTTTAATATAGTGCCAGTTTAGATGAACATTTTGAGGAAGAAGCTTGATGTTCTCCCCTTTGCTGGTACCAATCAGAAGAACCATAAAGCTGGTTGCCTGGCCCATGACTGTTGCAATAGCTGCGCCTCTGACTCCCATGTGAAATACCAGAATAAGGAGCGGATCCAGGATCATATTCATAACTGCGCCGCACATAAGCCCTATCATTGCATAGTAAGCAGCCCCTTGGAACCTCAGCTGGTTATTAACTACAAACTGAGCCATCATAAATGGAGCCCCAAAGAGAATGATCCTCATGTACTGCATAGTAAATTCAAGTGTCTGAGCAGAAGCTCCTCTTCCTAAAAATGAAGCAATCGGCTCTGCCATTACATTTCCGACTATTGCAAAAACGACACCCAGAATAAGCGCAAGAGCAAAGCCGGTTGAGGCCATCTCACTTGCCTCCTTATGGTTATCTGCTCCAAGCATTCTGGATAAGTAGTTACCTGAACCATGGCCACAAAAGAATCCTGTTGCCTGGATCAGTGCCATTACTGTAAATACAAGACCTACAGCTGCTGTCGCAGAGGTGTTTATTTCTGCCACATCAGATACTCTGGCAACAAAAAAGGTATCTGCAGTATTATAAATTGCTGTCACCATCATACTGATGATAGTCGGAACTGACAGTGTCAGTATCAGTTGTGGCACAGGAGTCTGTGTCATATATTCTCTTCTGTTTTTACCTGTAACTTTTATTGCCATTAAATCAAACCTCTTATATTTGTAGAATTGCTTTACTTCCGCCGCTCTTTTCCTTGGTAACTACAATCTGCTTATCAATCTTATCCTTGAGTTCGGATACGTGGGAAATAATACCGACAAGTCTGTTACCTTCTGTAAGTCCCGCAAGTGCATTATATGCAAGCTCCAACGAATCCGAATCAAGGGTTCCAAAGCCCTCATCAACAAACATAGTATCAATCTGAATTCCGCCTGCGGAGGACTGAATTTCATCAGAAAGGCCAAGAGCAAGCGACAGCGCTGCCATAAAGGACTCACCACCTGACAAAGTCTTGACGCTTCGCTGGCTTCCATTGTAGTGGTCAATAACGCCAAGGTCAAGCCCACTCTGTGAACGGTTGTTGCTTGCTTCTTCAAGACGTTTTAACTCATACTGAGCATCAGACATCTTCATAAATCTGAGGTTTGCTCTGGCAATGATCCTGTCAAAATATGTTGTCTGAATATAGGTTTCCAGCATTATCTTTTCTTTGCCGCTAAGCTTTCCATTTGCAGTATCTGCAAGGGAAGAGACGTAAGCATATCTCTTTTCCGCCACGGATAGTTCATCGCACTTTTCTTCTATTCCTGCGCGCGCCGTAGTATTGGTTTCAATCCTAAGGCTTGCACTTGTAGCTCTCTTAGTGAGTTCGCTTCTGGTCTCCTCCAGCCTTGTCTTATTATCAAGCTCTGTATCAAGCTCGATTCGTTCGGACTTCTCTATAGTTTCTAAAAGTGCCTTGATCTGTCCTTTTAAAAGACTGATCTTCTCTGTATGTTCTTTCATATCCTTATCAGCTTTTTCATATTCTGACTGGATATCGATAATCTTCTTTTTAAGATCTCTTATTCTATTCTCTGCTGCAGCTTTACTATCAAACCTGAAGTTTTCCTTGAGTTTATCTTTCCTTCCCAGAACAGCTTCAAGAGCCGCTTCATCCGCAGCAAGTTTTTCCTTAATAGAAGATTCTTTTTCCCTGCTTTTCAAAGTTTTGTTCTCAAGATCAGGAAGCTTATTCTCTATTTCTTCCTTGCGCTTTAGAAGTTTATCCATTTCGTCAAGCTTACTGTTTATGCCATCAACAATCTCTTTGGTATCAGCTATGATAGAAGTTGTACTTTCCTTCATCGCTGAAAGGTCTTTTTCATCCATATCAGCTATAGCTTTAAGCTCATCTGACAGGTTTTCTTTATTGGCATCAAGTGTACTTGCAAGCTCTCCGCACTTTCTGCTTGCCCTGGTGGCTGCGTCTCTGGCTGCATCTGCCGCATTTTTTGCATTCTTAAGTTCAGCATCAGTAGGGACTTCTCCTTCCGATGTCGCAGGGTTTGGATGGGTCAAAGAACCGCACACAGGGCAGGGTTTTCCCTCCTCCAAAGTCTTAGCAAGAACTCCTGCCTGACCATCGCGGTAAGCCTTGAAAATATGCTCATAGCATATGTTTTTATCCTGATATTCTCTGTCAAGCTCAAGATAACATTCTCTTTCCGCTTCCAGTTTCTGCTCATCCTGAATAAGCTTTTTGATCCTGTCAGAAATCTCCAAAAGGCGCTTGTACTTATCTTCTGCACTCTTTTTTTCCGCCAGATATTTCTCTCTGTCAGCTCCGGCATTCTGATAGCCCTCAAGCTCAGTCTTTAGCTCTTCCTGCCTAAGCGTATATTCCTTGATATGATCTGCTTCTTTCTGAGCACCGGTCTTATCCAGCTCTATCGCCTTATCAAGCTCTTTTTCCCTGATTATCAGCTGTTCATATTCTATATAGCCCGGAAGCTCAGCTTCTATCTGCGCCTGCTCCTTATGATATTCTTCTTTTTCAGGCAGCTTTTTTTCTATAAGAAAAAGCTTCTCTTTAAGCTCTTCCTGCATCGGAAGCTCTTTTTCATAGTTTTCTGCTGTTGTCTTTAGGTTTTCCTCAGCCTTCCTTAGCTGCTCTGCCTTACCGACTTTCTTATTGACTTCTTCAAGTTCCTTATTGAGCTTTTCTATCTTATTCCTGGTTTCATCAAGAATCCGGCTATCATTGTCAATCAGCTTATTTATCAGCTCCAGAACGTCGTTTGTAATCATTTCACCGGCTCTTGCCTTATTTACTTCAATTGACAGAACGTCTTCTTCATCACACATTATTCCGGAAATGTAGTGTTTGACGCTTTTTTGGGCATCCTCACAGATGCCATAACACTTTTTTCTCTCATCTTCAAGTCTTGCCTGAAGAGTCTGATAATAGCCTGTTTTAAAGAGTTTTCTAAAAATTTCCTGACGTTCCTTGGTATCTGCAAGAAGGAGTTTTAGAAAGTCCCCCTGAGCAAGCATGGCAATCTGAGAAAACTGCCCTCTGTCTATGCCAAGGAGCTCCTCTACTGCAGTGTTTACGTCCCTGACCTTGGTAATTACTTTTCCGTCAGGCATATGAAGTTCCGCTCCCGGAAGCTCTTTTTTAACACCGTCTCCGCGCTTAGCAGGGCGCATGTATTCAGGGTTTCGCTTTATGTAATACTCTTTTCCTCCATGGGTAAAATTCATCTCGACAAATGTCGGCGTATCCGCCTCTGCATACTTGGATCTGAGCATAGCTGCTTCTCTGCTGCCTCCGCTTGCTTCTCCAAAAAGTGCAAAGCAGATAGCATCAAAAATAGTGGTCTTTCCGGCTCCTGTGTCACCCGTTATAAGATAAAGTCCCTTGTCTCCAAGGTCATCCATATTCAGTTTAATCTCCCCGGCATATGGGCCAAAGGCAGATATATTCAAGTTTATTGGTCGCATATATTCCTTCCTGAAATCCTGTTATTTAAAACCCTGCTTCCAGATATCATAATGATTTTCGTATTTCACATATCTCTATTAATCCCAAATACTATCAATGAGGCTTGTCACAAGCTCTTTTTGCTCATCTGACATTTCCTGATTGTTCTGCTTCTCAAAGAATTCTTCAAAGAGCTCAATGGGCAATTTTCTGTCCACATCAGCACCGCCCTCTATTATTCTGTTTTCTCTTGTCCTCTTGTTGTCGTAAGTAAGCTTCATCAGATTCGGATAGATGATCCTGAGTTTACTGATTGCATCAGGCACATCCTCTTCATCTGTCAGAACCGCGTGGATATAATCCTCTCTATTAGTGTTTTCGTAGTTCTTTTTATCAGAGAGTTCCTCGTAGGTTCCCTTTATCTGTCGCAGGTCTCTCTTAGCTTCAAGCGGTATCTTCTCAATCTCCACATTATCTTTTTCTCTGATTGTTATGACTGTGACGGACTTGTGGTGATCTTTTTCAGAAAAAGAATATTTGAGAGGAGTTCCACTGTATCTGATCGTTTCTCTGGAAACCTTCTGTGGTCCGTGGATATGGCCAAGTGCTACATAGTCGAAGTCGTCAAACACAGATGTATCCACATTATCAAGTCCGCCAATCGTGATTTCCTCTGACTCGCAGCGCTCCGCACCCGTAACAAACTGATGAGCTACCAGAATATTTCTGCTTTTACTATCGATATGCTCTTCATCAGCCCCCGGATGGGCAAGTGCAACGCGAACAGCTGAGGTGTAGTCAGTTATTTCCTCATCAGGGTAAAAAGACCTTACATTTGCAGGCTTGATAAAGGGCAACATGTAAATGTTCACATCCCCACTCTTATCAGAGTATTCATCGGAAAATGTGTAGTGGCTCAAACAGCCTTTATAAGCAGGAGACAGATGAATTCCTGCACCATCCACAATTCTCGAGTGCTCAGCAAATCTAACTGCAGAGTCATGGTTCCCGCTTATGGCATAGACCTGTAAATGCCTGATTGCCAGCATATTTAAAAAGTCATCCCACAGACGAACTGCATCTTCGCTTGGAACTGACTTATCATAGACGTCACCTGCAATAATAACTCCGTCAGGTCTAACTTCATCTATTATATTAATGATTTTTTTCAGGATAAATTCCTGGTCCTCTATCATGGAAAACTCGTTAACTCTTTTTCCAAGATGAAGGTCAGATAAATGAACTAATTTCATAGAATCCCCCATACTTATGATCGTGTAAGTAAACGTACATATCATATTATACTAGAGTACTGATTCATTCATAAATAGCCAAATTGAATCTGTTGCTAATAAGGCACAGGGTTTGCTAGTTATATTATTAATATGATAATATGTGTTTGACAAAATTCTTATTCGTTTTTACAATTGCATAAACGTAAGGTGTCTGCAGGTGATACATTTTTGTTCACTGTGCAGGTGAAAAGGGAAGCAGGTGCAAATCCTGCGCGATCTCGTCACCGTATTTCATAAGTTTAGCCAATAAGCCACTGGGCATTGCCTGGGAAGGATGTCTAAACGCCGCATGAAACAGTTTTTTTAACTGGTTATAGCATGCCGAAGTGATAAGTCGGGAGACCTGCCTTTCGTAGTACATGGGTTGACCGGGCCACGAGGAATTGGCTGTACGAAACAAATCCGCAAATAGCAATTGCTGCTATTTGTTAATTTTGTGTGCAGACCTCCCTATCAGGAGGTTTTTCTTTTGCTTGTACTTCTATATTCCCGATAATTCCCGTTTACCAAGATAAAAAAAGGAGAATAATTATGAAAAACAACACAAGAAAAATCGTAATCGGAGTAGTATGCCTTGTAGTTTTAGTAGCTGTTTTTGCAGTTTGCTGGAAAGTATTCGGAGCTAAGCCTACTAAGGGAGCTAAGCACATCACTGTAGAAGTTGTAAACAGCACAGGCGAGACAACTGACTACTCTCTTGACACAGACGCAGAATTCCTTCGCCAGGCTATGGATGAGCTCGGAGATCAGGGCTTTAGCTATGAGGGACAGGAAAGCGAGTACGGCATCATGGTTGAGAAGATCAACGGTGAGCAGGCTATCTACGCAACAGACAACGCTTACTGGTCACTCTATGTAAATGGTGACTATGGTCAGTATGGTGCTGATTCACAACCTGTAGTTGATGGCGATACATACACATGGAAGTATGAGCTTGCACAGTAATACTAAATTTTCGATAAAAGATATAGCGCAGATAGGCCTTATGGTTGCAATCATCGAAGTTTGCAAGGCTGCTCTTGCTTTTCTTCCTAACATTGAACTTACAAGCTTTTGGCTTATCATGTTCACATTGTTTTTTGGATGGAAAATTGTGGCTGTAGTCCCTGTTTTTATCCTGATCGAAGGTGCTATTTATGGCATGAACCTGTGGTGGATAATGTATCTGTACATTTGGCCGCTTCTGGTGCTGATAGCATGGCTTTTTAGAAAAAATGATTCTGCATTTTTCTGGGCTATAGTTTCAGGAATCTTTGGACTATGTTTTGGAGCTCTCTGCTCTATTCCTTACATTGTAATAGGCTGGAGCTCAGGAGGCTTTATTTCAGGTCTTCGAGCAGGCTTTGTGTGGTGGATAGCAGGAATCCCCTGGGATTTTATCCACTGCGGTGGTAACTTCGTATTGATGCTTGTTCTGTATGTTCCAATCCGCAATGCCATGCGCAAGATCAAGTCATCGGGCGTTATAAATTAGTATCGCCTCATCTACAAATATCATTTAAATAGTACTAGGAATTCGCTTTATTGATGATAAAATGAATCTTAGTACTATATTTTTTTGTATTGAGGTGAATAGAAAAATGAGAGATAATAATAAGCTGATTCAGGCTGCTATGGACAAAGCTGTTGCAAATAAAGAAGTGGCCGGTGTTAACCTTTTAGTTATTCAGGATGGGAAAGAAACGCATTATGCTCAGAGCGGACATGCGAACATAGGTAAAGACATCCCTATGAACAGAGATACTATCGTTCATCTATACTCACAGTCCAAGCCAATAACTGCTGCCGCTGCCATGCTTCTAGTGCAGGATGGAATCGTTGATCTCAACGAGCCTGTTGCAAACTATTTTGACAGCTTCAAGGATCAGACCTGCCTTATTGATGGCGAGATCAGAAAGCTTCCCTGGGATAAGTTCGTCCGTATAGCCGATCTTCTGAACATGACATCAGGACTTGTTTATCCCGGCATGAATACTCCTGCAGAAAGAGCTACTTCTCTTTTATTTGCTGATGCTATCAGAAGGCTTGAGTGTCCTTACGAGAATACATCTGATTCCTCTACTGCCGATAACGACCGCAAGGACTATCAGATGACTACACTTGAATTTGCCGAGGAAATTGGTAAACTTCCCCTTCAGTTCATTCCCGGAACTCAGTTCCAATACGGCACAAGTGCTGACGTACTCGGAGCTGTTATAGAGAAGGCTACAGGTCAGAAATTTGGCGATTTCCTCAAAGAGAGAATCTTTGATCCACTTGATATGAAGGATACCGGATTCTACGTTCCTGAAGATAAAAAGAACCGTCTCGCTCTTGCATATGAAGTTATAGATGGTAGTTTTAGCGAATTAAATGGAGATAACCTTATCATCAGAAAAGATGGTAATAAGAACAGATTTGAATCCGGCGGTGCAGGTCTTTTCTCAACACTTGATGACTATTCACACTTTGGTCAGATGCTTCTTAATGGCGGCACTTACAATGGAAATCAGATACTGACTCCCAGAACAGTAGAGTTTATGACAAAGAGTGCCATTATGGATGGTCCTCAGCATGCCTTTGATAACTGGTATGGTCTTGAAGGTCACACATACAGTAATCTCATGAGAATCCTTGTAGACCCTGCCAAGGCTCTTATCATTGGTAACAAGGGCGAGTATGGCTGGGACGGATGGCTCGGAGCCTACTTTATGAATGACCCTGAGTCTAGGACAACACTCCTTATGATGACACAGATGCGTGACTACGGTACCGGTAATCTCACAAGAAAACTTAGAAATATTGTAATGTCTTAAATAGCAAAAGCTGCAGTTTTAAATGATAAAAATCATCTGGTACTGCAGCTCTTTTCTACATATTTATTTAGTATATTATCACATGCTCACCTGCGTCTTGCTGCTGCGCGTTTCTCCGCGATATCAGCAAGGCGCTTATTTATCTGATTCCTGATGAAATCCTGATCTGACTCTTTAACCAGGAAATACATATATGAGTCTAGTACAAGACTCTGAGGAAGTCCTCTTCCCACGAGCTTGAAATTCCTAAAGCCCATATCTATATAGTCTCTTAGCTGCTCTTTGGAAATAAAGGCAGGCTTATTCATGCAGTCCGCAAAGGATTTCTTTTCCTGTCTGTTAGGACAGTTAAAAGGCCTCGCTATCTCGTATTCAAGCTGCTTGGCTGCTTCATCGCGATAATGCTCAAGGCGTCTTGGACAGTTAGGAAAGCAGATTTCATCAACAAGTATCTCCACTCTGTCTGCTACCGGCTCAAGACTTTTAAGTATTTCTTCGTCGTGGTTCATATCATAATCAAGAACCACCATAAAATAGTCTTTTTCAAGCTCTGCGTGGAGTTTGTCCGGATCTGTGATCCTCTTGGTTGTTGAGGATATAAACTTAAAATTCGGATACTCTTTTCTCAGATACTCCTCAAGTACCGGTGTGTTCACAAGAACCTGATTTTCTCCATTATCAGCAAGTCTCATGATGAGATTGCAGTAGGTATCGTTTAGATGCTTATCTTCTATAAGCGGATTGGTCCAGGTAAAACGCACTGGAACATGCTTGGAGTTAAAGAGTTTAATGGTGCGCTCAATCTCATTCTTGGGACAAAAGCCAAGAACTGTTCTGCCGCCATTCCAGATTGCTCCCGGAAATGTGCCGTAAACGCTGCCAACTCTGTAATTATCATAAAAACTATTTGGAAACTCCCTCATCAGATCGATAAGAGTGCTGTTAAGATCCCTGAATACACTAAATCCAGGTAAATGCCAATAAATGTAATCCTTCATATTTCCCCCAAAAAGCCCCCAATACATTAACTATAAGCCTGTTGTGCTCAGTTAATTTCATACATTCTTGAATGAAACATTCATGATGTCATACTCAATTATATACGATTAGTCAGTTTTGAACGCACTTAAAAATGCTGATATTTGAGCATGTTTTCTATCACTTTTTCACGAATTTTTTATGCGTATTTTTTTAAACTATTTTTAGAACACAAAAACTTTGCTTCTTTATTGCGATAAAGTCTGTCAGAATAGACCAAAATGTGATAAAGTTATTAGCGTGTGCAGTTAATATCTTTTCTTTTTCTGCCATAACTTGAATATGATGATTCAAATCACTTTTTTTGAGATAGGAGACCAATACCATGAACGATAAGAAAATCGGAACAAAATGCGTACAGGCCGGATATACACCGGGAAACGGCGAGCCACGTCAGATTCCTATTATCCAGTCTACAACTTTTAAATATGATACAAGCGAAGATATGGGTAAGCTCTTTGACCTGGAGGCTTCAGGTTATTTCTATACAAGACTTCAGAACCCAACCAATGATTATGTAGCAGCCAAGATCGCTGCTCTTGAAGGAGGATGTGCTGCAATGCTCACATCTTCAGGTCAGGCAGCTAACTTTTTTGCCCTGTTCAATATCTGCGAGTGCGGAAGTCATATCGTAGCTTCTTCATCTATTTATGGCGGAACCTTTAACCTTATAGCCGTTACTATGGCCAAGATGGGAATTGAAGTAACATTCGTTTCACCTGATGCGTCAGAAGAGGAATTAAATGCAGCATTTAAAGATAATACACGTGCTGTATTTGGCGAAACTATCGCAAACCCTGCTCTTACAGTTCTCGACATTGAGAAATTCGCCAAGGCTGCTCACAGCCACGGTGTTCCACTTATTGTGGATAACACATTCCCTACTCCTGTTAATTGCAGACCTATCGAGTGGGGCGCTGATATTGTAACTCATTCTACAACCAAATATATGGACGGACATGGCGCAGGTGTAGGCGGTGCTATCGTTGATTCAGGCAACTTCGACTGGATGGCTCACGCAGACAAGTTCCCTGGTCTTTGCCAGCCTGATGATTCATATCACGGAATTACATATGCCGAGAAATTTGGTAAAGAGGGCGCATTCATCACTAAGTGTACAGCCCAGCTCATGAGAGATTTTGGAAGTATTCAGTCTCCTCAGAATGCGTTTATATTAAATCTTGGACTTGAGTCACTTCACGTTCGTATGCCAAAGCACGTTGAAAACGGACTTGCAGTTGCTAAGTTCCTTCAGTCTCAGCCAGGCGTTGTTAAGGTTAACTACCCAAGTCTTGAGGGAGATAAGTACTACGAACTTGCCCAGAAGTACCTTCCAAATGGTGGATGCGGAGTTGTTTCCTTCGAGCTTGCAGGTGGACGCGCCGCTGCAGAGAGCTTTATGAAGAAGCTCAAGATATTTGCAATTGAAACTCACGTTGCTGATGCCCGCTCCTGCTGCCTGAACCCGGCAACATCTACTCACCGTCAGATGACAGATGAACAGCTTGCTGCAGCCGGAATTCCTGCAGGACTTATCAGGATCAGCTGTGGTCTTGAGGATAAAGAAGACCTTATTGCAGATCTGGAGAATGCACTTAAATAACTACTCTGTGTAGTACCGGGCCTGAGACAAGAGGTGTTTGCTCAGATAGTGACACCTTTTGTCTCAGGCCACTTTTTTACCATATTCAAACATCGCTTTCTGTCTGCTTGCATTTCAGCCTAAAGTCCCGTCATTTTATACCAAGGATTATGTCGGGACAGGTACTTCCATAAGCTCATAGAGCTTACGTTGTTTATTAGTTATTTCAGACAGATGATGGGCTTTGCCGGGCTGCTGGTAGTATTCGATG
>JAEEGL016811020.1_pt1 | contig 43425 bp, 40 predicted proteins | sample 9134231 | NCBI WGS metagenome assembly JAEEGL01 (sample SAMN16246548, study PRJNA631951) | gut metagenome | biome: gut microbiome; feature: rumen; material: fiber-attached | host: Bos | place: Iran: Karaj | collected 2018-10
ATAGTTAAGAAATATGAGACTGAGGATTACAAGATAGATTTCTCATATAGAAAGTTTTATTACTACTATAACCAAATCGAAGATACTTCTTCCTATGAGCAATTACAGACACTAATTGAAAATATATATACAAACGAATACCTGAATAATCTGATTCCTAGATGGAATGTGGCTTTTTGTGGAGATGGTGGCTTGAACGTACTTCCTCTACAAAAGAGCTTTTACAATGGATTTGTAAATCAGACCAAAGAAAAAACAGCGGTTATTATTTCAGATGCAATGAGATATGAAGTTGGTAGAGAGTTATTTGAGAAACTGAGAGATAATCCCAAATGCACTGCTTCTTTGAAGCCAATGATGAGCTCGTTACCATCATATACAAGACTGGGGATGGGGGCTTTGCTGCCACATAAAACTTTGGAATTACGCGATGATTATGAGGTCTATGTAGATGATGTTCTTTGTAATGACCTAAGCAAGAGGCAGGAAGTGTTGCAGAGTTATGATCCTAATAATGTATGCGTACAGTTTGATGATGTAAAAAAACTAAATAAGAATGCATTAAGAGAAATCTTTACCGGAAAGCATGCGGTATATATTTATCATAATCAAATTGATGCAAGAGGTGACAAGCCAAATACTGAGGATGAAGTATTTGAGGCATGCGAGAGCGCAATTACAGAGATAATTGATTTCATTAATAAAGTAGCTTCTAATGCTAACACATACAGATTTATTGTAACTGCTGATCATGGCTTTATCTATAAAAGAGATAAGATAGAGGAAAGCGATAAAATTGGTGGCGTTAGCGGCAAAGATGCATGGATCAATCGAAGGTTCATTGTTTCAAAAAGCCCAATAAGTGAAGATGGAGTAGCTAATCTTGGATTGGGATATGTATTAGGAAATGATGATGATAAGGTTGTTTCATTCCCTTACAGTAGCAATGTGTTTAAGGTTTCTGGCGGTGGACAGAATTATGTCCATGGTGGATCCTCACCGCAGGAAATGATTATTCCAGTAATTGATATTAAGATGGAAAAAGGTCATATGGACACAAGGCCGGCATCAATCAGTCTTGTAAGTATGATTCAGAAAATTACCAACCTTATTACTGGCATGGATTTTATTCAGTCAGAGCCGGTTAGCGATACTGTGAAAGAAACAACTTACCGCATGATATTTATGTCAGAAGATGATGAGCGCATTTCAAACGAGAATATTTATGTTGCAGATAGCAGAGAGAAAGACTCTTCAAAACGAATATTCCGTATGAAATTTAACTTTAAGAACCAGAAATATGATAAGGATAAGCAGTATTATCTTGTCGTGACAGATGAAAATACCGGGATGGAGCTGTTTAGACATCCTGTGATCATGGACCTGACGTTTGTTGACGATTTTGGGTTTTGAGGGGTAGTAGTGAATAAAGATAGCTTTTTACGAATACAATTAATACTAAGTGACAATAACGCTACTTCGCTGGATACAAATTTGGCAAAAATGATATCTGTTGTCATATTTAATGCTGGCAGAAGATTGACTGTTTCGGAAATAAAAAATGATCTTCTAAACTCATATGAATTAGAGTTTACTGAAGAAGAAATTCGTAATGCTGCTTCAAAAAGGCATTCAGGGATTACTCAAGAACATGAAAAGAAGCAAGTTTCAAGACATGGTAATTCATTTGAAGTACAGGAAGAGCATTATTGCCTTAGTCCACAATTGCAGGATAAATACAAACGTTGTCTTGAGACCAGTTTTGAAGAGGAAGTGATTCGCAAATTCATTAAAGAAAATCCAGACATAACCATGTCAGCGGAGGAATTTAAAGAGCTGCTACACGGCTTCCTTTATGGAGTTTTCAATTCAAATAAAGATACTCTTTTATTATTGTTAAACGAAACAGTAAATAAAGATGGTAAAGTTGATCCGTTTGATTATGATGAAAATCAACGTTTAACTATAAATACATTTTTAAATTGGGATAATACTCAGAAGGATCAGCTGATATATCAGACGGTGTCGTATTGTGTTGAATATTGCTTATTGAATATAAAAAAAGGCTTTTCAAGCTTTGAAAATATTTTCAAAGGGAAGCGTTTTTATCTAGACACGAATGTGATACTGAGGTTAGCAGGAATAAATAATGAGGAACGTCGGACTGTAATATCTTCTTTTATTCGAAAATGTAAGGAAAACGGCATAGAGCTATTCTACACAAATTACACATATCAAGAGATAAGAGATACTATTCATAAGAATGTAGTGGAAGTGAAGAACACTTTAAGTGGGCATATGATGGTCTCTAAAAAGCATTGGAGATACTATTCAAAACCCTCTACGAATCTAGATTTTATCGACTTGTATGATGCATGGTGTAGAGAGCCTGGCTCGGATTATTCAGATTTTAAGGCGTTTGAAAAATATCTAATGCGCAATATTGAAACAATCCTGAAACAGTTTAAGAAACAGGAGTTTCTAGGATTTGAGGCCAAGCAGGGGACTGACTATGAAATACTTGTTGACTCTTTAGCTAAGTACAAGGATATGCACGGAGCAAGACACTACGATAAATCTGTAGCTGTCGATATAAATAACTACATGTATGTCAGAGATCTTAGAAAGAAAAATGGCTTGACCATATCTGATATAAAAGAGTACCTAATCTCGACAGATGCGAACTTTTGCAATTGGTCAAAGGAGATTATTACAGGTAGCATTCCTGTGGTCGTTTTGCCAAGCGTATGGTACTCACTAATTCTAAAGTTTAGAGGCAGAGCAGATGATGATTATAAGGCTTTCAATCTGTTCCTTAATCTGAGATTTAGAACAATAGATAACAAGTTTGATAATCAAAAAGATGCAGTTCTACATATGGTACAAAAACTTGATGAACCTACCGACATAAAGAACCTAATTCTTGATGATATATATGAAAGAATTACAGAAAATCAGTTGGAGGAAATTGATCCCGAAAGAATTGTTGACGAAGCCAAAAACTCAGTGATCACTAAAGAAGCGAAGAAACTGAGTGAACAATACAAAGAGGATGTTGGGAATGAAATACAGCTACAAACAGAGGTAAGAACTTTGTATTCTTTGGCTGAAAAACGCGCGATGAAAAAGCACCATTTGGCGCATGTAGTATCTAAAGTATTGACAGCATTAAAAGTGCTATGCGGTATAGTGGCAGTTGTATTTATACTACTTGTTGCGGCAGACAAGATAGATGTTTCTAAATTTATGAATGTAACTGTAAAGGGCTATAAGGTTGAGGGGTGGATTGATCTCTTAGCTATTATGATGCCGATTATAATATGGGCCATAATTAATCCAATAAAAAAGGTTATAGAAAAAAACTATACATTTGAAGCGATAAAAAATCGGGAATTTATGAAACTGAAAAAGGAATTTGGTAGTAATGGCATGGAGAAGCAATGATGGAAGAAGATAGCAGAATTGAGATGGAAGAACAGCAGGATAATCTTTTACAGGTGAATCCAAACGAAGAAATTGATCGTAAATTGCGCAGATACTTTGATGGACGTATAGTTCGCAAGGATCTTACAAAGAAGATCAAGGAAGGTGCAAATGTTCCGGTATATGTACTCGAATATCTACTTGGTCAGTACTGCAATTCCGATGATGAGCAGATTATTGAAGAGGGTGTTAATAATGTAAAACGTATCCTCGCTGATAATTATGTTCGTCCTGATGAAGCTCAGAAGATATTGGCAATCCTTACTGATCGTGGATCATACACCATCATCGATAAGGTTACAGTCAATGTAAATCTTAAGGAAAACAGGCAGGAAGCAGAGTTTTCTAACCTGGGTGTTAAGGGTGTTCCGATCATCTCTGATTATTCCAAGCAGTATGACAGGCTTCTTTGCGGTGGTATTTGGTGTATTGTTCAGTTGGAGTATGACTATGTGGAAGAGGATAAGAAAAATGTTAACCCAATCCGCATTAGGAAGCTTACACCTATACAGATGCCTCATATTGATCTCGATGAACTGAAAGACGGAAGGAAAGCATTCACAAAAGACGAGTGGATCAACATACTGCTTCGTTCAACAGGTATGGAGTGTGATAAGTTCTCATATAGAGAAAAATGGCTTCTTTTGGCGCGTATGCTTCCGCTTGTAGAGAATAATTTCAATCTTTGCGAGCTGGGACCTAGAAGTACTGGTAAGTCACATATTTACAAAGAAATATCTCCAAATAGTATTCTTGTTTCTGGAGGCCAGACGACTGTAGCTAATTTGTTCTACAACATGGCAAATAAAACGGTTGGTCTTGTAGGCCTTTGGGACTGTGTGGCTTTTGATGAGGTTGCAGGCATTACTTTTAAAGATAAAGATGGCATTCAGATCATGAAAGACTACATGGCGTCTGGCTCTTTTGCAAGAGGTAAAGAAGAGAAGGCTGCCACTGCATCTATGGTATTTGTTGGAAATATCAACCAGAGTGTTGATGTTCTTCTCAAAACATCGCATCTGTTTGAACCGTTCCCATATGTAATGGCCTATGACACAGCTTTCCTTGATCGTATGCACTGCTATATTCCTGGTTGGGAAATTCCAAAATTTAGGCCAGATTTCTTTACGGATGATTATGGCTTTATTACAGACTACTTATCAGAGTTCATGCGCTGTATGAGAAAAGAGAACTTTGGTGATGCGATAGATAAGTATTTCCGTCTTGGTAATAATCTGAATCAGCGTGACACTATTGCTGTAAGGAAGATGGTATCAGGATTTGTTAAACTCATTTATCCAGATGGTGTGTATGAGAAGGAAGATATAGCGGAGATATTAGATGTTTCATTAGAAATGCGTAGGCGTGTAAAAGAGCAGCTGAAGAAGATTGGCGGCATGGAGTTCTATGATGTTAATTTCTCATACAGGGAGATTGATGATTCTGATTTTGAAGAGCATTTTGTATCAGTGCCTGAGCAGGGAGGGGGAAAGCTTATTCCTGAAGGCATGAACAAGCCTGGACAGGTTTACACAATTTCCCAAGGTAAGACCGGTATGATTGGTGTTTACAAGCTTGAAACTCAAATGCTTCCAGGTAATGGTAAATTCAATCCTACAGGAATCGGTTCTGATAGAGAGGCTAAGGAAGCTGCAACTACAGCATTTAACTTTCTTAAAGCAAATAGCAACTCCATCAGTGGAACCATTAGCACTACTAAGAAAGATTACATCGTAAATTACCAAGATCTTAACGGAATTGGTATGACACCAAAGCTAACATTGGCAACGCTTATAGCAATATGCTCATCTGCGCTCAGTAAGCCAACCGTTAGCAGCCTTGCTGTTCTTGGGGAGATTACTATTAGTGGTACTGTAATGAAAGTTGAAGAGCTGGCAAGCGTGCTGCAGGTTTGTCTGGACTGTGGTGCCAAGAAAGTTCTTATGCCGATTACTTCTGCATCTGATTTTGCAACTGTTCCAAGCGAGTTGCTGGGGAAGGTTGACCCAATATTCTACACATCAGCGCAGGAGGCTGTATTTAAGGCACTTGGAGTTGATTGATATTTGAATGCAGGTATAACGCATGGATGCTATACAGAGAATTGTGGTTGAAAGTCTTAATAGTCATCCGGAGTTTCTGAATGACAAGAATGCTTTGCGAGGGGCTTTGCTGGATATCCTTCCGAAAGACAAGCTCCAGGCTAATGTTTTGCTTTTTGCATATGAGCAAGATGTAGTCAATAGGCTAAAAGGTGAAGGAATTGATCAGGTTAAAGCAAGTGTAATAACAGGCCTACAGAATAACTATGGTATTACAAAAGAAAATGCAGCGTGGTGTGTTGAGACCTGGTGCTACGTTTTGGGCATAGTGCAAACAAATAATGCGTTTCAAGAGAAAGAGTATGATGATAATTCATATGAGAGGCGTGTAAAGAAAGCCCTTCAAGCCGTACAGAGCAGGAGAAATTGGCGTCAAAACCAGTTAACTATTTACAATGATGGCCAGCTAATTTCTGAGCCGGAAAACTTTGAAAAAATCTTTTTGCAGTGCGATATAAATACAATTGACTTAAGTAGATGTAAGAATCTTAAACACTTATTTATTTGGTCAGGAAGTCATGGTGAACTATTTGGGATTCCAGTGACTAAGGAGCTATCTATATCAATTTTTTATGACTGGCAATATTTGAAGCAGTTTTCATTTGGCGAAGCTGTGGATTTGGCACTTAGCATTTATACTACTGATGAGGTGGTGGCACTTAGTTTAGAGAAGACAAAAAAGCTTAGCCTTTCTTTTAAGAATAAGAATGATAATGCATTACCAGTAGCATTGGATTTAACTGGATGTAATAATCTAGAGGATTTGACACTTTTGCATGTAGTGCTGAAAGATTATGAAAATATTGGCGAATTGCAAAGCCTAAGATCGATAGCAATTAAGGATAGCGAAATACCTTCTCTGGTTTGGCTTCAGAATTGGCCACAGATAGAGACAGTTTCGCTTTCGGATTGCAATATTTCAGATATTAAAGGGATTGAGGACTTAAGAAGCCTTTGCACATTGAATCTGAATAATAATAGGATTTCTGATTTGTCTCCTGCATTGGAGCTTTTGAAATTAAAGAAACTTTATGTACAGGGCAATCCTGTAGATGGTAGGCAAATTGATGCTCTTAGAAACAATGGAGTTTCTGTTATAGCGACTGATGAAGATAGAGAACCGGAAAGAGCCGCTAATGAGGAAGAGCGCTTTTTAGAAAGTGCAATAGATATTCAATTACAAGAAGATGATAAACCACTTTCAGAATTTCCGGAGTTTCAGCAAAAAACAATCGAGAAAAGCAGGGAGCTTCCTTTTGATAAAAGACTTGAGAGTATGATTCAGAGGGAATTTCAGACAGAATTTTACGAGATGACTCCTTGGAGAACTTGGAAGAACGATAATAATTGGGAAGCAAGAGAAAAATATATTAAGAAAAAACATGAGCTATATCCTTTTCTGAAAGTGCCAGTTCATATGCTGGAAAAAATAGAACTTGAGAAGAAACCATTTTGTAAATCTGGTGGTCAAAACCAATTGGTTTACATATTTGATAGCAACATAATAGCTATTGAAGTTGAAAAGATATCAGGTAAGAGCGGGCTTAAGGTATTCGGACAGGCATCATATGATGCCAGTAAAATAGTGGATCTGGTGAAGAAGAATTGGCCATCAGACAAGTACGAGTATATTGAGAACAACTATTTTGAAATAACGGTAACGGAAAAATACTTGCGAATGGAAGTAGAAGATCTAGTCTATCCTGTTATTATTACAGCTTTGGCGGCTTGTGACGGCATCTGTTCGGACAATACTGCTATAATCGGAAGTTTCAAAACGGATGGAGCTTTAAAAAGAGAGACATCCAGCATGAGAAATATTTGGTTGGCTGAAAAAGAGGGGGCCAAGAATGCATTTATCTATGGTAATGCTCGATCGTATGACAAAAAAGAGCTGTCCCGATACCATCTTAATTACTGTTATGTCAAAGACTATAAAGATGTCTTGAATGAACTGAGAACATTATCGGAAGATAAATATGAGCAAATGAGTTTGATGGATTTTATGTAGGAGTTCACATTGTTTGAGGATGATTTTACCAAAATGCTAATAGAACATCCTGAGTGCAAAGCTGACAGGAGAACCTTTTCTTCATACATGAAGGATCTTTTTCCAGAGGAAAAGCTTAGGAATAATGTGCTTTCAGACCTTGTAGAGATTGGGATTATCAGAGATATTGAGAGCAATTCAGAGCTTGATGCGACATTTTTATATCGGTATGTAAAGACGCTTGTAGATAACTTTGGAACAGGAGAGGAAAATGCCGAGAATGCCGTGTATATCTGGTGCCAATGCTATGGAAAACACGTATTAGGCAAAAGGTGCGATCTTACACCACATACAGCAAAGAAAAATGAGGCAAGAAGAGCAGAAAAGGGATTATATCAAGACTATTTCTCATATAAGCTTAATGGCGATAAGTCAGCAGTTACGGGATGTTCAGATACTAATGCTAAAACACTTGTGGTTCCGGCAACTCTTAATAATCATCACATGAAACTTGTCGAGACGAGTGCTTTTGAAAATATGTGGAACATAGAACAGGCTGTGCTGGCAGAGGGATTTACAGAAGTTGGTGCCAGATCTTTTGCTAAATGCAAGAATCTTCGGCAGATGATTTTACCATATAGTGTTACCAGGATTGGAGAGGAGGCATACGCTTTATGTGAGAATCTAACGACATGCAACTTGGTAGAATCATTGATTTCAATCGGAGCGTACGCATTTCAGCAAACAAAGCTAAGATTAGTTCAATTTCCCAAGTCTCTTATGAGCATAGGAAACGGCTTGTTCAAGGATTGTTATTACTTAGAATATGTTATTTGGAATCTGAATATTGGCAAAATCCCTGCTAAAACCTTCAGTGGATGTATCAATATGAAGGAGTTTGAGATATTCCCTACAGTTGAAAGAATCGAAAGCTGTGCATTTGCTGGATGTTCCGGTATAAGGGAATTAAATATCCCGGATTCAGTAGTGTCTATCGCAGATGATGCATTTGTAGATATGTCAGAGGAGTTTACTATTAACTGTGACATGGGCAGTGAGGCTGAGAAGTTCGCAAGAAGTCACAAAATAAAGTATACTATTGTATGAGGTGACATACATGGATGATGTTCAGAAAAAGATTGCAAAAGCATTAAAAGGAAATAAGGAATGCTTGACAGATCATTTAAGGTTAAAAGGTGTTTTGGCAGACGTCATTCCTGGTGACAGAATACATACAAATCTTATCATGAACGCATATGATGAGAGGATATTTGATAGATTTTTTGAGGAGGATCTCAATCTTTCGTTAGGCAAATTTGTTACGCATCTTGAAAATATATATGGTATTTCTGATGCGAATGCAAGATGGAGCGTGGCAACTTGGTGTTATGTGTTTAGTAGGAATGCTGTAGCTGAATACTTGATGAGTCAAATGCAGATTAAAGGTGATGATATTGAGCAATATGATTCAGAGAACCATACTGGTATTTCGGGAGAGATAGAGCTAAAGATGTATAAAGTTGGTTTGGACTTTCCTGCAGGGACATTTCGAATAACTGTTGAGTTTAAGCCAATTGAAAATGAAAGGTTTAAGAAAGAAGAACCATTTATGTGGTGCTTTATTGCTGACAATCCAAATGAGGTCAAAAATAATAGAATCACGTTAAGAAAACAAACCTATCTTGAGCTTAAAGATGGCAATTATGTGGAATTTGTTAGACCATTAGCCTTTGAACCAGAACATATTCGGTATGAGAAGATAGGAGACTAATGACATGGGTTTTTTTGATTTGTTATTTGGTCAGAAGCAGCCACAATCAATCCATATACCATCAATTATGAGTTCATCTGATGTTAATACAATTCAGATGGGGCAGTTTCCATCAATTGTCACAAATGATATATACCTGCAGAAAGGCGAGGTATGCTACTACGCAGATAACGCTAGGCTCATGAATGAAAAGGTTGTAAAGGATTATATTCGCCGATATGCCGGGACATCCTTCAATGGAATTATATTTGATTGGATGAAATATGGCCAGGGATATTCCAAGAAAATCCTCGTTGGGCAACACACAGAGACGGAGTATTTTGACGGAAAGCTATTTGTGACCAGCAAGAGAACCATTTTTTTACAGAAAGAAGCAGGGTTTGATAAGAAACATACATCTATAACAGCGATAAATGCATATGATAATGGCATTGAAATACAATATGGATCCAGGACTTATACAGTATTTGTGCCAGATGGATATTTGTTAAATGATCTTTTTGAATTACTTCATTAAAGGAGAGAAAGCTTATGAATGCAGAGTTGACTGTAGGCAAAGTATTATCATCTTCGAGTGGGAATTCTTACAAGGTTGAACAGCTTCTCGGAGAAGGTGGACAAGGCTATGTCTATGAAGTTTCCTGTAATGGAAACAAATATGCCATGAAATGGTATAAGGGTGATACCCAGTCAAGACCGGAGCAGAAGGCGATTTTGGAAAACTTATTACAAAAGTCAAAACCTTCTGATGCTTTTTTATGGCCGCTTGATTTGGTATTTGATGGCAACTTGTATGGATATGTCATGCCTCTTAGACCAAGCCGTTTTAAAGATATCCCTGCGCTTATGTCACGAAAGGCGGATCCATCTTTTAAGACCTTATGTAAAATAGGCTTTAATCTGGTCACAAACTACAGAAAGCTTCATGCAAGCGGCTACAGCTATTGCGACATAAATTTTGGTAATGTGTTTTTTGATCCGGATAATGGGGATGTGCTCATCTGTGACAATGATAATGTAACCATCGACGGAATGAAACAGTCACTGGCTATGGGAACATTGGGGTTCATGGCACCTGAGCTTGTTATGGCTTGTGAGACGCATTCATCTGATAGGCCATCTACAGCGACAGATCTGCATTCTTTGGCCGTACTCCTTTTCTATATTTTCATGATTGCTGATCCGTTCCAGGGCGAAAAAGTATATAACATCAGGTGTCTGGATCAAGCTGCAAAGACGCTTATTTATGGGAAGAAGCCGGTGTTTATCTTTGATCCAAACGATAAGTCCAACAGACCTGTAAAAGGCATTGATGACAATGCAACTGTATTTTGGAATCTGTATCCTGATTACTTCAAAGATCTTTTTATAAGAACTTTGTCAGATGGCCTTCATAATCCTAACAAGCGCGTGCAGGAAGTTGAGTGGCAAAATGCACTGATAAGAATGATGGATGGAATTCTTACATGTCAGGGCTGTGGCGCAGAAAGCTTCTACAATGAGGCAATTAAAGCATCTGGAGCAGGGCATATTTGCTGGTATTGTGGTAAATCAATCAATATTCCTACGGCTATTAGGATTGGAGTTAATAAGATTATTCTAAATCCGGATGCCACTATTACAGAGCATCATGTTAAAGACAATTACAATGTAAAAAAGATAGTTGCTACAGTTTCACAGAATCCTAAGGATCCTAACATAAAGGGCGTAAAGAATGAAAGTGCTGATAACTGGGTATATGTGAAGGCGGATGGAACACAGGTAACATTACCACCAGGAAAATCAGCGACTATAGCACCTGGATGTAGAATTAAATTTGGGCAGATAGAAGGCTGCTTTGAATAAAACCAAATAAGGAGGGTAGCATAATGAGCGAACAGATGAAAAGACCAGGTGGAGCTTTAGCAAGCAGGCCACTTCATTTTATTTGGATGGTAGACTGCTCGGGTTCTATGAGCGGTGATAAGATTTCCACTGCAAACTATGCAATTAAAGATGCAATTCCGGGCATGCAAAAGGCAGCAGAGGAGAATCCAAATGCACAACTACTTATTAGAACGCTTAAATTTGATGATGGTGCTATGTGGGTAACACCTACTCCGGTTTATGTAGAAGATTTTGAGTGGGATCCGCTTGACGTTGGAGGACTTACTTCAATGGGAGCGGCATTTAATCTACTTGCAGATCAGTTGGATATGCCTCCTATGTCAGAGAGAGCTCTGCCGCCGGTAATTGTAATGCTCTCAGATGGAAACCCAACAGATGATTATAGAGGAGGTCTCAATAGGCTTCTTAGTCTTCCGTGGGGCAAAAAGGCTGTTAAGATTGCAATTGCAATCGGTCAGGATGTAGATAAAGCTATACTTCAGGAGTTTACATGCAATCCTGAACTTGTTCTTCCTGCAGATAACGCTGCACAGCTTTCAAAGATGATAAAGTGGGCATCCACAGTTGCTAAACAGGTTTCATCGCCTGTAAGTAGGCCCGTTGAGACACCTGTTGGTGATAATACCGCTGCTTCTGCGGCAACACCGATTGATATGTCAGGAATTCCTGATCCTACAGATGATACTGATGGTGATGTTTGGTGAGGAGGCCTAAAGTATGGCAGTGAAGACCTATGCGACAAGTGTTATAGGTGCTTCTCATCTCCGTAAGCCTGATCCGGTTTGTGAAGATTCATCCTGGTATGATAAGGATGGAATAATTCCTGGTGCGATAGTCCTTGCAGTAGCAGATGGGCATGGAAGTGATCAGTGTAAATATAGTTCGGACGGCTCAAAGGAGGCAGTAAAAGCTTTTTATAGTATTATCAAGCAGTTAGTTGAAGATGATAGATTTAATGGAAATCTTAAGGGATTTAAAAATACACCATTTAAAGATGTAGAGCTGACGAGAAAAATCAGTCAGAAATGGATGATCAGAATTACTCACGTTCATAGAAAAAGTAAGGATCGTAATCAAAAATTTAGTCATCCAAGTAAATTATCACCGCTTGATATGGTATATAGAAAGGCTGAGGAGCATGATGATTGGTATTGGGACGTAGATCCTATGCTGTATGGAACAACACTGTTGGGAATAGTAATAATAGGGAATGATATATTGGTCTATCAGATTGGAGACGGAGATATTGTCATCGTGGATGATGATGGTGTCAGAAATCTAATAGATGGAGACCATTTTCTTGGGGTTGAGACATACTCATTAGCTCATAAGAATTCTTGGAATTATGCCAAAACAGATGTTGTGACAATAGAAGATCTTCATAAGAAACCATGTCTTATAATGCTTTCATCTGATGGTTTTGCGAACAGCTATGCAAGTGAAGAAGAGTTTCATAAAGCTTGTAAAGATTATTTTAAGGTAATCAGAGATAATGGATTTGATGCTGTGTGTAAAGCTATTGGGGATGACAAGGAGGGATGGCTTCGAGAAACAAGTGATGGCGGTTGTGGGGATGATATTTCTTTAGCACTAGCATACTTTACGCCAGATGGTGAAGACAAGACTGTTGAGATATGTGATAACAAGCATGATAACGCTATAAATGAAGAAATAGAGATCCCGGATATTGTTTCTGAGCAGAAAGAGAACAACGAAGAGAAAACAGAATTTAAAGCATTGGAGTTTACAGAGGTGGAGAGCGAGTAATTTGCTCTCCGCTATTTGGAGGAATTAGATGATTGCAGATAGATACTATTATAGCCGTCTGACGAAACAAGAGCAGACGATATATAAGGATCTATATCAGGGTGTAAAGAACATGGAGCCCAGAATTAGCACAATCTTTTTTTCTGATGCTCAAACGATAGCAAATAAAATTTTTGAAGCGTTTGTTCATGATAATCCTCACTTTTTTTATTTCGATTTTACCAGATGCAATCTTTTGCAAAGTGGCAAAGATACAGCATTCGAGGCTAACTATATTTATAGCAAGAGCGATACGAATAACTATTCTAAAAGGTGTATGCATAAGGCTGATGAGATAGTCAAGGAGGTATGGGCTTCGGCTGGCAACGATGAAGCAAAAAGAGAAAAGGCGCTCTATGAGTATTTTTGTGAGCATTTTCAAGCCCTTCCTTTTGATGATGGGCAGAAGCTTTCAGAACCGGTAACCAGAGGGCATTCTATTATAGGACCTCTGATTGATGGAAAAGCAAACTGTGACGGATTTGCGAGAGCATTTAAACTGCTACTGAATGCTATGGACATGAAGTGTATATTTGTATCAGGAACGGCAGATAGTCTTAATTATGGGTCTCATCAGCCTCACGGATGGAACATAGTAAAGATTAACGGGAAAAACTATCATACAGATGTCACCTGGGGCGTGGCGAATAGTACTCCTGGAAATGTTGTTTACAATTTCCTTAATATGACTGATGCAAGGATCTCTGCGGATCATCATTGGAAAGGAGTCTTGCCGAAATGCATGTCAGATGACTTGGGACATTTCAAGGCATCAGGGTTACAGATAGACAACACGATCTTTTTAAAGAATCATATAAAGAAAGCCATTCAAGCAAGAAAGACTATGACTGAATTTGAGCTTGTCAAAGGTCAGGGGAAATGTGGTTTTAATGACTTAAGCAATGCTGTACAACTTGTCCAAAACGCAGCACAGCGGGCAAGCGGGGAGGCAAGGGAAAGTATTAGCTATGAAATAAAGTATATGCCGGGGAGTACCGCGTTTCGCATGGAAATAAAGTATGACTGATCATGGAGTTACAGATGGCAGATAAGACTTTTTTGAAACAGTATGGTGCTCATCTTAATAGAGAACAATTGGAGGCAGTACAGAGCATCAACGGCTTTGTACTGCTTCTTGCGGTTCCAGGCAGTGGAAAAACTACAGTTTTGGTAACTCGACTTGGAAACATGGTATATAATCATGGGATTAATCCGGATAGTATCTTGGCGTTGACATATACGAGGGCAGCGACCAAAGATATGGAGCAGCGTTTTAGATATGTTTTTTCGAAAAAGGAATATCCTAAGGGACTTGAATTTAGGACAATAAACAGCATTTCTTTGGATATTATCCGTTATACTGCTCAGCAATTACAAAGAAAAATGTTTAATCTGGTTGACGACAAGGCACAGTATAAGATTGTATATGGGCTTTACGTGGAGATCATGAAGGAATATCCAACGGAAAGTGACGTGAATGATGTCCTCAAAGAAATTGCCTATTGCAAAAACATGATGCTTACAGATGAGGGAATCAAAAAACGCGGTGATGATTTAGGAATATCACTACAAGTGTTTTACTCAAGATATGACGAGAACCTGCGCGGCAATGGCCTGATGGATTATGATGATCAGCTCAGGTATGCATATGCGAATTTGATTAAGAGACCTGAGGTGTTGGAAAGATATCAGGACAAGTATAAGTATATCTGTGTTGACGAAGCCCAGGATACATCCAAAATCCAGCATGAGATAATACGTCTGTTGGCAGGGAAAAACAAGAATCTTTTCATGGTTGGTGATGAAGATCAGAGTATCTATGGTTTTAGAGCTGCATACCCTGAAGCCTTACTGAATTTTGAAAAAAGATTTCCCGGTGGAAGAGTACTCGTAATGGATTATAACTATAGATCAAATGCCAACATAGTTTCTGCAGCTGACTTTTTTGTTCAGAATAATAAACTAAGGCATAAGAAGAATATAAAACCTATACGGCCAAGGGCTGGAGAAATAGAATACCCTGTGGTCGGTTCGAGAGGAGCTCAATACAATTATCTATTAAGTGCTTTGACGGATACAGATCATCAAGTGGCAGTATTATACAGAAATAATGAGAGTGGATTGCCGCTTGTTGATTTGCTTGATAGAAACAAAGTTCCATACAGGATAAGACAGGCAGATGTAAGCTTTTTTACAAATAGGGTTGTGATCGATGTTACGGATATTATCCGTTTTGCCATGAATCCGTCAGACAAGGCAATCTTTATGAGAATTTATACCAAGTTTCACACATATTTAAAGAAAACTAGTGCTGAGGAAGCTTGTAGGCTTGCAGATTATGCGGGGATAAGCATAGTTGAGGCCATGGACCATATAGATGATATTAGTGATTCTGCTTTAAAAAAGTGGATGGATATAAAGTCGCATTTGCAAGCAATACTGCATGAGCCACCGGAGAAAGCACTGGTACGCATTGAAGATCACATGGGGTACGGAGAATACCTTGATGATAAACATATCGATGCCGGAAAACTATTCACACTGAGAATGATTGCAAGAAATGAAGAGACAATAACTGATTTTTTAAAGCGCCTCGATAAATTGAAGGAACTGATTTCCAATTCCGAGCCTGATTGCAATGCCAAGGCAATTCTTTCTACGATACATTCAAGTAAAGGCCTTGAGTATGATGAGGTCTATCTGATTGATGTATGCGATGGTGTGTTTCCAAACAAACCAGGATATAAGAATAAAGGATTGGATACACCGGAATATATTCAGTATGAAGAAGAAAGAAGAATCTTCTATGTGGGTGTAACATGCGCTAAGGATAAACTTACTGTACTAAAGTATAATGGGGCATGTTTTAGTTTTGCGAATGAGCTTGAGATGGAAAAGATTCGCAGAGAGCGATCGCAAAAAGGTAATGTGAAGAATAAATCCAGAACTACTGTGGCGCAAAAGCCTGCTGGACAGTTGAATAAAGGTAAGACGGTTACAAAGAATTCTGGTTATAACGGTAAATCTGGGAAGAACTATAAGCCAACCCATACTCCAAAGCCATTTAAGCCTGAGATACCCAAGGGCGCAAAATGTAAGTATTGCGGCGAAGATGGGAAGTGCTGGAAGAGGGATTTCTTTAAGTACAATACAGGTTGCAACCGTCCAGAGAAATGTAGTAGTTTTAAACGTTAAGTATTGATGGATATTTCAAACGAAGAGAGGATAGCGTTATGCTCTGGTTTGATTCAATTGAAGCACATAGGACAGGAAAACCTCAGCAGGGAAGAAATCTGTTAATAAGACTTGTTAAGGACCTGGAGGATACCAGAAGTGAATATAAAGGTTATTCTTATGTGAGAACAATCCGTAACATCCTTATTGGAAAAGAAGATGCCGCTATTGCGCCATTTTTCAAGGGGAAGCCGTATTATGGACAATTTGAAACTCTGACGCTGGAACGTGTTGAACAGATGATGGATTCGCTTGTTAGTAGTTATCAACTGGATGTCATTCGTACAGAACATGGCAAGCTCTATTGCACAAGGGAAAACGCTTGCGCGAATGAGTGTTGTGTTAAAGTACTTGATGAATCTTATGAAGATAACAAACCTGTTACTGATTTGAAATCATTACTGCAAAAGGATCCAGATGCATGGAGCCATATTAATGAGTTTAGATCAGCTCTGCTAGATCTTTATCCTAATGATAAAGTGAAGCGGAATCTAATATTTCATTGCGTGGAAGAAGGAATTCCAAAGGATTTGCTAAACAAGGAGTCGATAGATGATTTAGAGGTGCATGCGCTGGGAACACGACTGGTTACTGCTGTGGGGTGCAATCAGGATACAGCTATAGAAATCATTCACGTTTGGGCGGATGCTTTAGGAGTTGAAAACGATGATTCCATGGCTAAAGCTCAAATATTTTATGATTTGGGGCAAAAATATGAAAATGAGAAGGACTTTGATAGGGCCTATGAATGCTACGTGAATGCAGCTGAGTGTGGCTTTGCAGATGCAGCAAGCTTTTTAGCCTCTGCTTTTGAGAAAGGGTACATTGGACTAGAAGAGGATGAGGACAGCGCCAGTGAATGGTACTTAAAAGCAGCTGAATTAGGTGATGTTGCTTCCCAATGCGAAATTGCCAAAAGATATTATTATGGAATTGGAATTGAAGAGGATGAGGAACAGGCGAAAAAGTGGCTTCAAATTGCAGATGAAAACTATGATGAAGAGAATGAAGACTGCTCTCAAGAGATGATAGATTGTGCCTACTATATCTGGTTCAATAAAAAGAAAAACTTCAATTATTTAACTTTACATAGTTTTACATGGGCTTGCGATGATTTTGAAGAAGGGGTGGATGCGTTTATAGATGCTTTGGATGATGGCTTTTTAGGGAATTACTCAGAGATTGGGAATTTTCTTTATCATGGAGGGCCGTCAATGCCGTTCATAAATATTAAAGTAAGACAGTCAACAGAGGAAGCATTTCAATTATACGAGAGGTTTTACAACGACTATTCTAAAGGGAGGTTGGAACTGCATTTCATTGAAGGAGTAATAGAAGCGTTTTATAACTACGGCTACCTTTATATTGTGAGAAACATTGGCAATTTTGATTTTGAAACGGCTATAGAACCTTGGAAAAAGGCGATTGTTCTTGCAGAAAAATGTGATCCTGATGATGTTTATGAATATTTATGCTGGGACAGAAATTATCTGTATCAGATAGGCCAAATTTTTTATGAGGGAGCTGTGCCAGGTGGCGGAAATGAAGATGGTATTCTGTGCGAGTTTGAGCCGGATATTGGATTGGCATACCGGGCTTTTACTCAAGCAAAAAGACATGGCCACGAAAAAGCACAAGAGTACCTTGATAAGATAATTATTCCAGTTGAAGATTACTATGAACTGCCTTTTAACTAAGGCATGGGCTATATATAGATGTGGTTCAGATGGTTCGATGAAAATGAACAATGGCAAATATGTTCAAAAGAAGAACTCCATTCCCTTTATGAACTTATAGAGAGATGTTCAGATTTCTCATCTACCATTGTTTTTTATGCCGTATTCAAAAATGTAATTGATTTCAAAAGCTGAGTATAGGAGTATATGCAGAGGCCACTAGATACAACATTGAATATATTTGGCAAATGTGTATAATATATCATGTCGGTAAGACATGGAGAGGTTTTGTTAAGCAAGGGGTACGCAGATCATAACTGCATTGTATATTACAGTTGTGTTATAGCATTTTTATACATCAAAATAACTCCAGTGGAGTTGTTTTGATTTTTTTATGCATTTTTTGGGTGGTGCAATGATTTTCTCAAATATCTTGTTTAAGTACCGAGTATTCTGCGCGGGAAGCTTTCATTGGAGATTTTTAATATTATTTTTATCTCGAGCTGATGTTAGAAGCAATAGCTTAAGAAGAAAGGATTATTTGCAAAATGGCAGTGATAAACCAGTTATTAGTAAGGGTTGATAATTGTGATGATAGTTATGAGTTCATATGTAAAAATGAGTATTTATTGAATGAGTACATGGGAGGCTATGATTGTATATTAAAATTCATCATGACTGATTGCCTAAAGGAATTTGAAGGCAGTGTGACGGAATGTTTGAAAACTGTATATGAATATGAGAGTCAGAGAGGAGTTTTTGAATTTTCATTTGAATACCATTCTAAGTTTAAGGAATATTGTAAACGGCCTTTTTACTATAAATCTCTAGCGATGGCAGTAAATGACATAAAGGATAAACTAAAAATGTCATTATCGCAAAAGGAATTCAATAGATTTCTATTATTTGATGAATCTATTATTCCAGAAAAATATGATCAGTATAATGAATGCAGAATAGATGAAAACAATATTCATGACCTTTATAATCAACTTCAGATGATTGCTACAAAATATGAAGGAATTTGTTATCCGCAAGATAAAGACTACGATAGTGATATGTTAACAAGATGGAACATTGAGTGTTTTTATGAGCAATGCAGGTTTATTGAGGAGTTAGAATGGTGCGGAAACCAACCCAAATATGCTGATTTAGTCGATAGTAGACCGCAATATATATGTATTAATGAAAAACAGCTAGCGTATTATTTATGGTGGCGGAGCAAGTTCTATAAAGGGGATTTTGTAGTTACAGATTTTGGATATGTCTTTTTGGTTGTGTATGAAATTGTTATGCTCATGCGAGCAATTTCACATGAGAGAAGGGTAGAGTTGCTTGAGTCATTAGCTGAACAGTATATGAATACTAATAAGAAGTTTGCGCATATTATAGAGGGAATAATAGCTAAATATATAATAGCTTTTCATATGCCTAATGATAAATACCTTTTTAAGTATGATATTTATAATTGGTGCTTAGAATGGGACATATGTTATGAGGAAATTCAATCTGGAGATTATACTCATGCAGTTCAGCTGATAGATTGTCAAGCAAGAAACTATTTCAAAAATTGTACACTGAATAAATGGATTAATTGTGAAAAAAATATGTTGGAATGCCTTGGGGAATGCATTCCTTATTTAGTACGATTTTATGAAGCCAAAGGATTATCTTTTGGGAAAACATTGTTATATGAGAAATTTGAACCGTCGCGAGACTATATATTTGATGGATTAGGTGACAATAATAATTATGTTGAAGAAAGGGTATATAAGGATTCAATCCTCTACACTAGCAAATATGGTGTAATAGGGAACATGTTGGGGCTATCGTATGGAATAGCAAAAGTTATAGAAAATGCATTCAGGAGTTTTTTAGATTTGGGGAAATTACTTGTTGTCCATAGTCCGTATACACATTTATATGATTGCCATTATCAAGGAATATCACAAAAAGAATATATGTTGTATCAATACTGCTTTAAAGGTGTGTGTAATATGCTCGAAACTCCAATAAATAAATACCTCCGAGATCATAAAACAGAGTTAGAAATGAAGAAGAGGTGTTATTTAGAGAATTTGGCATATGTTAAGCCTAAAATGACTGAAAAGATTGAAAAAAAGCATCTTGAAGATTTAATGATCGAATTCTTGGAAGGCAATGAATGTACTAATGAATCCTTTCGGGCATTTCTTTCTTTATATACGGGTGCGAGTATAACAGAAAAGAAGAGAAAAGCCAAAAAGATCAAGGAATGGATATGGAGCTATTGGATTTTGCATGGCTTCACTATGGATTATCAAGAGCTATGTAAAGCGGTAGATGATGATAGTCCCCACAATATTTACCAAATAAAAGCAATAGAGAATAAAGAATTTGAGTGTGCTGTTTCGTATATGTTGACGCTGCATAATTTTCTAAGTGCAACTGTAGTAAAGAAGGTTAATTCAAATTTAATTATAGACAGTGTGATTATTGCGATGAAATGCATTGCGGCATTGTTCGAAAGTTATAATGTTGATTTTTCTGAAATGGTATTAGGCGAGTTCGATGAATTTTACTGGGAGCCGTTTGAAAATGATGATAATCCGATAGAAATAAATGCAAAAAATATTACTAAAAACCTTGATAATGTTGAAATCTATAAATATGAAGATGGTAGAGGCGTGGTTGAACGTCATAGTTATGACCCTGAATCATTGGGATTTTTTTCGTATTTATTAAAAAAAATTGATAACTGTTTTAGATCGTTATACAGGATCGGATTGGTAAAAAATGAATATGTTCTTGAATATATAGAGGAATTATCAGGCATAGATGAACTTGATCATAAAGTAGACAGTATAGTAACGCAGATAGTGTCATTTTGTTTACAGTATGATAAGCCAAAGTGTTCAGGAGTTGAAGTAATTGGGACTGTAAGTATTACTAGTGAGCAAGCGGTACGTAAATCAATAAAAAAGCAAAGAAAAGAGAGTATAGGTAGACTTGTAGAAAAAGAAATACGACAGTATTATCTTTTGGATGTAGATGAGTCGTTAATTCCTTATGATGTACTAGAGTTTGACGTTGAGAACATTTGTTTAGATCGGTGGGGCGTTAGTGTTGCTGATAAAAAACACTTCAAATATGAATATAGAGATTTAAACAGAGTATCTTTTTGGGCAGAGTGCAATAAAAGAGCAGATGAGTTTTCTGAAATAAGAATTCTGTCGTCCAAGGTCGATTATGATCCAAACTATGATTTTAGTAATACTGAAGTCATGAAAATCAAATCTGGTATTATGAGTCGGAATGCTTTCAACATAGAAAAATTAAAAGACAATGGTGACAGTTTATTTCAATGGATCAAATGGATTCAGAATGGGAAACTAGCATTTCCGAAAAATGAGAGTTACATCAAAGTCTTATTCTTTTATTTGATAAATCGCTGGATTTTTGTAGAAAAGCCATTAGTTAGCTTGGTATTAATGTGTCAAATCTGGAATTATTACTTCAAAGAACCGGAAAAAAGAAAAGAAGAAGCGAATTATTGTCTTGGATGGATAAGAGATTTTTGGATGGTATACTGTGAGTCAGTTTCATTTGATGGATTTTCGGCTTTATTATTATATGATATTGAGGGGTTGAATATATTTGAAAAGATGTCCAAGAATACATTGTTAAAACGTGAATTATATTTAGATAAGACAATTCGCTTCGCAGAGCTAATGGGCCCCTTAAAGAATGAGAATGAACCTTTCGGATATAAGGGGAATCTCCTCGAAGAAGAATATGGCTTTTTATATGAAAAAGCGCTTATAAAAGTGTATAAAGATTTAAAGAACCTGTGGACCAAATATTCATTAGATTTTAATTGGCACCTAGAAGATCACTCAACGGAGCCAATGATTTCTGAATTTTTAATTTTTTCGAAGGCAATCCTTATGGAGAGTACGCGCCATGAAATATATTCTAGACTGCAAAGAAACTATTGTGGCAGGGGAAAAGTTAGTAAAGGAGAGTGCGACTGGCCAATTATAAAATGTGATGATCAAAAGCGCGTATTAGAATCAAACAGTATTCTTATTGGGTATATAAAAATGACTATTGTGCGTTCGCTTATGTATTGGGCAGATATCAAGCTAAAAGGTAGTCTTGAAAAGTATAGGAGAAGGTTATTTGAATTGATTCATGATGATTTATTTAGGGATAATCTCAGGGGAGCAATAATTGAGAAATGTGTTATTAATACGGTTTTAAGTGCATGTGAAGATTCAGATTATGGCTCTATGAATACACGTTTACGAGAGAAATACAACAAGATAGATTCCCAAGTTATTATGGATATAATTGATCCAAATGAAGAATGCTCACTTGTGTATATGGAGCAAGCAATAGATTCTGCAACCTTACACGAAGCCAGAAAGACACTGATTAAGAATCAGAATCGCTTGATAGTGGAGGAAGAAGATAATGCATCCGGAACAAATATCAAGCCAATGGAGTTTAGTACTTCTGATTTGTTTACAAATGATGAGATAGAATTCATTAGCAGATTATTAAATGGAGAAAGCTTATCAGAAATGGATAGTAAAAGTAAACCATTGGTACTCCTTGCGGATGGGATTAATGTAAAGGCTGTGGATATTATCGGAGATACTATTATTGATAATGAAGATGGCTATTGTCTCGTAGATGATTATATTGATGAAATTAAAATGATTCTAGAGGAGAGTAACTAAGAGTGGAAGAAAAAAAGGTACCCAAAAGGGTGGCAAATAATATAATGAATGCTCTTCAGGGCGGAGTTGTACCAAGAACAGGGTTGGGGTATATTGCTGTTGGTCGTGATCAGGAAATTAGCGCGTTGCTAAAGGATTTGGAGATTATCGAAGAAGGTGGGGCTACCTTTAGATTTATTACAGGAAGTTATGGCAGTGGTAAGACATTTCTGCTTCAGACATTAAAAGAACATGCTATAAATAGTGGATTTGTGGTTGCAGATGCAGATCTTTCACCTGAAAAGTCCTTAATTGGAAATTCTATAAATAAGAAAGGACTTGCGACTTTTGCTGAGCTAATGGGGAATGTATCTACAAAAACAGCAGCTACTGGAGGTGCGCTAAGCAAAATCCTCGATACTTGGATGGCATCTGTTTGGCAGGATGTGGCGCTTTCAATGACGGGAGACGTTTCTGCAGCGGATATGGCAAAAGAGGTCGAAAATCGTATTTACAATACAATAACAAGTCTGCATGAATTACGAAATGGATTTGATTTTGCAGATATAATGGTTCTTTATTGGAAAGCACAACGTGCTTGTGACAAGGAGGTTGAAGGAAAAGCACTTAAGTGGCTTAGAGGCGAATATAGACTAAAGCGCGATGCTGAGCGGGATTTTGGCATTTCGAGCATTATTAATGATGATGACTGGTTCAATTATATAAAGATATACTCAGAGTTTTTTGCGCGTATAGGGTATAAGGGATTTATTATAATAATTGATGAAATGATTAATATTTACAGATATTCTCGGACTGCAACCAGGCAGAATAACTATGAACGTATGCTTAACATGTATAACGATGCTTTGCAGGGAAAAGCTCACCATCTTGGTATACTTATGGGAGGAACCCCAAAGAGTGTTGAAGATACTGATCGAGGAGTCTTTAGTTATGAGGCACTAAGATCAAGACTTACGCCAGGTAGATTCAAAGACTTAAATGTTGTTAATTTAATGACGCCGATTATTCGAATACAGCCTTTGAGTAAAAGTGAGATAGTAATTCTTTTAGAGAAGATTGGAAAAATACATGCTGATGTTCATGGGTATAATTATCATATTGAGATTGAAGAAATTGTCGACTATGTTGAAACCATATACAAGACCATGGACATTATGTCAGTCACGCCAAGAAGCATTATTCGTGACTATATAAATCTGCTTAATATTTTATGTCAAAACCCAGAAGTGGCACTAATAGATATTATGCGTGAATACGCGTATTCGACGGATATTGAGGAAGCTACAATTGATATAAACGAGTAATAGGGTGAATTTAGCGTTAAGGCCAGGGCATTAAGGACATGATGGTATGAAATTAAGAAATAGTATTCATGAAGTTGCGAAACGGAACCATGCGGTTGCGTTTCGCAACTATTGCTATTGCGCTCAAAAAAAACTCTGAATATAATCAGCTTAATCAGAGTCGACACCGTTTTTGGGGAGCAGATGCTTATGATGGAAAAGACAAAAGGCTACTGTGTTTGATAAAAGGAAATGTCAGTATGAGATATTAGTAAACGGGTGATCCATTAGGGGTGGCCGAGGGGTTGTGATGGAGGTATAGAATGGATGCTATTCAAAAAAGCATCATCGAAATGATTAAGAAGAACAAACAATGCCTGAATGATAGAGTAATGTTGCGTAGTTTGTTATTGGATGTGATTCCTGAAAATAAGTTGCAGCAGAATTTATTTTTATTTGCCTATGATGAGGGGATTATCAACAGACTGCCGGGGGAGGATCTTTCACTAGGCTCTTCTAACATGGAAGCTTTGTTGAGGAAAAACTATGGGATTTCAGATGCTGATGCAAAGTGGTGCGTGGACACGTGGTGCTTTGTACTTGGATTAAGGGATCCAGATGATGTTATCGATCTTGATATAGTTATTGAGGACTTCACGGCATCACTAAGGACGAACCAAAAATCCTATACTGTAAGACGCTCATATGTCGAGGGAATAGAGATTTATGACAATGAACAGCTTAAATCATTATTGGATGGCCATTGCGAAGATGCGGATTATATTGGCAGACTTCACATTTTTGAATTGCTTCTGGCACTTCGGCTTGATCAGAATATTTCTGAAAAAGAGCAACTAAGTCTGAGATATTACCGTGGACCAGTAGCGAACTTGGAGAGAATCGAAGAGATTAAGGATTATGAATTGGCGACATTTTTATCGAATGCGTATTTTGATGGACCGTTTTCTTTCGAGTTTGATGGAAGGCGTAGGCGAAGGCAAATTCAGGAGCTGTTGAAGCAGGTTCTTGTAAGATATGGTGTGCCCGAAGCAGTTATTACTGATATATCAAAGATGGGCTGGGACTCATTAGGGGATAAATCAAGTAAAACTGAGAATCAATTGGAGGCAGAAAGAAGAACTGATGTTAAGAGTCCTGCTGTTGTTGCAGAATCAGAGATTGGATATTATACCTGCAATGTGTTAAAGTATGTGTTCACTATACCCAAAGTGTTTAATGTGAATCTCCATAAGTATTCTACATTCAGGGCATTTTCAGAGACTGGTGACAGTACAGTTATGCTTATAATTGAAACAGTCAAGGATGAGGAAACAAAAGCAGATCCAAAGTGGTTATATGATGACAAATTAACGAATCAGTTTGCTAAGGATTTTCTTAAAGGACTTGGGAAAAACAGCGAAGCTTCTGTGCTAGATAAGAATGTTGTTAGTATAGGGAGTAACCGAGGATTCTTTTTGAAATTTTTATACAAGATTATGAATGTCCAGGGAACTGGATGGCTTTATAGATTTCCTGTTGTTGAAGATAATCAGTGGGTACATATTGGCCTAATGCAGAGTGATGACGCAAAGGCAGATTATTACAATTTGTACGAGGGCGTGATCAAATCTTTTTTCAAGCCTGATTTAGTAAGTGTTGATGACATTGATTTAGGTTCAAGAGATTACGCTTGGGTAAAGAGAAATGGATATAATTATTTAAACGATCTAATGCCTTACAATAAAGAAGAATTAATGGGGCTCAACCATCTAGGTCGAAAATCAAGTGATAGTTTAGAGATGGCTCTTAACGAAAATGGGCTGTGGCTCAGAGGGCAATATAAAGACGTTGATCCTATGGTTGGGAAAAATGCAGATGTATTTAACGAAAGTATCGATGAGATTGGCACATCGATAAAGGAGTTTAACGTTTTTAATAGTAATAGAATTAGGACAATTGGTGAGTTGATTTCTTTCAACCCAGAGGATTTTGTCAATTTTTGCAAGAGAGAGTCTTTGGATCCATGGCTGATAATTGACAGACTGAAAGAGGTGGGAGTTACAGAAGACGTCTGTTCTAGATTTGAAAAAGCAGCGGGCCTGAAGTCAGATGAAATTATTGAACAACATGGTTATATGCATAAAGCTGAAAAGAATCGGATTTTTGGAGGCGATAATCCCGACGTAGTAAGAGATCCACAAATAGAGAAAGCTGCGTTGGAAGAAGCAGTATCCATGATACAATCCGATGACTATAATGGTGCAATAAAGGCACTTAAAGTAGCAGTAGAACATGGCTTTGATGGCGATTATTCATCAATTGGATTGCTTCTTATGACAGGGAATCATAATGTGACAGTCAACAGGGAAGAGGGAGAGAAATGGCTTGAGCGTTTCTATAGTGACTGGCATCTAATAAGGCTTAATCTGGATGAACGTGGGTGTATCATAGATACTTGCTATAATCTGGGTATCTGTTGGCTATGGAAGATCCAGGATGGGATAGAAACTGAAAAAACAATTCATGATGTAATAAAGATTTGGCAACATGCGGTTGGAATTGCTGCCGGATCTGGTGATGGCATAGGAGTGATAGAATCAAAAGCTAGTCCAATAAATCTATTTGTCATTGGCTGCTCCTTTTATAATGGTGAAATTCATTCAGAAGGGCATAAGAACGTCAAGATTGATAAAGACCATTATTATGCAAGGTTAGCACTTGAAGTATCAGCAAGACTTGGGTATGTAGATGCCAATATACCATTGGCTGACATGTATGAAAATGGTAATGGAGTTCCTTCAGATAGTGATCGCGCTGAAAGATACTATGAGATTTTGGCTTTGTCCGGCAATAAAGAGGCTATTGACTGGTGCCAGGAACATATAATAGATACCCTGCCATGGGACAGAGATGTGGATTGGGATAATCAGGAGCTATTAAAGATACCAATGATTCCAAGAGGAGTATACGCTATTAAAAAAATTGGAATCAAGACGATTGGAGAGTGTAGGAAAGGTTTTTTTGAGAGGGCATCCAAGTGTAATGATCTTAAATTGATAAGTTTGAGAGCATCTCTTAAGATTCTTAGAGATTATATGAACAATTGCTGAGCTGGGAAATTTCTCAGCTCTTTTTCTCTGTAGGAAACAGCTTCTCTTGGTATATAATAGGAGTATCTGTTTTCAAGGAGAAAAGTGATGGTTGGAGAATATAAGGTTATAACTCTATGTGGGAGCACGCGCTTTAAGGATGAATTCATGGAAGCGCAGAAACGACTTACTCTGGAGGGGAACATTGTTATAAGCGTAGGGCTGTTTGGACATTCCGGGGATGATGAGGTTTGGGAGAACATGGATGAAGGAACTCTCACAAAAACTAAGGAGATGCTGGATGATATGCATAAACGTAAGATAGATATGTCTGATGGCATCTATGTTATTAACGTTAACGGATATATCGGCAGCAGTACGAAATCTGAGATTGCCTATGCTATTGAGCATGGTAAAACTATAGAATACTTGGAGCCAATGAACTGATGAAAAAACTGAAGATTACATTTAACTCCCCGGTAATACTGGGATTCATATTTGTTAGTCTGGCGGTGTTGATCCTTGGATTTGCTACGCTTGGTAAGAGCAATGAACTACTTTTTATGACATATCATTCTTCGCTGACAAATCCTTTAACCTATGTGAGATTCTTCACTCATGTTCTGGGACACAGCGGATGGGAGCATTATATTGGAAATGCATCATATATTCTGTTGTTGGGACCACTGCTTGAGGAGAAGTATGGTTCGAAGAGAATGATCCAGGTGATCTTGATTACAGCAGTCGTAACAGGAATTGTTAACTATGTTCTTTTCTGGAACGTGGCTCTCTGTGGTGCTAGCGGAGTAGTATTTGCATTTATCCTGCTCACATCATTTACAAGCTTCAAGCAGGGTGAGATACCGCTGACATTTATACTGGTTGCAATAGTTTTCCTGGGGCAGCAGGTCTATGATGGATTATTCCTGAAGGATGATATTTCGAACTTGTCACATATACTTGGTGGTGTCATCGGTGCTATTGTTGGATATAAGCTAAATAAGAAATAAATGGAAGTTTTTTCTTTTACTTGATACGGTGAGCTTAGCCAAGCGATTTATCTTATTTGTAATCGTGAAATGCCATTTTGAGAAAGGTACGGTGTTTTATGGGTCAAGATTATTGTCATGTATGTGGATCGAAGTTAATTGAGAAAGAGCTTGAAAATGAAGGACTTGTGCCATTTTGCAAGAGTTGCAACGAGTACAGATTTCCAATGTACTACATTGCTGTCAGTATGATAGTTATCAACAATAGCAACAAGAAAATACTCCTTATCAAGCAGTATGGAAGGGATGCTTATATTCTTGTGGCTGGATATGTCAATCGGACGGAAGCTCTTGAGCACGCTGTAGCCCGCGAAGTTAAGGAAGAGACCGGTATGACTGCCGAACATATCCATTTTAATCGAAGCAAGTTTTTTGAACCGTCTAACACTCTAATGTGTAATTTCACTGTATATGTGGACGGTGACAATGAGCTGAATCCTAATAATGAAATAGATTCATATGAGTGGTTTTCCTTTAATGAAGCTAGGGAAAATATCAAGCCTGGGAGTTTGGCAGCAGAATTTTTAAATTTATTTCTTGATGACGATAGATAGAGTTGAACTGAGTGACAAATGAGTGAAAATGATGTAAAAACTGAGTCTGAGAAGCTGAATGATATATTCGAGTCTCTTTCACATTTCCCGGATCTTCTTGAGAAATTAATGGAGGCACAGAAGGATTACACCGCAAAGATTGAGAAAGTGGTGGACCAAGCAAAAAGTAAGAAGGAAGAAAATGGGAAGCTATCTGAAGATGAGCTAACAGACATTGAGGAGGCGAAGCTTCTTGCTGAAGAAGAGTTTGGCAGAATTCAGAAGAATCTTTTGATTGAGGCATACTTAAGGCAGCAGGATGTCTATGAGAAAACGGAGTCAGAGTTAAAGAAACTTAGAGCTGAAAATAGAAGACTTGAGAAATTAGTTGCAAGACAAGAAGCTGGGCATAAGATATATCCCAATGATCCCTGTCCATGTGGCTCTGGGAAGAAGTATAAGAAGTGTTGTGGTAAAAATTAAGCTATTGGTTGGAGATGATGAATAGTAAATCGTCCTCAAGCTGGGGACGACTTGGAATCCGCATTGTTATGATGCGGATTCTTCTTTTTCGTCCGTTTCGTCTGAGGACTTTTTCCTTTTGGTATAAAGTTTCTCCATCTTAATGACGCCATGGGTTTTTCTGGAATTGTAGGCAATGACCATGGCTTCAGCAAAGCCTAAAGAGCCGGACCGGCGGTCTTTGGCATTGCGGGACAATTCCTTTATGGATATCTGACTGAGCTTGTCTTTGAAGGCTTCGTCTTTGATTTCATCACCATAGGCAGATAGGAACTTTGCCAGACCTTTTAATACATTTGCACTTAAGGACATTGGAGCACCTTCCCAGGTGGCTATGACAAGACCAAGAATCCTGCTGAGAGTTTCGTAACCCTGTTTTTCAAATATTTCTTCAAGAGCGGACACTGCACAGATGCCTCCTGGATGAGCGCTGGGTACTATCTCAAGACCAAAGGATTCAACAAGATCCTTTATCAGAATCTGCTCGTCACTGCCAGCTTCAATGTTGGCCATGAATATTTCATAAGGAAGAAGAGGTTTAGTGAATTTTAGTTGGTTAGCAAAAATATCAGCTTCCTCAGAGTATTTAAGGTCTTCGTATACCATGCACCAGACAGGTGTTTCTCTCGATCCGGAGACAAGGGCCACTATTTCAATAGTATGCTGACCATTAAAAACATAGTTTATGCCGTCACGTCTGCTGACTTTTACCGGATTTATCTGATATGTATTAAAGTGCGCTGCAGCTTTTTGAACATGTTTCATCGAAAGGTTACGCTGGTATTGCTGGTTTGAAACAAGGTTTTTTATCGGTATCTTCTCGAAATTTACATTTGGTACAAAGGCAGAAAAATCAGTTTGCATCTTTTGTTATTCCCTCCAACTCATTTTTTATTATCTGTATTGTGTTTTCTAAAATCCCCAATTGAAAAATTAGGTTATCAGCGGCGCCAGCTGAAACCTCAGATAGATTACTTCTAGTCTTAACACGCCGTATGGAGTCAGTCCAAGATGGAACAGTCAGGGCTAGACTGGATACGGCAGCGTCAGGATCATATTTTGGCATCTGCTTTATTTCAGGAATTATTCTGTTGTCAAGGTGCTCTTTGTGACTGGGATCTATTTCAACAGGTCTGTTTCCTGGAATTTTGGATGTTGAGATCTTGGCGGCAGAGCTGTGCTTGACCATCTTTATATAACGCTGAAGTTCATTTGTGGAACAGCTTTTAAGTTCGATGATTTTGTTCTTTGGTATTTTGATCTGCCCGGAGAGAATCTGCATTCCGATATGTTCATCTTTTCCTCGGATGCTGTCTATTGCGGATGCAAATCTTGAAAAATAATGCACGGTTGTAGGTGAAATGTCATATGTATCAACCAATGCAACGATGGATTTATGGATGTCCTTGGAATAGCGTTCTTTTAGTTCGGAACGGCTTAGACCATTATGGGGTGATTCTACTTCGCTTCTGTAATATGCCGCTTTATAGTACTGATAATGCTTTCCAATCAAATACATTTTGTAGTGAGTAGTTTTTGAAATGCCAGTTGCCAGCATCTGACAGATAAAAGCAAGCATTGTGTCTTTTGATGTGAAGAAAAGCGGCTGAGTCTTTATCTGTATTCCGGTATCAACATATTCCTTATATTCATTTAACCTGTCCATCAAAATATCATTCCATACAGGGAAAGGAGCTGGTGGCAAGCCCATACGAATATTTTGCTTTATAATGCTGGTGAAATAAGGATCAGGAGGCAGGAAAAGAGCTGATACTTCAGGATCTATTATCAGGCTACTGGGCTGTTGCATATTCATCACTGTGAACAAGCTCTGAACTCGAAACATCAAATAGTACGATGTGCTCAGAATCTTTCAATACTCCTTCCATCTTGTATATCTGTTCATTCTGCCATTCGGGATTTATACCCAGCAGTTCCCGGACAAGGTTGGTACTGTATAACTGGACGCTCCGCTGCAGGGCAAAAGACTCGGCATTGATCTTCTGGGCAGTTGGCGTCTGTGATTCCTGGGCGCGGATACCAATAATGCCTTTGCTTGGAGAAACTATCAGCTCAATATATTTTGGATGTCCAAGTGCTACAAGTGTAGATCTGTGGATCCGTATGATGTTGTATTTGAAATCAACTACTAATATCGGAGAGCGTAATCTGTTCATACTCTTGCTCCTTATTGATGTCTGTAGATTCCTCTTTTAGTTGCCGTTTCTCATGCTTCTTACCGGTGTCGTCTTGAGGAGATGAAGATGGATTATCCACAAGAGCATTCAGCACTTTCGGCATAGAAGGATTAGTTGTGGTATCGACTATAGCTGAATGGTCTACACCAGAGGGATCAGCAGCAGATTTCTTTTTTGACTTTGACTTGGGCTCGTCAGCGATATTGAACACAGTATAGCCGTCGAAAACATTGAGCTTTGTGCTTGCGGCATGCTGGCTTGCAGGGATGCCAAATTGATTCTGCCACTGCTCCGGGAATGAGGGCTTGCGACTGTTCTTTACCTTGCCATCATCAGTAACTTCTCTGAGATAAATCTCAGGAGCACTTAGGTCGAAAAGAAACAGTGATTCGCCATTAGACCTGATCATCTTGCCAAGAAATTTGTATCTGTAGCAGGAATCCCATTTCATCTCATCGCAGAGCATTGCAAAGAATGGTCTGCAGGTTACCTGCTTGGGAGATCTTTTTGCCGTGGCTGAGCACCATCTGAAGGAATCCCGTTCATCCTCGCGGCATGGCCTTACAACGAGCTTTTTCTTTTCCTTGTTTATCAGTATCTGAATGTAGTCTGTTTCTGGCATTTTTCTGATACATGCCGTATTCACATATACTTTGGAGCCTGCAAATGTGATAGAGGGCTCAAATACATGTGCGAAGAATTCTCCTCTTACAACCTGGAAATCATCATAGCTGAAAGAATCATCCTCTATGATGTCTATTTGTCCCCTTACTTTTTCATTGAACTGCGAGTCTTCACTCATCGCTGACCTCCTCCGGAATGGTTATGACTTCTTTTAGTGCCTCCCTTATAGAATCCCTGTCTGTGATATTTAATGGAGCTAAGTTGCTGTATAGGTATCCGGCATTTTCAGAATCCAGCTCTGACATGTCGGAAAATAGGAGAGTGTTGTATTTGAAACGGTAATAGCTGCTTCCAAAACTTGTGATCCAGGCTTCAGGGTAAGCTATTATGCTGCTGTCGCGTTTTGTAAGATCTGTATCCGGCTGGTTGTTCTTTTCGGTCTCATCTACCTCCAGAGGAACGCCTTTGGGGATTATCATTTCATTCTCATTCATGTCAAAGAGGAGGACAGCACCGTCATCTTTCTTGATATAGACTCCTGCACTTCTGTATCTGCAATCCTTGTTCCAGCCGAAGATTTCAAAGAGAGTCGGAATGAAAGCTGCACCGAAGATGGCTCTTGAGACCTTTCCAGCGTGTAAATCCTTTGCCCATTTTAGGGCATGCTTTTCATCTTTTTTGACAGGATGTACTACAAACAGTTTTTCGGCCGGATTTATAAGAAACTCTACATAATCGCTTCCGAGTTTCTTTATGGCTTCCATGCTAAACTGGACATTTTTTATTGAAAAAGTAGCAGTAATCTGATGTGCTGTATTGAAGAACTGGCTACGAGCTATTTCATACCCTCTGAGATCAAATTCTCCATTGGCACCCTTATGTGATTTAGGGGATGAGTCTTGTTCAACACCTTCAAACACACTCATGGATGCATCTAGGTAGTCATCGGCATTAAAGCCTGCCCATATAGGGTTCACATGAACAAAGCCTTTCAGGGTTCCGCTGTCGATTACGCGTAATTCCGGGAGAAAGCCCTTGCCTCCATATTTGGCATTGCGTATCATCTGCTGGACTGCTTCAAAATCATCTCTTGAGACAATAGGTTCATGGTGGTCCTGGTGATAGTATTGGTTTCGGTTATTAACGTTCTTCTTTGATTTATGGTCCAGATAGTTGGGAGTGTAAGTCTTTCTTGCAAGTATATCTCCACAGTGTCGCTCGTTTTGAAGTATTTCCATGATCGAGCTAGGAGACCATTGTGTATTCCCAAGTTTGGTTTTATGCCCGAGTTCTGTCAGCGTATGCGCTATCTTGGTGGAAGGCATTCCATAAAGGTACATGAAAAAGATCAATTTAACAGTCTTTGCTTCTTCCTCATTTATGATGAGGTTTCCATCTTCGTCGTGGTCATATCCAAGAAGCTTCGGTGTTAGGAAGATGCCATGTTTGAAACGCATTTCAATGGAGCTGTTCATGGAGGTGCTCTTGTTGTGGCTTTCTTCCTGAGCCATAGTTGCGATGAAAGAGAGCGCCATCTCAGAGTCGTCTTTTCTGGTATAGATGTTTTCTATTTCAAAAAAGACTCCCACAGGGGACTTCATCGCTGCAAGCTCTCTGACCTGGCCTATGCAGTCCACAGTGTTTCTGGCAAATCGGGAAACACTTTTAACGACTATCAGGTCTATGAGCCCTTTCTTGCAGTCTTCGATCATTTGAATAAATTGATCACGGTGCTTAAGCGAAGTGCCGCTGATACCTTCATCAGCATAGATTTTTACAAGCGTCCAGTTAGGATGCTGCATCACAAAATCCTCGTAATGATTCTTCTGAAGTTCATAAGATGATGTCTGCCGGGGATCTCCGGTTGAGACTCTGGCATATACAGCAACTCGGAGCTTGATACTTTCATCAAAAATGCTTGCCTCTTCGTTGGCGGGAATAACCTTTATCAGGTCGGGAGATACTCCTTTATAGCGATTACGGATTTTTTCTTTTTGTTGCTGAATTGTTGTGGAACGTTCTTCGGCTGTATTCATTACTACCTCGTGGGTTTGTCACAGATCATGGTGACCTCACTATAATTATTTCTTTTAGAAATAATTATAGCTGGCAAAGCATTCAAAAAATAATGCCACAGGTTAAGTGGTATAGCCATTAGCTATAGTTAATTGAAAAAGTTACTTTCTAAAGAACTTGTTTTCCTTGAGAAGCCTCTTTGCCTCGCATGCGATGCCGCAGACAATTTTCTTTTCATACAGATTGCAGTCGCTGATGATTGCGTTGATGTCGCAGTCATAGTCATCCGCGCGTTCCTTCTGGTTGCCGGTAAGTAGCGTGTCAGCAGTAACGTCCAGAGCCTCCGCTATCTGAAGTAGCGCCTGTAAGCTGATCTGCTTTCTGCCAGTCTCAACCTGACTTATGTACTTGTCTGATAGTCCTGTCATGTGGGCGAGCCCAATCTGCTTGACCTTTTTTGCCTTCCTAATTTCCTGAATACGGTTTCCTAACAATTTGTTATCAATGTTCATGCTAACCTCCGAAAAAATTTTGCCTAAAATCTCAACTAAAGGCCAACCGACTTAAAGAGTGGCTTATTCATTATGAACGCTGGTCACGCTAAACTTTAATTAAAGAGACTTGATGTATAGTGGTGATGGAGCATTTATGGATAAACAGATAAAAGATAAAGAGGATCTTGAGAAGTTACTGAAAGAGATAGGGGCTCGCATTAGAGTGCTGCGAAAGGAAAAAGGACTGTCACAGCTAGAACTGGCCGACAAAGTTGGATGTTCTGAGACTCATTTGAGCAATATAGAAACAGGAAGTGCGAAAATGGGCGTGGACATTGCGATAAGGATAGCGGAATACTTTGACGTTTCCACCGATTGGATACTTAGAGCGATTAACCCTGGAATGACAGATTTAGAGCTTCTTTCGGATTGTTCTCCATCTGAGAGGAAGTATTACGAGGAGTTATTTGGAAATATCAAGAAGATTTCCAGAAAGCATGGGAAAATGGGGAAATAAAATAGTTACAAAGGGGTGATTCCATTATTTCCAGAAGGATTAGTTCTATGTGCTAACTTCATAACGGTTGATGTAAGGAGTCTGGTGCCAATATGGCCTGGGCTCTTTTTTCATGTATATTATTACGCTAAACGGAAGAATGGATGCAGAGATCCGCCACCCAGTATAGTGAATTTTACATATCGGAACCATGTAAATATCCCATATCGAAAGGAAGAACTCCTGGGATTACAGTATAGTTAGGAGATTATTGTATGGGTAGGAGAAAGTATAGTGACTTCGAGACTATGATATATAAGGGAGTATCTGAAGGCATACGAGAGATACAGAGAGCCAGGCATCTTGATGATAAAAGCATGGCAGAGGACGTTTTCCATAAGGCAGAGACAACATTTCGTGGATATAAGTATATGGCTACAGGGCTTGATATAGTTGATTTATATCAGCTTTGTAATAACGAGAATGTTTGCCTGGATCGACTTGTTGGTCTTAGAAAAGAATTCAATTTATTTAGGGATTCATCGAATGCCAATAATCCCATGGATCTAATAGTAGAACTTGAGAACATACTTTATAGCATCGAGGTTTCCGGTACCGACAATGAACAGATTATTGCTGCAGCAAGCTGTTCGCCATATGTGGCCAGATGGTTGGAAAGATTGTGTGACCGCAGAAATCAGTAAACTTCATGGATTCAGTAAAGCACACAAGGGGAGGCATCCCCTTGTATGTTTTTAGGGTCCATGAAGTTTTGTATGCGTTTTATGAGGGGGGAATCGGACTTGGTTGATATTATTGAAGCAAATATGGATGATGGCATGGATGAGAACAAAGTCCATGACGATAGTAAGGAAGAATGCAGACCCAAGTATAGGAGCAAGAAGTGGAAGTATAAGCGGAAGGAAAGAAATCTTCCTGACCGACAGTACATCGAGGATATGTGCTATAGGGAAGGGCTTCTGGGTAATAATGTTTTCGACACATGTTATTCTATGCTAAAGGAGTTCAGAAAGAAACGTTATAATGATCCGAATGATGTGCCAAAGAGCTATACCAACGAACAGATAACAGAAAGTAAGTTGAGTGTACGCAGGGACTTTCTGGAAGCGGTCACAGTTCCTATGGAGGAAAGTGAGGGAGAGCAGGATAGGATTATAAGAGATGTTGTCAAGTTCCCATGGCTGGATGATAAGCTTGAAATAATAAAGAATCATATGAAGGAATATCCACAGTGGGGTGGCCTATATATAGATATTCTGGATAATTGTTATTTTCATCCTATTGTAGAGAAGGACGAAGTAACAGGTCAGAATAAAGAAATGTATGTGATCATGAATATGAGTAAGAGCAGGTTCTATGACAGACACAAGGAAGCAGTTATGCTCCTTGGAATAGAGCTCTGGAGATATGCCAAGAGAAGAGAAATTGAAGACATGGAAAACGGCATTATTCCATGGCATGACATCTATCCTGACAGACCGGGCGATGAGATTCCTGACAGGAGAAGGCACCCTAGGGATGAGGATTGATACATGTATATCAAATTATCAGAATATTACAGCTCTTTTGCTATATTGTCAGATTCGATAGGACTGATATAGGACTAATATAGGACGAAAATAGGACTCCACTTTTTCCAATATGTGCTATCATAATAGCGTATTTCTTCGAAGAAAAATATTTGCTTATAATATGGAGGAGATTTTTGGAAGAAGTAGATAATGAGTCACGGGTGCACGGCACACTGGAACACTGTAACCGGGCGCTCAGAAAAGTGAGGATCTGCTGCAGAAAGTGTAAGAAGGCTTTCCCGCTGACTTATACAGAGGTTGGGAATCCGAAAATGGTTTCATTCAGAAACATGGATTTTAAGTGTGAAAGGTGCAGCAGGGAAAAACACGTAGATGTTATTACTGAGGAGACACTACTTAAAACAGTGACAGTGTGGAACTCGGTGTATATTTGAAACAAACTTAATGAAGGCATCATGATACTGGCTATAGGCCTACAGACGCATGAGTATGATCAGTAGAGAAACTGGCATGACTCATGCCAGGTATCTGGATATTGTTACATCCGCTCTCCTGATCGGTACAGGAAGAGGGGATGTTTTTGTGTTTGGGGATAAGGATCATACAGTTGGTGAAAGGATAAGACTAAAAAGAAAATCCATGGGACTCTCCCAGGAGGAGCTTGCAGAGCGCATGCATGTTACAGCTGCATTGATATCGAACTATGAAAATGACAAAGTAGATATCAAGAGTAGCGTCATGCGTGAGCTTGCGGAGCATCTGGGGACAACAGTAGCCTATCTCATTGATGGTGATCCCGAGATTGACACAGATATCAAGAACCTGATCAGCGTATATCTTATGCTCGGTAGGCCTAATGTCCAGAAGGTCGCCCTTGAACAGATGAAAATATTAAATGGGGTTTAAGTTTTGCATGAAAACATAAGCGGTATTTAAATAACTTGGTAAGGCGCATGGGCACTGCGTTCTGTAGAATTATCAATATAGAAACAAGAGCGCATACCGGTATCGCTCTGGATAATCATAATACTGTGGAGGTGTCTGATGATTACTGGAGCAACTACAATTAGCAAATATCGTGATTTAAACAACAAAAAGCGAGTTGACTTTATTCTTAAGAATTATGGGAGCATAGGTGAGTATATCAAGAGTTATGAGGAAATCCTATGTGATGATATCCTGGGACAGAGAGCCATAGAGCGCAGAATTGATAGGGGAGAGACAGGGGTGCGAGTGCAGACTTCTGAAAAAAGTGATCCTACTGCTATGGCGGCTGTAGACAGAGTAACTCTTGAAGAGAGTTTTTCTTTGAAGGACAACTCGGACAGATTCATGTGCCGGGATGCAGTACTCAACAGGGATGCACGTACACTTAAGATCATGAAAAGAGATTTCAAGTACGTAATTCATGCCATGAATATGTTATCGCAGCATGACCGCTGCATTCTTGGAGAGGTGCTGCGCCATGAAAAGACACTGGATGCTATCGCTGAAGAAAAGGGAATCCAGTATGAATCAGCGAAAATGTATATTTACAGGAGCAGGCTTAAGGTCAGGAATCAGGCTCTGGAATTTATAGAGAGTGCTTGTGCATGCTGACAGCTCTTTTCCTGAAAATGCAATGAGCGATAATTGATTACAAATTGAGAAATCGGAGGTTTTTATTATGTTGAAAGATATAAATATTGATGGACTTGAGGAATTATGCAAGGGGAGGTTCAAGAATCTTCCCCAGTGCATGAACCCGGCAAGGGAGCACTATATAAGGAAGACGGATGCTTCGCTGGTATATCCTTTTGGGCGTCACTCGATTGATGATATCGCTGAGAAGGCAGGAGCAGTGATCCCGATCAAGGGATGCATCTGCTATGATACAGACAAGATCAACAGGTATCTCGATAATCATGCAGCTCCGGCAATCTGCTAAATCTAGGCTGATGCGTGTCTCCAGCTGACATCTACTATTTTTTATTGGTTTAACCAAAATGTGTTGAAAATATGGTTTAACCGAAATATAATTGATAGTACAGACGGAGGTAGTAGTGATGGCAAAGGCTGGTAGACCAAAGAGCGCAGATTCCATAACACATTTTGTAGGAGTAAAGTTCAATAACCATGATTATGATCTTCTAATTGAATATTGTCACCAGCATGACATGACTATTTCTCATATGATACGGTACGGCATTCAGCTACAGCTGGAAGCAGAGAACAAATCATTGGAACGCCTGGACTGAGGAAGTCCAAGAAGCTGACGATTATTTATGGAGGGTATTTGTTATGGTTGAAGATGTAAAGCTGGAAGGACTTGAGAAGCTGTGTAAAGGCGATTTTAAGAAACTGCCGCAGTGCTTTAATCCTGCAAGAGAGAAGTACATCAGAAAAGCTGATGCATCACTGGTTTATCCAGTTGGAAGATGGGTTATAGATGATATTGCCGAGAAGGCTGGCGCTGTGGTTCCAATCAGGGGGTGCATTCTCTATGATACCGAGCTTATCAATAAGTATATAGACAGCTTTAGAGTTAATGCTGTGTAAGGTACTGGAGGCATTATGGGTGGACATGTCTTATGGCTTGAAGCAAATGTTTTTGATGTAATTAACAATCTTCTTGCCCATTTGAGCGACAATGGCAGAATTACAATAAAAGAGATTAATGATATGTTTGCACCGATTCTATCTCAGACTGCGCTCCATGAGCAGCATGGAGTAATGAGAAAGATGGAAGAGGCTGGTCTATCAAGGACAGAGATTTCTAGAATTCTAGGATATGAAAAGAACTTAGTTGATGAGATTCTCTCTCTTGACTGGAATGAAGAATACGACTACAGCCAGTTTAGAGAAATGCGTCCTTTTTCTGTAAAATAGTCGGCAGATGATTTTGGCAACAGAGGCAGAAGCTAACGCGATTTGCAATCAGAGAACCCAGTGATTTACTTGAAAGAGGTACTCATAGATTTTATAATTCTATATGAACCAGTAAAAACCCAAGAAACCAGGAGATGGATGCAATTATGCTTAAAATATTCTACGGAGATTTAGAAGCAGATAACTATATTTTTAATCCAGATGTCTTTTTTAACAATAGCTATGAAGACGAATGGATTACTGATCAGCTATCTGTTCAGATGATAAAGGATGTTGACAAATCAGATGTTATTGGACCGAAGGTGATTGATAGTCCATTTTTAGGATCGATTCCGGTCGAAAGGCTTTCTGGTGGAGTTAAGACTTTAATTCTTATGAACAATGACTCCGAGCATATTTTCAATGCTTCTGCCTGTGGTGATAACTGTGCAAAATGGATTTTAAAGATTGCCGAAGAAAAGGATTTAACAATCAGACTGGGGTATTTGATGGACTTTGGTAAAGAGGATTTTGTGATAGAAATCTTGAATTTGAACAAAACGGTACATAACGGGCTTGAGCTTGCAGAAGCAGTACTAGACAATCACTTAATATAGGAAGTGTATCATGGTAGGTAAATACGATATTGAAGTATATAACAACAAGGCACACTATTTTCTGACGGTTAAACGAAATATAACTATTTTGCAGGGAGATAGTGCAAGCGGAAAAACTGAGCTCATAAGACTTATAGGAGAACATGAGGCTAATGGCAATTCATCAGGAATTACGGTCAAATGTGAAAAAAAGTGTACCGTTCTCACAAATGTGGATTGGGAATTGCGACTAGCTACTCTTAAGCAGAGTATCATTTTTATCGACGAAACAGCTGCATTTCTGAAGGAAAAGAAGTTTGCAGAGATGGTTAGAGGTTCTGATAATTATTTTGTTATTATCAGCAGAGATGACCTTGTTCAACTTCCGTATAGTGTTGAAGAAATTTATGGGCTTAGGGATGTGTCAGATTCGTCCAAGTATAAGACCTATAAGAAAGTTTATAATGAGATGTATAAGCTATACAATCTGGCGGACATCAATAACAGTATAGAGCCTGAACTGGTGTTATCTGAAGATTCTAACTCTGGATATGAATGCTACCAGATAATATATGACGGGAAATGTGAGACTGCTGGTGGAAAGAGTAAAATATATGAATGCATTCGCAAGAGTGATAGAGCAAGTATATTGGCGATTGTGGATGGAGCAGCATTTGGGGCAGATGTTGGAAAGGTGATGAGATACCTATCCGTTTCAAATAGAAAATGCGTAATATTTGCACCGGAATCCTTTGAATATTTGATCCTTAAGGCTGATATATTTGATGTACCTAAGGCTGTCTTAGAAGAGACATATAATTATGCTGACAGTGAAAAATTCATGAGTTGGGAAGAATACTTTACTGATTATCTCGTACAACATAGTATAAAGACTTCGTTTAAGTACTCTAAAACCAAACTGAATGATTATTATAAAACTCCTAAGATAATTGAAAAGATTAAAAATGTCCTTCCAGAACAGATTGTATAAATGAAGGCAAGAACGTGTGAAATATATATACATGAAGTAAAAGGGTAGAGGCGGGCAGGTATGTGTACGGTACTGGATGAAATTGAAAATAAGGGAATTACTGAAGGAATCGCCATTGGAGTAGACGGAAGTGTAAAGAAACTAGCAGTTTATTTTGCAGAGCAGAATTCTGCGCTGATGTACGAAGAAGCAATAAAGATGGCAGAGGATATTCTTAAGAAGTAAACATTATTTTGATACTTGGGATATTTATCTTATTTATAAAACAGAATAGGGCAACATGTTACAGGCTATAGGCCTGAAGACGCATGATTATGACCATGGAAGCATGGCATGTATTGTGCGTGCCATGTGGATGATGGGATTTCCCTCTACTGATCGGATGGTCGGCAGAGGGATTTTTTTGACTCAAAATGACACTGGGAAATTGTATATCGAAGAATGGTTTTTAGTGTTGACGCATGGCAAATGCAGGTAATATCATAATTGTATAGGTGATGTGTTTTGCAGTAATATGCGGAAATTACATTACTTTAGGCGCAAATTATAAAACCGGCTATTGCCTATGAAGGCAGGAATAGGAGGCCAGCACAAAGACCATTCTTCACCGAAAGGAAGGTGATAGAATGTCAAGACCGAAGGCAGACAGCAAAAAGACAAGAAAAGATAAAAATGGATATGCTCTCCGTAAGGGAGAAAGCCAGAAAAAAGATGGTAGATATGTGTACAATTATAGAGATGGCTTTAAGAAGAGACGCTTTGTATATGCCAACACACTGATGGAACTGCGTGAAAAAGAGAAGCTGATCATGAGGGAAATGGCATACGAGCTTGATTATGCCACTGCGTCAAAGATGACCTTGAATACTTTGTACGACAGATATATCAGCCAGAACTACAAAGTGAAGGATGCTACAAGAGCCGGTTATAACAGTCTGTACAATTGCCGTATCAGAAATGGATTTGGACAAAAGCGTATTGTTGATATTAAGTATTCAGATCTGAAGATTTTTTATCACAATCTTTTGGTAGAAGAAGGACTGTCAGGTTCTACAGTGGAACGTGTAAATAATCTGATACAGCCATCTTTGAAACTTGCAGTGAGGGATCAGCTTCTTCTTAGGGATCCTGCAGATGGCGTTCTGGCAGAACTTAAGGCAAGTGATGACTGGGTCGAAGGTGAGAGATTTGCACTTTCAGTTCCTCAGCAGAAATCCTTCATGAACTTTATTTATAATTCAACGGAATTTAAAGGCTGGTATCCACTGATTGCAACGCTCATAGGTACTGGAATGAGGATTTCAGAATGCCTCGGTCTCAGATGGGAAGACATTGATCTGTCTGAGAGATTTATCAGTGTGAATCACACTCTCGAGTATAGACCTGTAGATGATTCAGGGAAGTGCGTTAAGAGAATTGAAACTCCGAAGACTGAGGCAGGAACAAGACTCATACCAATCTTTGATGAAGTGATGGAGGCAATCATCCTCGAGTACCAGTATCAGAAAGTCCTTGGATTCTGTACGGAGGAAATTGACGGCTATTCAGGATTTCTCTTTTGTACGTCAGAACACAAGACCATTCTGCAGGGAGCGGTTAATAGGGCAATCAAGAATATAATTGCAGCTCATAACGCAGCAGAAGAGGTACTGGCAGCAGAAGAAGGCAGAGAGCCTATTATATTGCCGCATTTCACATGCCACAATTTACGCCATACTTTTTGTACCAGACTTTGTGAAGTGGAGTCAAATGTCAAAGTGATTCAGGATATTATGGGACACTCAGACTTCAATACAACCATGGATATTTACACAGAAATTCATATGGAAAAGAAGCAGGAAGTATTGTCTTACCTTCAGGGAAAGTTTATAATTAAGTAGTAAGTTCAAAATACAAAATGTATTTTTGAAAAAAGTAGTGTCATTCGGTTTTGTTTTGAAGCGAATGATGCCAGAATCAGCATAAAACCTACAATCCAAAAAGTGACGAAAAGCATGGTTGTGACACCTGATTGACACCAAACCGGGGAAAATAATTACATGCATGTACATTTTTTGGATTTGGGGAAATCTTGAAAGATACATCTAAGTACTCTAAGTGACAACTATTGGCTCCATTTCCGGAGCAATCCCGACACTTAAGAGCCTGGGTAAATAAATGATGTATTTAGATGAATATAAGTGTTAAGAAATGGTAATACGTGGTAATAAAGACACCGTCTTGCAACAGGTTCCAGGACATTTATTTACATCTATATCCAGATAATTCGGAAATTTCACATTTGTGGGAGACATCTAAATATATTATCTGGTCAAATAAAAAAGTCAGTCAAAAATAAAAATGATGAGTTTTAAAAGTTTCAGAAGAACGGTTTTGGAACTTCTTAAGGCACTTACTTTTAGTAGAAATACTATTGGTAAGTGCCTTTTTTGTTGTCATCGCGCAGAGACAGGAGAGA
>JAEEGL015678665.1_pt1 | contig 43414 bp, 32 predicted proteins | sample 9134231 | NCBI WGS metagenome assembly JAEEGL01 (sample SAMN16246548, study PRJNA631951) | gut metagenome | biome: gut microbiome; feature: rumen; material: fiber-attached | host: Bos | place: Iran: Karaj | collected 2018-10
GCATAGAATATAAGACTACGCTCGTGATAACGATCTGTATAAATATGAAAAAGAAGAGAAACGGAGATTTTTTAATGCCTGACCAAATATCGGAAATAATACTTTTCATGTTCGACCTCATTTAATTTGAAATATCCGCATAATTACTGCAGTTATTGCCTTGAATTTTTTCATAGGAACGAACATCCTTTCTTTTAAATATACACAAAAGAACTCCCGTCATAGAAAACTTTTCAAATTTCGGTTTTCGCAACGGCATTTCTCTGCTTTTCGCAATTATTATAGCATTTACGACAAATATTGTCAATAGCCGTTTCAATTTAAATTGAAAAAAAAATCACTTATATAGTTGTATTTTTTTGTTAAAAATAAACAAATTGCAAAAAAAAACGTAATTCTCCGCCCTGCGTCGGTCGGCACGGGCGGATAATTTAAAAACAGCGGAAATATACAGAGTATCACAGAAGATTTTTGATTATTTCCGACAAGGGTTTTGCGGAAAGATAAACGGGCGGGATGTCGAAAACGGTTTTACAGCCGAAATTGCCCTCGTTTTGAAGACGGAAAACGGCTCTTGCGTATGCAATCAGAACAGAGGATGTAAACTCGGGATTGGAATCAAGTTTAAGGCTGTATTCTATAACATGTTTATTCTCGCCGTTTGCACCAGTTCTGCCTGTTCTGATAACAAAGCCGCCGTGAGGGATCGCGCTGTGATCACGTTTAAGCTCTTCCATGGAAATGAAGTGGACCGTCGTGTCGTAATCGGCAAAGTAGTTTGGCATTGTTTTTATTTCTTTTTCTATTCTGTCAAGATCTGCGCCGGGTTTTGCAACCACGAAGCACTCACGCGTGTGTTTCTGACGTGTAGTAAGCTTCGGAGCAGAACCGTTTCTGACGGCGTTCAAAGCTTCTTCGACAGGAATGGTATACTGTTTTGCATCAAGAACTCCGTCGATCCTTCTTATCGCATCCGAATGACCCTGGCTTACACCTTTGCCCCAGAATGTGTAATCCTCGCCATCAGGAAGGATCGATGAAGCGTAGAATCGGTTAAGAGAGAACATACCCGGATCCCAACCAACGGAGATTATTGCGGTATGTCCAGTTTCTTTTGCGGCAGCATCTACGTTTGCGAAATGCTCGGGTATCTTCGCGTGAGTATCAAAGCTGTCGATAACCGGGAAAAACCTTGCAAGATACGGTGTCTGGGTGGGAAGGTCGGTAGCGCTTCCGCCGCAGATGATCATAACGTCGATTTTATCGGCATATTTTTCGACTTCAGACGCTGAAACAACGGGAACGCCCGGCGTTGCGAGAGCAACGGAAGATGGATCGCGCCTTGTGAAAACAGCGGAGAGAATTAAATCGGGATTCTGACGAATCGCGCACTCTACTCCCCTGCCGAGGTTGCCGTAACCGAAAATACCTATTCTGATACTCATAAATACGCTCCGTTCAAATCAAAAATTTGGTGTAAGTATATCACAAACAGAATGATAATTCAAGTAGTCAAAATAATTCTTACAAAAAATTTTACATATTATTCTGTTAAAGCGAAAAAGCGGTTTTTTTTGAGATTGACAAATTGAATTTTAAATGATACAATATAGAAAAGAAATTTAATCGGGATGTGCCATACGCGATGGAAACATATGTTATAACCATTCTTGAAATACTCGGGACGGTTTCTTTTACGGTCTCCGGAGTGATTTCCGGGATGAGAAAAAGACTCGACCTTTTCGGAACGGTGTTTCTCGGGATAACGACGGCTGTAGGCGGCGGACTAATAAGAGATATCATTCTAAACCAGGATATCCCCGCGGTATTCAGAAATCCGCTGCACGCAGGGATTGCAACGCTGACTGCGCTTGTGTTTCTTGTCCCTTCGATCAGGCGGGCAGTAACGAAAAAAAGAAGGATCTACGATCTTACACTGCTCGTTATGGACTCTCTCGGACTCGGTATTTTTACGGTTGTAGGTGTAAACGCCTCGATCTCGGCGGTTCCTGACGGCGGTATGCTTATGCACATATTTCTGGGAGTTATCACGGGAGTCGGAGGCGGCGCACTGAGAGACGTGCTGTCGAACAGTCTGCCGTATATTTTCACAAAACATATATATGCCCTTGCTTCAATAGCTGGAGCGATCATATGCTGTATTTTATGGTCGGTTATCGGTCAGATTCCCGCAATGCTGTCCGGAGCAGCGGTAATATTCGTATTACGATGCCTTGCTGCACATTTCCAGTGGAATCTGCCGCATCCGAAAGAGAACGACGGTGACGGCGCATCTTCTGAAAAGCAGGAGACCGTTTATGAACCGTCACTTACAGAGAAATAACTGTCGATACAAAGCACAGATCGGCATTTTCAGATTATTTGTTGTGTAAAAACGGAGGGAGACTATGGCGAAGCTGGAAGAAACTCTGAGCGGAAACTTCAATCAGATACTGAATAAGATCGAAACGGGTATCCTTCAGGGAAGTATATCCGCCTCGCTCGAAGCGTCAAGCGATTTTGTTGCCGGAAGCGCAAGATGCAGCGTTCGCGTATTTGAAAGATTCAGCTATTTAGGAGGCAACAGACTGAGTATGAGCGTCACACTTTTCCAGAATAACGAAGGACCGATACATTTATGCGCCGTTACGTCGGGCGGAAGTCAGGCATTATTTTTTAAGATAAACACATTCGGAGAAGAGGCGTTTCTTGATAAGCTGAGAGAAATACTGTAAAGGCGAATGACATATAAGTTGAAGGAGTATCTTGCGATACTCCTTCTGTTTATCTTGTTATCTGTTCTTCAACGAGTCTGCCGCCGCAATAAAGTTCGCGAAGCCTCGGTTTTTCTATCTTTCCGGTAGGATTCCTGGGAACATCCGCGAAAATTATTTTCCTTGGGCGTTTATATCTCGGCAGCGCGGTGCAGTAGTCGTTTATCTCCTGCTCCGTGCACTCAACATTGTCCTTCAAGGATATGATAGCTGCGGCGATCTCGCCGAGACGGTTATCGGGAATACCTATTACGGCAACGTCCTTGATTTTATCAAATGCGCGGAGGAAATCTTCTATCTGGACGGGATAAATGTTCTCGCCGCCTGTAATAATAACGTCCTTCTTGCGGTCGACAAGCCAGATAAAGCCGTCATCGTCAACGCGCGCCATATCACCTGTATAAAGCCATCCGTTTTTAAGGACTTCATCTGTAGCCTGAGGATTTTTGTAGTAGCATTTCATTACGCCGGGGCCTTTGACAAGAAGTTCGCCCACCTCATCGCCGGAAACTTCTGTTCCGTCATCTTTGACCACTTTCGCCTGCCAGAGATAGCCAGGTTTGCCTATAGAGCCGACCTTATCGATGTTTTCAACACCGAGATGAACGCATCCCGGACCGATAGACTCGGAAAGACCGTAGTTTGTATCATATTGATGATGAGGAAAAACGGATTTCCAGCGGCGGATCAGGCTTGGCGGAACAGGCTGAGCACCGATATGCATCAATCTCCACTGAGAAGTGGTATAATCAGCCAGATTTATATCTCCTCTTTCTATACTGTCAAGGATATCCTGCGCCCACGGAACAAGAAGCCAGACGATCGTTGCACCTTCGTCCGATACGGTGCGAAGGATCCACTCAGGGCTCACGCCGCGAAGGATGATTGCCTTTGAGGCAGAGATCAGGCTTCCGAACCAGTGCATTTTTGCTCCGGTATGATAAAGCGGCGGGATGCAGAGAAAGACGTCGTTTCTTGTCTGTCCGTGATGGTTCTGCTCTGTAACACATGAAGAGATAAGCGCGCTGTGATAGTGCAGTATCGCTTTCGGAAAGCCGGTTGTTCCGGAAGAGAAATAGATAGCGCCGAGATCTTCGTCGCGTATTTCGATAGCAGGAGCAACGGATGAACAGTAAGTAACGAGTTCGTCATAACCGTCCGCAAACGACGGAACGTCGCTTCCCACATAGAAAAGATGACGGACATCATGTATGGAATCTTTTATCTGTTCGATTCTTCCGGTAAACTCGGGACCGAAGACGAGGACCGAAACATCCGCCAGGTCAAGACAGTATTTAATCTCTTCTGACGTATATCGGTAGTTCATGGGAACTGCGAGGGCGCCCGTTTTAAGGATACCGAAGTAGATCGGCAGCCATTCAAGGCAATTCATCAGTAAAATAGCGACTTTATCGCCTTTTTTAACACCTCTTGTAAGCAAAAGGTTTGCAAATCTGTTAGCTTTTATGTCAAATTCGCGCCATGACATTTCGCGGCGGTACTTGCCGCCGGGCGCAGACTCGATAAGGCTGTATTCTCTCCACGTAATCGGGTGAGACGGTTTTTTATCGGGATTGATCTCTACAAGAGCGATATCGTTCGGATAAAGCTTTGCGTTTCTTTCCAGAAAATCCGTAATAGGCATATTTCGACTGTCCTTTCGGAACTTATTTCTTTAATTTATAATTATACAACATTTATACCGATTTGTCAACATGTTTCACAAATAAAAATATCAGGCAGCGTCCATCTTCATAATTACCCGAAGAAGTGAAATAAATATATTAAATAAAGATAAAGTATTGATTTTTTTCACCTGATATGATAAAATAGGCAGTATGCAAAACCTATGTGACAGGCAAAGGAGATCAAAAAATGAACGAAGACGAATCCGTAATAGATATCGATCCAGATGATAATTCAGTAAACGACGCAGCTGAGGAAATGACAGACGAAAATCCCGTAAATGATGCCGAAGTGATATCGACAGACGAAAACGCATTTTGTGATGACAATGAAACGGAAGGCAGCGAAGTTGCAGAAAACGATACAGGCACAAATGATGCGACACAAGTCATTCAGAGTGAGGTTTATGCGCAGTCCGCATGGGAAGCGCCGGTTGCCATAGTAAGGAACGCAGACGAAGTTAAAGCGGAGGCCTCGCCGGCGACACCTGAAAAAAAGTATAAAAAAACGCTGAGGGGCATTTTTCTTATTTTATGCCTATTCCCTGTTTTGTCGGTGATAGTCGTTTTGCCGACTGTGATATACAGTTTGTTTTCATATGGCATTTCAGCCTCGGATATTTCGGGGGATATAGAATTTTTACTTTCGTTTGCAATTCCTCAGTTTCTCTACCCCCTTCTCACGGCGATCGCATCGGTATTTATGGCAGTTATAGCCGGCAGAAGAGTAAAGGACACCGTTAAAATAGCAAATGCACCTGCAACGGACGTATTGCTTTCTATAGGAATTTTTCTTGGCATAGGTACGGCGGGCTCATACCTTTCCCAGTTGATCACAGATCTTATCGTAGGTCTGGGCGTTCCCGTTCCCGATATGTCCGAGTTTATGCCCGACCCGCAGACGCCGATGCAGTTTTGCCTCTATCTTATCGTAATCGCCGTAATGCCTGCAATATGTGAAGAATTCATTTTCAGAGGCATTATATGCGGGCTTATCAAAGAATACAACAAAACCGCCGCGATAATCCTTTCAGCGCTTGCGTTCAGTCTCGTTCACGCAACCGTCCAGCAGATCCCGTTTGCATTTATTATGGGACTTTTCCTTGGTTACATTTACGTTAAATACGATACACTTCTGATAGGAATAGTGCTTCATTTTATCAACAATTTCATCTCATGCATTTTCACGGTCCTTTACGGCAGGATACCCGAAGGAACATACGAGACGCTTTATACCGTATATGATATTGCAACGGTTGTTATAGGAATAGTTACACTGACAGTCTTCATAATAAGAAGGATACGCGAAAGAAAAGAAAATCCGAACAGAGAGATCGCAGCGGTTTCGGGCGGCAAGCTCGTTGCAGCAACGCTTTCTTCGTGGGCGATGTGGCTCTTCATTGTTATCTATATATTTGAAACTGTTTCGACGATACTCATGTCTGCATATATGTGATTGCGGAGAGAAAAAAAATGGTCGTATATAAAATGGCGGAAAATGAAACGCCGAGATATACAGGAAATTCGTTTGCTGATATTTCCAAAAGCGACGGCGGACTGCCACACACGGCAGGCGTATCGCATTATCAGGTCCTTCGTGCAAACAGAGCTCATCCCGAATATGCGGATGGAGAAGGATATACATATAATCATGCCCCCGATATGACGTATTTTTACGGACATTTCTGGGTGCAGTATTTATCGAACCCAAAAGACGAGCATGAACCGGGCGGGATTTCCCTGATAACGCGTTCGGCAGACGGGAAAAATTGGGAAAAGCCCGCAACGGTATTTCCGAAACTGCTTTTACCCCGCGGAGACAATGTTTGCAGTGACGGCACGACAGTACATATTCCGGAAAACACTTATGCGGTGATGCACCAAAGAACCGCATTTTATACAGCGCCGAACGGAAGGCTACTGACAACAGGGTTTTACGGGTATTCGCCGGATCATGCTGTTCCGTGGGAGAAAAACGGGCTTGGCCGCGTAGTAAGAGAAGTGTATCCCGACGGAAGATTCGGTCCGATATTTTTTATTTACGTTATGCGTTCATCCGGATGGAAAGAAGAATCACTGCCATTCCCCGAATTCAGCGAATCGGACGATGACGGTTTCAAAGACGCCTGCAAAGCGCTTCTTAGCGACAGATTTGAGACGCAGCAGTGGGCTGAAGAACATGGCAACGACTGCGAATACGTTTCGCTGAAAACACATAATGAAGCTTTTCACAAAAATGAAAACAAGCCGTATCAGGCTTTTACAAGATATCACATTAACAAGAACACGGTCGCAGCGCTGTGGAAGCACGGCGTTACTGGAATATCATATGACAACGGGGATAGCTGGGCGATAAAAAAAGAGTGTTCGTTTGCAACGTCAGGCGCAAAAGCGTGGGGAGAAAAAACGGCAGACGGCAGATTTGCGATTTTTTATATAAACAGCATTTCAAGTGAACACAGATACCCTCTTGTATGCGTGACATCAGACGACGGAATATCATTTGACGGAATGTCCTCCGTATTTGGAGAAACACCTCCGAGAAGATATGAAGGACTGAACAAGGATTTCGGTCCTCAGTATCTCCGCGGTATATGCGAAAGCGATCCCGAAAAGCCTGTCGATGCTTTATGGATAGCATACAGTGTAAACAAAGAAGATATCTGGGTCAGCAGGATACCTGTTCCCGTAAAGACATGCACTGACAGCTTTTTTTGCGGTGATTTTGCGGACAATACATACCTTGAGCCCTGGAACGTTTATTCGTCGTGCTGGGCAAAGATCGAGCAGGTCGGGAACACAATGGTCATTACAGACAAAGATCCGGCAGAATATGCGTATGCTGAGCTGAATTTTCCCGATTGCGTAAAATTCCGTGCAGAGATTGAGATGCAGTGCGAAAAATACGACACGGCGCTCGAAATAGAGCTTTGCGATAAAAACGGAACAGTCTGCGAAAGATTATATATCGATAACGGGGCTTTATCCGGGAGAAACACTTCCGTAAGGCAGTTCCTTCACGAATTTGACGAGAAAAAGCACGTGATCAGCGTTGGACAGGATTGTTTCGAGTGCGAGGCTACGGTTTTTCTTGACGGACAGTTTACCGGAATGCTGAGAAATATGCAGAAGATAAACAGCGTTTCTCGTCTTTTACTGAGAACAAAACCGCGCCGTTGCGCACCCGGAGCGGACGTGAGACCAGTTTGCCCGGATCTCGAAAACAGCGATCTGCCGACGAAAGAAAGAAAATATACTGTGTTTTCCGTAAAAACACAGAGATTAGGTTAAGGCAAAAGCGGACTGCTTTTGCAGCCCGCATTTTTTTTGATGAACAATACCGTTATTATGATCCAGACGTTCTGATCTTGTTTCTGTATTCTTTCGGCGTCATTCCGGTCACAGCTTTGAAATTTTTGGAATAGTGCTGCGGAGAAGAGAAACTGTATTCGTATGCGATATATGTCAGAGAGTGTTCAAGAAGAAGGGATACCGAGTCGTAAATCTTTTTTTGCATGATATACTCACCGGGAGTCATACCCGTTTCTTTGGTGAACTTATATTTGAAGTGAGAAAGCGAGAACCCTACCCTGTCCGCTATTTTGGACAGGCTGAGCTGCTCTTTAATGTTATCGTCTATATACTGTTTTGCTGTAAGGATCGGGTTTGATACGACGTTTTTTTCTTCATCCTTACTCTCGGAGATTCTGAGCTCGTATAAAAAAACCGTCAGAAGCGCTTTGGCCGCAATAATATCGAGAGGTCCGTTTTTTTCTGTGAGGCAATAGGCATTTATCAGCTTGGCGGCAGTATCGTCACGTATCTGAAATTTTCTTTTTTTAACGGAATACAAGCTTTTAAGGAGCGCATCCGTGCTAACGGGATCAAGTCCGAGGAGGTTTTTGCATGAACTGTCAATCTGCATCCAGTAAAGACAACCTCGGGACTGAGGATCGTTACCCGATGAATGCTTTTCGTTTGGTAAAGTAATAAAGACATCGCCGCCGTGAAGTATGTATTCCCTGTTTTCTATGCAGTATTTCTGCATACCACGTTTGAGATAGCATATCTCGAAATAATTGCCGTGATCATGGTTGGCAAGTACGGATTCTGTTGAAAGATTCGAATACATGGCAAGCAAAGGAATACCGCAGTCTGAAAGCTCGGTACCGGTCATAAGTTTGCGTTTGTTTTCAGCCATTTTATCACACTCCCGTTTAATTATAGCTTATTATCGACAAAAAATCAAGAGGAAAACGTGTTTTTATGAACATTATAAAGAGATATATCGGAGGCAGAGAGTTTTACAGAAAAGTTGTAAGGCTGGTAATTCCGATTGTTATTCAGCAGGGAATAACAAACGTTGTTAATCTTCTGGACAACGTTATGGTAGGCTCTCTCGGAACCGAGCCGATGAGCGGTGTTGCGATAGTTAACCAGATTATTTTCATTTTCAACCTTACTATATTCGGCGGTATCTCCGGCGCGTCGATATTCGGAGCGCAGTTTTTCGGTATCGGAGACCATAAGGGCGTAAGAGATACCTTCCGTTTCAAAACGATTTTCGGAGTTCTGACTACGGCGATAGCTCTTGTCGTTTTTTCTGTTTTCGGCAATAATCTTATTATGCTGTTTCTTGACAACGAGGCGAACGCAGGAATAGATCTCTCGGTGACGCTTCGCTACGCATCCGATTATATGCTCGTTGTGCTTATAGGCCTTTTTCCGTTCATGATAGTGCAGGTATATACGAGCACGCTGCGTGAAACGGGAGAGACTGTTGCACCGATGATCGCTTCGGTGATTTCGATAGCGGTCAACTTTATTCTGAATCTTGTTTTGATATTCGGATTTCTGTTTATACCCCCTATGGGTGTTGTAGGCGCTGCGATCGCCACGGTAATCGCGCGATTTGTTGAAATGATATATATTATCGTTTACACACATGCAAACGCCGAAAAACATCAGTTTATCAAAGGTGTTTATAAATCACTTAAGGTTCCTTCGTCCCTCGTTCTCAAGATAGTGAAAAAGGGAACGCCGCTGATGATGAACGAAGTGCTCTGGTCTCTCGGAACGACTTTTGTAAATCAGAATTACTCGACAAGAGGTCTTTCAGTTGTAGCGGCAAGCAATATCACTTCAACGGTATGGAGTATGTTCTGCATAATAATGTTCTCGATGGGAAGCGCAGTAAGTATTCTTGTAGGGCAGAAGCTCGGGGCGGGAGAAATTGAAGAAGCAAAAGATACTGACAGAAAGCTTATATTTCTTACCGTTGTGTCAAACACGGTTATCGGGCTTATTCTTATAGCGTTTTCGCCGTTGATTCCGCTTATTTACAATACCGAGCCCGAAGTGCGTGCGCTTGCTACGAATTTTCTGATAATTGCCGGTGCATCGCTTCCGATCCATGCGCTCATTCACGTAACTTATTTTACGATACGCTCTGGAGGAAGAACATTTATAACGTTTTTATTCGACAGCGTTTATACGTGGTGCGTGCCTGTTGTTCTTTCGTTTACCCTTTGCAGATTTACCGCTCTCGGCATAGTGATGATCTATTTTATCGTTCAGTTTTCTGACATAATAAAAATCATGATAGGCATGCCAATGCTCAAATCTGAGATATGGGCAAAAAATATAATTAAAAACAACTGAAATAAGGGCTTTGCGGAATAATATCGCAAAGCTTTTGTTTTTTTCTTGACATCTTTATGATTCTGTGATATTATTTAAAAAAAGGAGAGATGATTATGGAAAAATATAAAGACAGTTCGCTTCCGGTAAAGGAACGAATTGCAGATCTTATTTCAAGAATGACGCTTGAGGAAAAAGCGAGACAGATAGATCAGTATTCACCAAGCGATTTCTGCAGTGAAAACAAAGAAACAGGCGAACTTGAAGCTGATTACGAAAAGCTGAAGATAATGGGCGACAACCCATACGGACTTGCCGGCTTAGGAAGAAGCACGGCAAAGCTTTATAATGAGATTCAGCGTTACGTTATTGAAAACACAAGACTCGGTATTCCTGTATTGTTCTGTTCGGAAGCTCTTCACGGCTACGGACGCGTAGGAGCAACGGTTTTTCCCCAGCAGATAGCCCTCGGATGCACGTTTGATCCGTCGCTCGGTGAAGAAATGGGCGCAGCTATCGCAAGAGAAGAAAGAGCGTGCGGCGTCCAGGAAACGTGGAACCCCGTATGCGACCTTGCAAGAGAACCCAGATGGGGCAGAACGGAAGAGAACTTCGGAGAAGACACGTATCTTTCTTCAAGATTTGCGTATCATATAGTCAAAGGACTTCAGGGAGACGACGTATCGAGGCCGGACAAGGTTATTTCCGAGCTGAAGCACTATACGGCTTACGGTGTTCCCGTAGGCGGACTCAACTGTGCAGTAGCGGCGCTTGGAAGACATGAAGTATTTGAATACTGTCAGCCGGTTTTTGAGGCCGCCGTAAAAGATGCCGGAGCATATAACGTAATGTGCTCATATGCATCGGTAGACGGTCAGCCCCTGCCCTCGGACCATGAACTGCTGACTGACGTTCTGCGCGATCAGTGGGGCATGAGAGGATTTGTCCGTTCGGATATGTGCGCAATATCGATGCTCAACTGCGACCATAACGTTGCAGACTCAAGAGAAGAAGCGATAAGAATGGCTCTTGAAGCCGGAACGGACGTTCAGCTGCTTGACTTCCCTCACGATTTTTATCAGAATACGATAATCGATTATGTTAAGAAGGGTCTTTTGTCTCTTGAAACTCTTGACCGTGCGGTAAGCAGAGTGCTGAGAACTAAATTCGATCTAGGGCTCTTCGATAACCCGTATATTGACGAAACCCTGCAGGATAAAGTATTGCACTGCCAGGAACATAAAGATCTGGCATATAAGATCGCCACAAAATCGATAACGCTTCTGAAAAACGAAAACAATATTCTTCCTCTGAGAAAAGATCTTAAAAAGATCGCGGTTCTTGGTCCCTCTGCGAACACACTGAATTTCGGAGATTACAGCGTTTCCGATGAAGGATACGACAAGATCACGCTTTACTCGTCCATAAAAGAAGCCGTAGAAAAAGATACCGAAGTCGTATACGCAAAAGGATGCGATTTCAAAGAGCTGACGCTTAAAAAGATTCCCAACAACTGGTATGTAAAACTTACAGGAGAATATTTCAATAATCCTGCAGAACCTGTCGGAGAGCCTGTTCTCACAAGAGAGGATAAAGCGATAGATTTCAGCTTTATTGCAGAAAAGGCTGCGGGAGTTGTGGACGCGCAGTTCTCGGCGCGATGGACGGGTGTTATAGAATCACACGTTGAAGGTGATGCGTTTATAGGATTTAACTGTCAGGACAGCATTAAGCTCTGGATAGACGGCAATCTGATAATCGACGCATGGGGAGACAAGAGAGGAACGGATCTTCTGGCTCCTTTCCGCTTCGAAAAGAAGAAATACGACATAAAAATCGAATACAGAAACGATGAGCGCGGCGCAGCGGTTATTCTTGGCTGGATGAACAAACCTGCTGACGTCAAAGAGGCGCTCGAGGCAGTAAAAGGTGCTGACGTTGCGGTAATCTCGCTCGGTGACAGAGATCAGATAACAACAGGCGAGAATTTTGACCGCTGTGACCTGAATCTGCCCGGAAAGCAGCTTGATTTTCTCAAAGAGATATATGCGACCGGCACGCCGATAGTTCTTGTTCTTCAAAGCGGACGTCCGATGACACTTCTGTGGGAAAACGAGCATATCCCTGCGATTGTCCAGGCGTTCTTTGCAGGCGAATTAGGCGGAAAAGCGATCTCAGACGTTCTCTTCGGGGACGTCAACCCTTCGGGAAAACTCTCGTGCTCGTTCCCGAAAACGCTCGGACAGATACCCGTTCATTACAGCAGAAAGCCTGCGGGCGGCAAGAGATATGTTGAGGGATTTGACAGAAAGCCCCTCTTCCCCTTCGGTTTCGGTCTTTCCTATACCACGTTTGAGTATTCCGATCTGAAGCTTTCAAATGATCATATCAGGACAGATGATACGCTGAAAGTTTCGTTTAAGATTACAAACACCGGTAAGGTCGCCGGCGAAGAGGTTTGCCAGGTTTACATCAGAGACTATTTTGCGTCTGTTGTAAAGCCCGGAATGGAGCTGAAGGAATTTGAAAGAGTCCATCTTGAACCGGGAGAGACAAAAACTGTTGAAAAAGAGCTAGGTACTCTTGCTTTCAGAACCCTTAACCCGAAATATCAGTGGACTGTTGAACCGGGACAGATGAGAGTAATGATAGGAAGATCTTCGGAAGATCTGCCGCTTCAATCGGACTTCTGGATAGTAAAATAACAGGAAAGGTAAAAAGCTATGGAAATGATAAATAATCTTCCCGATCCTTCGGGTTTCAGAAAAGATGAAATAATATCTATGCTTCTTAAAGAAGAATACGGATTTTTGCCTTCAAGGCCATATTCCGTAACGGCTACAGTAGAGCAGAACGATGAAGGTTTTGCGGCGGGTAAAGCCGTTCTTCAAAAGATTTCGCTTTGCTGTAAGGCTGATTGGGGTGAATTCACGTTTCCCATATATTATGCCTTTCCGAAAAACTCTACGTCGATCCCCTGCTTTATACACATAAATTTCAGAGATCTTATTCCAGATAAATATCAGCCTACGGAAGAGATCATTGACAACGGATATGCCGTAATGACGATATATTATCAGGATATTACTGCTGACAATAATGATTTTACCGACAAACTTGCAGGTATAATTTACCCTGAGGGCAAAAGAGAAAGTGATGACTGCGGTAAGATCGGTCTTTGGGCGTGGTCTGCTATGGCAGTTATGGATTATGCCATAACGCTGCCGGAGCTTGACCACAAAAGGATATGCGTGGCGGGGCACTCGCGTCTCGGAAAAACCGCTCTCCTGGCCGGAGCTCTTGACAGGCGGTTTTACTGTGCTTTTTCTAATGACTCAGGATGCAGCGGCGCGTCTCTGGCAAGAGATACTACGGGAGAAACGATAAAAAATATAACCGACGTATTCCCATACTGGTTCTGCGAAAACTACTATAAATATGCTGAAAACGTCAGCGCGCTTCCCTTTGACCAGCATTGGCTCATAGCTGCGAACGCTCCTCATAAAGTATACGTTGCGAGTGCCGCCGAGGACGGATGGGCATGTCCGAAAAACGAATATCTTGCCTGTGTTGCGGCAGACGCATACTATCAAAAGCTCGGACTTGAAGGGTTTATTCACCCTGACAGACTTCCCGAGCCGGGAGACCGTTTTCACGAAGGAGACATAGGATATCATCTTCGCAGAGGAAGGCATTATTTCGGACGTGAAGACTGGCATAACTATATCAGGTTTTTAAATCAGGATGATTAAATATTGCGTGTTATTTATCTGAAAACCAACTTAGATAAGGAAAATGCTTATGAAAAAAAGAGAAAATCAGATTTTAGACTGTCCTATGCCGGAAAGCGGGGATATTGCGAAAGGATTTTACAACGCAGGTCCGATGCTGAAAGACGACACTGCCGGACCGACCGACGAAGATTCAAGAATGCAGATAGTATGCGAAGTTGATGCAGATGATTTTGATCAATACGTTGAGTCAGTCAAGGCAAGTGACGGAAGAGTATTTCTTGAAAACACATTGACAGACGACAGATGCATAGGATTTGAATATAATTTCAAACAGTATCATGCTTATTTTTCGGCAAAGCGAAGAGAGATACGCATTATTGAAGATCCCTCCTCGCTTTCCCTTGATAAGTTTGCATATACGGAAAAAGGCGGAAGAAAGACGCTTCTTTACGCCTACGGTCTTTACAGCGATCCCGCAAACGGCGGAGGAATAAACACGATAAACTGCGGAATGATCTATATAATAAGACTTTCGGACGGAAGTCTGTTTGTTGTGGACGGAGGATACGTTTTTCAGCACAGCAAAGAAGCGAACGATGCGCTTTTTGATTTTATGTTTGACATTGCAGACAAGCAGGATGACGGAAAAATCAGGATAAGCTGCTGGTATTTTACTCACGGACATGATGATCATACTGACGGATGCACACGAATTCTTTCACGTTTTCACGATAAGATCAATCTTGAAAGGGTTATGCACGGTTTTCAGTCACGCTCGCTCTGCAGAGGTTTTTCTCCCGCATATATCGACATGAAAGAAGCAGTTTTAAAGTATTATCCCAACGTTAAAACGCTTAAAATGCATACCGGTCAGAAATTCTGTCTGTCTGACATGACGGTAGAAGTTCTTTTTGCCGCCGAGGACGTTATAAACGCAGACGCACTTGACGTTATGCCGCTAAGAGACTTCAACGCAACTTCTACAATCGTAATGTTTACCATAAACGGCAGACAGTTTATTATGCTTGGAGACACATCCGCGGAGACAGAGGCTTTTACCGAGAAATACGGACATCCTCAGCTGTGGAAAGCGGATATGGTTCAGGTAGCGCATCACTGTTTTAACAATCTGCCGAAAATGTATGAATGGGTTCATGCTCCCGTTGCATCTGTACCAAACAGATATTACGGAGCGCACGCATGGGACAACATACATAAACTGCGTGAAGTGCTTAAGTATGTAAAAGATGGTAATGTCTATTACAACGGAGACGCTACGTGGGAATTTGAGGCAACAGAAAAAGGGTTTGTAAATACCCGTTCGTTCCCGCTCGTAGGAAAAGAGTTTGATATGAGCTGGAGCCATGAGCACAAAGTATAAGGGGGAAGGGAATATGACCGTTTTGGATTTATGGGATGAGGTACCGGCAGTCAACGGTGAAATACCGGTGCTTGAATACTATCCCGCAAAAAATAAAACTACCGATGCAACGGTAGTAATCTTTCCCGGTGGGGGTTATGCAGGCAGGGCGCCCAAAGAAGGCGATGGCTATGCGGTATTTCTGAACTCGATCGGAATGGATGCATTTGTCTGCGAATACAGGGTTGCGCCGTATCGTTTTCCTGTTCCCCTGCTCGACGCCCGCCGCGCGGTAAGATATGTAAGACATAATGCGGAAAAGTTTGGCATAGATCCCGACAAGATAGCTGTAATGGGTTCATCTGCAGGAGGACATCTTGCAGCGCTCGTTTCGACATATAAAGACAGAATAGATTATGAGAACACTGACGAAACAGACCGCGTTTCATTTATGCCGAACGCCACGATACTCTGCTATCCGGTCATTCATCATCCGGATGACGAATGCTGCCATACGGGAAGCTACCTGAATCTGACGGGAGACGAAAAAGAACATCCTGAGCTTTCACCGGATCTGCTTGTTGATGATAATACTCCCACTGCATTTATCTGGCACACATCAAATGACGGAGGCGTCAGTGTAATAAACAGCTATCTTTATGCTACAGCGCTAAGAAAGCATAGTATTCTGCATGAAATGCATATTTTCCCGGACGGTCCTCACGGACTAGACGTTGCTGCGGGAATGCCGCACGTTGCGCAATGGACGGGGCTTTTGAAAAACTGGTTTATTGATATGAAATGGTTAAAGTAACATGGGCAAAAAAAGACACGGGAAAACCCGTGTCTTTTTTTATGATAATTTATACCAGACTATCAGAGCGACAGCGGACGCAAGAAGAAAAACTGCGCCGACTATCAGAATAAAAACCGGTGTTTTACCGCGTTTTTCATCTTTTTCAAGCTTATATTCGTAAAACGATTTACTGTCTGATTTAATGAGAAACGGGAGTAAAGAATGTCCGGCAATGCGAAAAGCATAACCCAGCGCATCGAACAGACCGGTTGTGGAGATCCATAAAAGTGCTCCTATCATTACAAGAAGTATTCCCGGAACGAAAAAAGCATCACAGAGGATCGCCGAAATTTCGACGGGTTTACTTGCAACGAATATGCCTTCCGAATCCATGACCCAGAACGCTATAGCGGCTGCGATGAGGAAACAGATACCATACTGAAGCAGTTTTTTCTTCACGGGGTTATCCTCCGATTATTTCCTTATATTTTGCCTCTTCGCTGTCTGAACAAAGAACAAAATGATTTGGAGAAACTTCTCTGAACGTTGGCTGTTCAACGGAATAATCGTGATCGCGAAGCGGAACGTATGTAAGACGCTTTCTGTTCTTTTCGTAATCAGGATCAGGAAGAGGGATCGCGGAAAGAAGAGAACGTGTGTAAGGATGCAGCGGATGCTTGAAAAGCTCGTCTGAATCTGCAAGTTCTACCATTTTACCGAAATACATAACGCCGATTCTGTCAGAGAAATACTTAACAACAGAAAGGTCATGCGCAACGAAAAGGATGGTAATTCCGAGATCATGACGAAGATCGTTTAAAAGATTTATGACCTGCGCCTGAATCGAAACGTCAAGAGCAGACACCGGTTCGTCTGCGATGATAAGCTCAGGTTTCATAATTACGGAACGTGCAACACCTATACGCTGTCTTTGTCCGCCTGAGAACTCGTGAGGATATCTGCCTGCGTGCTCTCTGACAAGTCCGACTGTTTCAAGAACCTGATAGACCATTTCGTCTATCTTTTCTTTGTCCTTCATGCCTTTTATAACAAGGCCTTCGGATATTATTTCTCTTACAGTCATACGTGGGTCAAGAGAAGCGATCGGGTCCTGAAAAATCATCTGTATGCGCGTGATAAGATCACGGTCGACGTGAGCGTTGTCGTATTTTGCAGATGCTATCTGTTTTTTCTGTTCTGCAATAAATGATTTAAGGGCTGCTCTCTTTTCAGCTAATATTGCTGATTTGTCGTTGTCATTGCTGTTTTTCAGCTCTTCAGCTTCTTCTTTGAACTTCTTTTTTGCATCTTTAATGGCGTTTTTATAAGAAAGTGTGCCTGCGCCGATTCTCTGACCTTTAAAATAGATGCTGCCTGAAGTGATATTATAAAGCTTGATGATAGATCTGCCTGTCGTTGTTTTTCCGCAGCCTGACTCGCCGACAAGCCCGAAAACCTCGCCTTTTTTAATATCAAATGATACGTTATCTACTGCTTTGAGATCGCCGAAATGCTGAGAAAGGTTTTCAACTCTGAGAAGAACATTATCGTCGATTGTGTTCGCTGCCTGTTTGTTCATTTCAATCATTGTTTGCACCTCCTGCGTTTTTTCTGCTTCTTGCAATACGCTCGGTGACTATTCTGGGCGGATCGACATGAGGCGCATCGGGATGGAGCAACCACGTAGCAGCACTGTGAGTATCGCTTATGCGGAACATGGGCGGCTGTTTTTCAAAGTCGATTTTAAGAGCATATCTGTTTCTCTCCGCAAACGCATCGCCTACGGGGGGATAAATCATATTCGGCGGAGTTCCGGGAATGGCTTCAAGTTTTTCGTTAGTATCGAGGTCGGGCATAGAAGAAAGAAGCGCCCACGTATACGGATGTGCCGGAGAGTAAAATACGTCTCTTGATGTTCCATATTCAACGATCTTACCTGCGTACATAACCGCGATCTTGTCAGCCATATTGGCAACAACGCCAAGGTCGTGTGTAATAAAGATGATGGAAAGATTTCTTTCCTTTTTAAGTTTGTTTATAAGTTCGAGTATCTGTGCCTGAATGGTAACGTCAAGCGCTGTTGTGGGTTCGTCACAGATAAGGATATCCGGATTTGCGGCGAGCGCTATGGCAATAACGATACGCTGTCTCATACCGCCGGAGAATTCAAAAGGATATTGTTTATATCTCTTTCTGGGTTCGGGAATACCGACTTCTTCCATAAGTTTGAGCGCTCTGAGTTTTGCCATGCGGCGTGTAACCTTGTTTGCAAAGCCTGAGGCGTTGAATTTAAGATAGTCTATAACTGCAACGGCTTCATCGTCATAATTACGCTGATCTTTATTAGCAAGCTGCTCTTCGTAATGTTCGCAAAGACGGGTAATTATTTTGCAGATATTGTCTTTGGCAAGCTGAAGGTCAACGATTGCAGCGGGAGTTACTTTCCATGAAAGTTCTCCGCCTGTCTTAGCGGCTTTTTTATCATACGCCGCTTTCTGACGTGCATAACGTTTTGTTTCAACTACGTTCTGTTTTTCGCCTTTGAAATATACGTCAACTGCGGATCTGAGGCTTGATTCAAACGTATGCGCTGCGCTGTCCTTGTTGATCTCAAGAGGATCGATTGACTCATGGACGCTCTTTACAAGCATGTTAGTAAGTGCATCGATTTCGGAACGGACATATTCTTCACCGCCGAAAACCGAAAGGGAATCCTTAAGCTCATTGACTACCGACGCTTTCTTTAAAAGATGCTCTTCGGCAGAGTCCTTAAGAGCAATTTTAACGTTGTCGATGAATTCAAGCATGTAATTGTCGTCAAGATACCTGCGAAGGAACTTGTTGAGTTCGCCTACAGGAAGATCCGGAAGCTTTTCGCCGGAGAATGTATTGTAGTAGCCCATAGAGAAGAAGTTGGGCATTTCTTTCTCAATTGCTTTTTGGAGGATCTCTTTAAGACGTGTGAGGTTTGCCGTCATATCGCTGAAATCAGCGGATTTTAGTGTTACTGGAACGTTCTTTTTAAGTAAAGAAACAAGAGCACGGAGTTCTTCGGCATCTTCACAGACGACATAATCGTTTATTGAACCGAGAGAAAGGTCGCAGATATTTGTGATTATGTTTTTCTCGTCTTTGAAGGCATTTTTGTCGATAAGAAACAGAGCGTTTTCTATTTCGTCAATAGCTTCTTTTGCATTGTTAGTGGCGTTATTGTAAGCAGTTTCAAGTTTAAGGTGAGTAATTTCAAAAGTGTTGAAATTGCGGCACTTTTCAGAGATACTCTTCGCCTTTGCGGGATCGCCTGCCGCAGAAGATTTGATCATGGCTTTTTCGAGAAGCGCAAGGTAGTCGTTAAAGGCTTTTCTGCAGGCTTTCTGACGTGCTTTTCCTTTGAGGATCATTGCCTCGGTAAGCTGTTTGCCTACTCGCATGATCGGGTTAAGGCTTGAAAGAGGATCCTGGAATATCATTGCGATTTTATCGCCGCGGATCTTATAAAACTCGTCTTCTGGTATTTTCAGAAGATCTCTGCCGTCATAAATTATTTCTCCGCCGTCTATGATAGCGTTTCCTGCAAGGATACCGAGTATTGCTTTGGACGTAACTGATTTGCCGGAGCCGGATTCACCGACGATAGCAAGAGTTTCGCCGTCTTTAAGTTCGAATGAAATATCTCTTACGGCCTGCAGTTTTCCTGAAACAGTGCGGAAAGAGATTCTTAAATTTCTGACTTCCAATTTATTTGCCATAATTTATTCCTCCACTCCGCGCAGCGACGGGTTGAACGCATCGCGCAAACCGTTGCCGAATAAGTTAAATGAAATTTCAAGAAGGGAGATAAAGACTGCGGGGAAAAGGATGATGTGCGGGAATGTTTGCAGATATCCCTGTCCCTGAGCAAGCATTGTACCTACCGACGTAAGAGCTGAAGTTTCAAGATTGATGATGCCTAAATATGAAAGAGATGATTCTGAGAATATAACGCCGGGTATAGTAAGAACGGCGCCTGTGATTATGGTGCCTATCGAGTTGGGGAAGATATGCTTGAACATAAGTCTGCCGTCTTTTGCACCCAGAGTTCTGGCAGCAAGGATATATTCATGTCCTTTGAAACGATAGAACTGAAGACGGACTCTTGACGCCATGCCTACCCAGCCCGTCATAACGAAAGCAAAGAGCAATGACGGGAGTGCGCCTACTTTTTCGGCAAGATGAAGTTTGAAGAGTGTTACAACAACTATGAAGGGAACGGATGCAAGAATATCGCTGACACGTTCAAGAATGATATCTACCGCACCGCCGTAATAGCCTTCGACTGATCCGTAAAGAGCGCCAATGGTGAGATTGATGATGGAAACAAAGATGGCAAGAAGGAATGAAAGTCTCGCACCGGCGGCAAGGCAGGTGAAAATATCCTGTCCGTATGCATTGGTACCAAAGAGGAATGACGGTTCGTGACCGTTTTTATAAATATAATATTCACGGTAAAGAACACGAACCTTATAGCCCGTCTGATTCTTTACTGCATATGCAAACCATTCTCCGTTTGCACCCGTATCGGTCGCGATACGCATTTTACTTGTGTAATCTGCGCGTTCCTTATTGGATGAAGTGATATAATTCGGAATGTAATTGCCGTTTTTATCGAGCATGGGCTCGCCGCTTGAAGTAGCGTTGTTGTTTTTCAGTTTATACCAGAAGTTTGCGCCCGCATTGCCGATCGTGTAATTCGTCTTGTAGTTTTCGGGCATGGGATAAATAACCTGAATTTCATTTTCATCCTGATATTGCTGAAGTGCAGCATATTCGGCCGCAGTGAGGTTAAGGAATACATAACCGACCATGTTGTATGAATCGGCTTTAAACCTGTATGATTCGTTGCCTTCAGCGTCTTTCATGATCTTCGGTTCACCGATGACTGCTTTGTAACCGCTTTCCTCACCGATCGCATTGTAATAGAGGTAGCCGGCGCGGGAATCGGTTTTTGTGAACGTTCCGTCCCAGATGCCGAGTGGAGCGAGAAGGTCGAATTTAGGAAGAACCGTTTTATAATAACCGTCTCTGTGTTCAACCGTATAAGGAGAGAAAATAGGAACGATTATTGCGAAAAGAATAAGAATTATAATTATGATCGCCGCGGCGACAGAGCTTTTGTTTTTGCGGAAGCGTATCCACGCATCTTTGAAATAGCCTATGGGTTTTGTTTCGAGTTTTTTATCGTATATCTTTTCACCAACGGGAGCAAATTCGAATTTCTCTTTGGGGATAGACATATATTCGTTATTCTGCATTATTTTTTCGCCCCCATTCTGATTCTGGGATCAATAAATCCGTAGCTGATATCCATTACGATACCGGAGAAAAGACCTATAAAAGTATAAAAGAACGTAAGAGCCATAAAGAAGTTGTAGTCTCTTAGATTGATGGAGCTTATATAGAGAGAACCGACACCGGGTATCGCGAATATTTTTTCGATAATAAGCGATCCCGAGATGATACCGATAAATTCACCGATTATCATTGGTAAAATTACTACCATGGCATTACGCATCGCGTGACGTGCCGTAGCCTGAGCCTTCGTAAGACCTTTTGTGCGGGCGAGAAGCATATAATCGCCCGTCAGAACTTCTGAAAGTTCGGCTCTTGTGTATCTGGCAAGTCCGGCAATAACGCCAAATCCAAGCGACATGATCGCAGGCATCATACTGATAAACATTCTGAAGCTGAGAAGAGACGTTGTTTCGCTTGACGGAATAGTTATCGGGAAAAGACCTGCCTTGAAGCAGAGGAAATACTGAACAAGGAAGGCATAAACATATGAAGGAACAGATATAAAAAGCATAACGGCAGTAGAAATCACGTGGTCCTGCCATTTATTCTTTTTCAGCGCCGCATAGATACCGAAGGCAAGTCCGATAGGTATTGCGATAAGTATTGAGTAAAGGTTGACCATAATGGTATAGGGCAGCTTCTGCATCAATACGCTCCAAACGCTGAGAGTTTCATACATCTGCTCCCCTACGCCCCAGTCCCACTTGGTGATAATATTTTTAAGGAACAGACCATACTGGACGAGTAACGGTTTGCCGTAGCCCATCTGTTCGCGTTTCATTAATATAATGTTGATATCTTTACCCATCTCTTTTACTGCGGGAAGCGGCAAAAGCTTAATGAGAACGAAGCACATTGTCATAATAACAAACAATGTGAAGATCATCAACAGAATTCTTTTTATGGTATACTTTACCATTTTACACAAGCTCCATTCAGTTTTCTCTGTTTTCATAAATTGATTACATCCAAAACAGTGTGGGTCGAACAAAAGCGGTAATAATTGCAGTTTTGTCAGCACCATACTGTTTTGAATATAATCAAATCTTCGGGCAGAGTACGAAAAGTGCACTGCCCGAAGATTATTTCGGGAGCCGACAATCGGCTCAGCGAGTATCAGATAAGATTAATTAATAAGAGATACCGCTCTTTACAGAAGCCCACTCCTCGTCGTTGTAGTTGTAGGTGAGGTATCTGAGTCCGCCGTAACCAACGATCTGGATATAATCCTGTGTAGCATACTCAACTTTACGTGTAAGAAGAGCAGCAGTGTTTCTGTAGTAAATAGGAGCAGTTACAAAGCTTTCGAGGTATGTATTTTCGAGAGCTGCGAATACTTCGCATCTTTCGGGATAAGTATGATCGGCAAATTTGCCAACCTTGGAATCGATAGCTTCAACTGCATCGCCGTTGCACCAGTGAGCCCAGTCCTGAAGAGATGCTGTGATGGACTGACCGCTGACGGTAAGGGTAACTGAAACTTTTTCGGTTTCGTAACCAACTTCCATCTGGTTTCCGGATCCGTCTGCTGCATCGCAGTAGCACTGGTAAAGAAGTGTGAACGGAGACATAGAAGCGCCGCCCCATGTAGTGAAGATGATGGTAGCGTTTCCGGAATACATCGTCTCATAGTAATCGGGGTCTTCTGTCATCTGAAGGGAGATCTTGCCTTCGAACGGTGTGCCTACGCAAACCGCTTTGATGGAATCGTTGAAGAAGTTGAACATCTTAACGTAGATTTCATCGGAAGAGTATACTCTGAAGTCGAGGATGATATCGGAAGAACCATCCCAAAGACCATCTGTTGTAGCCTTCTCAGCAGCTACTTTCATAAGTTCGGTAGCCTGTTCGGGATCGAAACCGGTAATGGAGTCGTAAGCTTCGTCGAGATCTTCGTAAGCTTTTCCGTCGCCGTATTCAACATTGTAAAGATCAACGATAGCTTTCTTAGCGTATTCGCTGTCACGGTAAAGTTCGCCGGTGAACGGGTTATAGCAGTACATATAGTTGAGAAGTCCGTAACCCGGTTCGTGAGCTGCGGTGTATTCAGCGCAGAATTTTTCACGGTCGATAGCGAGTGAGAATGCCTGTCTGAATTCCTTAATTGTAAGGATTACAGCGTTGTTGCCGATAGCTTCGAGTTTTTCTTTATTGGTGTTGAAAGAAATCTTTGTGGTGTAGGACTGCGGTTCGTAAATGAGACGGTCGCTGGAAGCGTAGGTCTCAAGGTCTGTAGAGTCAAGACCGATGCTGTCAATTTCGCCGTTAAGGAACGCCTGGAGAGCGGTCTTATGTTCGGAGATAACCTGGCAGGAGATCTTATCGGTCTGATACTGACCAACGTGTTTACCGTCGCTGTAGCCGTACCAGTTGTCGTTTCTTGTGAAGGTGAGCTGTTTGTCGAGCTCATAGTATGTGAGGTCGTAAGGACCATAAGAAACGGATTTATCAACTGTGGTGCAGTATGTGTTTGTGATGGAAGCAGCGTTTTCTGCATTAGCTTCAACTACGTTGCCGTCTGCATCATACCATGTCTGGCAGGATTCGTAAAGATCCTGTTTAACAAGCCACGGAGAGCTGAGGTTGTAGGGAACATAGAATGCAGGTTCTGCGATGGGGTTAGCAGTAACAAGAAGAAGTGTGTATTCGTCAAGAGCTTTGATACCAACTTCATCCCATGTTACAGGAGCAAGGGACTGAGAAACATACAGATAATCTGCAGCGTATGCTTCGTAGGGAGCACCTGCTGAGAGGTATGTATCGTAAAGATACTTTGCGGATACCCAGTCTTCTGCTTCGCCTTCTTCGACAGCAGCGTCACGGTAGAGAGTTTCATCAGTTACTTTTACATACTGAGGAGCTGTGTTACCGTCAGCATCGGGAGCGCCTACTATGCCCCAGAAACCGAGGTCAAGGTAGAGATTGTCGTTAGCAAGAGCGTTTGCAGCATCGTCGCCTGCGAGAGAATAGGAAACTTTTCCGTTATAGAAGTATGCTTTTGCATTTACTACTTCAAATTCACCGGAATAGAAAGAGTCTGCACGTCTGTTGATGGCAAGAGGATCAAGGAGCTGTTTCATAGAGTAAACGTATGTTTCAGCATTGATCTTTGTGCCGTCGGACCAGGTTACGAGCGGATTAAGAGCGATTTTCCAGGCTTTGCCTGTTTCGCCGGACTGGATTCCGTACTGTCCGACATAGTCAGCGGTAACATCAACGGGAAGAGCTGCTGCTGCTTCGGGGATGATGGTATAACCGGAAAGGTCTTCGTTGAGTACAAAATCGTAAAGAGCAGTGGAAATGTAACCGAGGACGTAAGAGTCATCGCTTGTTTCCCATGCATGGGGGTTCCAGTTAAGACCGGTTGTGCCGCCGATGAAGTCAAGGAAAGTATAGGATGCTTCGTCGGAGTAGTCTTTGCCGGCTACACCGTCGAAAACATTGTCTTCTGCGGGTGTTTCGGTTTCGCTACCCGGTTCTCCGGAAGGTTCTTCGGAAGGTTCGTTGCCGGGCTGTTCGGTCTCTGTGTTCTCATTGCCAGATTCGTTGGTGGGTGTTTCTTTGTCGCACGCTGCAAGAGCGAACATAGAAAACGCCATTACGAGAGCAAGAAAGACCGCAATCATTCTTTTCATTGTACAATCCTCCAAATAAGATTTTGTGACTAAGCGTTTTATTCGCTTAATTCAATTATACGATTTATTATACAATAAATAACACGGATTGTCAATAGCCTCTTAAAAAAAAGTTTATTTTTTTATGATTATTTATCTCCTCCAGCCTGTCGAAAACCGTTCGTGATTTAGAATATATTATATAATTGTAATAAAAAAAGCAGAAGCCCTCCTTTATGTAAGGAGGACTTCAGTAAAAATGCAAAGATTTCAATCCGCAAAAAGGGGCATGAGAGAAAACGAATCTCCGTCGAAAAGACCGAAAGTGGTGAGTTTGATGTGAGGAATGACGGGAAGGCTGATAAATGACATGCGCATGAACGGTTCGGAACCTTCCGGGCAGCCGAGCTTGTGAGACGCCTCTTTTATGGAAAGATTCAACTGCGCGCATGTATGCGCATCCGCATCGCTCATGATACCAGCGACCGGCAAGGGCATATTGCTTATAACGCTGCCGTTATCAACAGCGCACAGGCCTCCTCCGGCCATTATCACCGTGTTTGCAGCAAGAGTCATATCCTTTTCGTTTGTTCCTATAACGATGAGATTGTGAGAATCGTGAGCGACAGATGATGCTATAGCGCCTGATTTAAGACCTATTCCGTTGATGAAAGCTACCCCGACATGTCCCGTATGTTTATGTCTTTCGATCACTGCGATCTTAAGGATATCCCTATCGGTATCTATGCCGTTGTTTTTTGAAAAATCGAGCTGTTCGACGCCTTTTTCCGTAATAATACTGCGTCTGAATGCTTTTATTATATTGCAGTCGCGTTTTTCATTGCAGGCGATGATGAAATCGGATTCTTTAAGATAATCAAGGTCGAAAGAACGGCGGACGGTCTTTTCGAGCTTTTCATCTGCCGAAGGCACTTCGAAAGGAAGCGCTTCGCCGTTTTTCGCAACAAGTCTGCCGTTTTTGTAAACGCTGCTGACGGAAACGGTGTCAAGGTCATCAAGGATGATAAGATCGGCGGCATATCCGGGGGCGACCGCGCCTGTATTTTTGAGTCCGAAATAACGTGCAGCATTGAAGGACGCCATTTTAATGGCGGTCAAAGGAGATTTTCCGCGTTTCACGGCAATTCTGACGGCATCGTCTATATGTCCCCTTTCAAGGAGGTCAGCGGGATGTTTATCGTCCGAAACGAGCATACAGCGTTCAGACCACGGTTTTTCGAAAAGAGGAAGAAGATCAACGAGGTTTTTTGCTGCGGTGCCCTGTCTGATCATGACCATCTGCCCTTTGCGGATACGTTCGACTGCTTCTTCTGCCGAAGAGCACTCGTGATCATCGTAAATACCGGCAGATATATATTTATCGAGATCGCGGCCGGATAAAAGCGGGGCATGACCGTTAATGACGGCGCCGTGAGCCTTTGCAGCCTCGATTTTTTTGAGATCGCTTTCGTTGCCGTAAATAACCCCGGGATAATCCATCATTTCGGCGAGACCGAGGACGCGGGGATGAGAATAGAATTCTTCGAGGTCTTCTGCGGTAAGAACTGCCCCGGACTCATCAAAAGACGTGGCAGGAACACAGGAAGGAAGCATTATATAGACCGTAAGCGGGAGGTTTTCGCTTTTTTCGAGCATATAGCGTATACCGTCTTTTCCGCAAACGTTGGCTATTTCATGAGGGTCTGCGATAACAGCAGTAGTTCCGTGAGGAACACATACTCTTGCAAACTCATACGGTGTGAGCATCGTGCTTTCGATATGAATATGTCCGTCTATAAAGCCGGGACATATATATTTCCCGGTAAGGTCTGCGGTAACGTCCGCGGGAACATCGGAGTAATCCCCTACTCCGACTATCTTCGCGTCTTCGATAACGACGTCTTTTTTTTCAAGCTCTTCCGTAAAAACATTTACGACATAAGCGTTTTTCAGAATTGTTTTCATTGAGGACCCCGTCTTTCCGTTAATATGAAAATCTTGCGATCATTTCGTCCTGTAGTGCTCGCGGCAGATCGACAAAGTGTGCTGAAACGCCCCACATACGAACAATAAGATCTTTATACTTTTCGGGTTCTTTCTGTGCTTTTTTCAGCGCTTCGACATCAAGGACGTTAGGCTGATGCTGAAGTCCTCCGTCGGCGAAATAAGCAGTCAGAAGTTTTCTGAATATTTCAGAACCTCCGTTGCCTTTGAATACAGAAGCAAAGTAATTGACCATAACGCAGTAGTTCCACTGAACAAGCATATGATCGACCTTTGAGGCTGATCTGAGCGCGGCAGTCGGTCCGTTTTTCATAGTTCCGTTTTCGGGAGTAAGCGTAACTGTGACAGGCATGCCCGCCTTGCGGCCTTCCGGCGTAGCCATAAGTCCGGAACCGGTCGGAACGGGATGAGGCTGGTGAATGCCTCCGAGAACTCTGCCGCCTGCGTAGGTGGTATATTTTTCGCACTCGGTAAGGCAGAATTCAAACAGATCTTTAGCGATACCGTCAACATAGTCATCGTCATTGCCCCATTTCGGGCTGTTCCAGAGAATATTTCGCATCACTTCGCCGTCTGCGCCGGCATAATCGGACTTGCATGCGGAATAAACTTCCGCGAGCGTATATTTTTTGTCGTCAAAAACGGCTTTTTTGATCGCTGCAAGCGAGTTGACGCATTCGGTGTCTGTTCCGAAGATGAATCCTTTTTCTTTTATCGGATACGGCTCATATATAACGTCCAATGCATTTTCGATACATCCGTGGTAAAGAGCGCTGAGATAAGGGAGAGGAGCCATCGGGCTGTTGCCGCCTCTGTCAGGAGGAAGCTGACGGTTTTTTATTCCGTCAAAATATTCGTCATAGTCGCCTCTGCCGTATGTGAGGACATGTTTTTGCGCAGTGTTGAATCTTTCAACAGCCATTTTTATGCGGTGTGCAATCTCGGATTTCAGCGTGCTGATCAGTTCATCAAAAGAGCTGAAATCGGTTCTTTTTTCAAGAATTCCCATAAGAACACGGACGAGAGAAACCTCGGAAACGATCCAGAAATCGCCCTTGCCGGGTATATTTATATCCTGACACAGATCAAATCCGTATTCTCTTGCATCTTCTGCAGGCAATCCGATATGTATAAGGCTTTCGACGAAAAGATCATCATTATAATAAGAAACGAAATTGCATCCGTTTACGGTAAGTTCCGATGCTTTTTCAAGAAATTCAGGCGGATTTTTGCTGTTTACACGAAGATTCAACTCCGGTTCGGGCAAACGTATCCTTCCCGCAGCGTCAAGGAACATCATCGTTACGGGATTTACGGCGCTTTCACCGTTCGCAAGAACGCCTCCGAGGGTGACAACGAGCTGAGCGTTATATTTTCCGTAATACGGGTCTTTAACGTCGACCTGGTCGTACATTTTGAGAAGCAGACAGTCGATTATCTGCTGAGCCTCGGTACGAGGCGTGTCCTTCAGATATTTGCCGAGGATCACGTCAAGTCTTCCGTAATTGATAAACTGGAAGCTTTCTATCATAGTGCCGAGATGGGCGAACCATAAAAGCTGAACAGCTTCACGGAACGTATCCGGAACGCCGCCGCTTATCTTTTTGCAGATACGCGATATTTCGTCAAGCTCATTTTTTTCTTCGGGATCGTTTGCCTTTTCCGCAAGCTGCTCTGCCTCGCGGGAAAAACGAAGGATAAGATTTTTAAGCCCAGAATATGCGATTACGACACTCGAGAGAAATTCACGGTTTACAGGCTTCAGAGAAGGATCTTTTTCTTTTTCGAGGGCGCTGTTGATGATTCCGTCGATACCTTTTGAAAGGATGATCGAAAGGTCGGGCGTAAAGTGGGTTTTATTGCTGTAACTCTGATCGCATCCGAAAAGAGCGATATCGTTTTCATTAATATATCTGACAGGATTGTAAAGCCTGTATGCGAACAGGTCGTGTCCGTCTTCGTTGCCGTCAAGAGGGGCAAGGAATGTTTTGGTGCCTACTATCAGTTCTTTCGGTCCGATATAGACTGGCATATTGTCGAATATCCATTTCAGACCGAGCGCTTTTCTTTCGGCGATACTGACCGGTTCATCTGCAACAGAAACGGAAGGCATCGGGGTTCTGCGACATTTATTGGCGCCTGACAGCGTCTGCTCTTTAAGAAATTCTGTTCGTGTCATATTGATCTCTCACTTTCAGATAATTTTGATATTTCTGTCAATAAATACTTTTTCAAATGATCTCAGGTCGTCATCCGGTATTTTTTTATGTATGTCAAATCCGTATTCCATTCCGAGCGCGGTGTATTTATCTGCACCGAAAGAATGATACGGCATCAGAGTGACCTGTTCAACGGAAGACAGCGACGAAACGATATCCGCTATGGCTTCGATCTCCCCGATACTGTCGTTGAAACCGGGAATGACCGGAGTGCGGATCCAGATCCTTTTGCCGAGGGATGAGAGCTTTTTGAGATTGTCAAGGATTAAAGCATTGTCCCTGCCCGTAAAACGTTTATGGATAGCTGGATCTGCGCATTTGATATCGTAAAGATAGATATCGCACACATCTAGAGTTTTTTCAAATGACTGCCACGGAACGCACCCTGAAGTGTCTATCGCACACGTAAATCCGTTATTTTTTATCTGTTTTGCGACCGCTGCGACGAAATCAGCCTGCAAAAGGCATTCGCCGCCAGAAAAAGTGACGCCTCCGTCGGAACCGTAAAAAACAGCGTCTTTAAGGATTGCTTTCGTTGCCTCTTCTTCGTCGATGTCTTTACCGCAGACGCAAAGCGCTTTCGTAGGACAGTTTTCCGCGTCGGACAGAGAATCCCGCTTATTGCATCTGCCGCAGCCGATACACTTTTCTTTGTAATAACTGAGCTGCTTTTTCGGTGAAAGTCCCTCGGGATTATGACACCACAGGCAGCGAAGAGGACAGCCTTTCATAAACACGGTCGTGCGGATACCCGGGCCGTCGTGAACGGAAAAGCGCTGAATATCAAATACAGTTCCTTTCAATTCGTTTGTCCTCCTGTCATATCTGTTTTCGGTGTTATCAAAGTTTTTTCATGCACAGCGCCGTCCGAGAAGGAAGGTATATCTGAAGCTTAGGATTATTTTCAGAGTCGTTGGCTGCGGTGTAAACGTAATCAAGAGATACTCTGTCAAATCCGCCGAATCTGCCCTCATCGGTAGAAAGGATCGTTTTATATTTTCCTTCGCCGGGAACCGTAAGCCAGTATCCCTCATATGAATTTACCGGGCTGAAATTGAAAACGAACACATAGCCTGCGCACTCATAGGTAAGGACCTGACAGTTTTTATCAATAAACAATGCCTTTGCCGTTTTTTTAAGAATGCCTTTATTTCTGATAAAGTGGATCATTTCTTTATCGAATTCGTTGAGAAAACGATATTTCAGCGTAGTGTCATCAATAAGATGCCACTGTCTTCTGCTGTAAAAGCTGCTCCAGCCGTTGCCTTCTCTGGGGAAATCGACCCATTCTGGATGTCCGAACTCATTGCCCATAAAATTCAGATAGCCTTCTCCGCCCGCAGTCATCGTGATAAAGCGGATCATCTTATGAAGCGCCATGCCGCGATCTATGATGCTGCTTTGCCTGAAAACAGACATATCTGTATACATTGCGCTGTCGCAAAGACGGAACATTATAGTTTTATCGCCGACAAGAGACTGATCGTGAGACTCTGCATAGCCTACGTTTTTTTCTCCCGGTCTGCTGTTTGTAAGCTCCGCCCATATATGCCATACGTCCCACTTTTCGTCCGGCTGCTCTTTTATAAGCTTTATCCACATATCCGGCTGACCCATAGCGAGGCGGTAGTCAAAACCTATCCCGCCCTGTTTTACCGGAAGGCACATCCCGGGCATGCCGGACATATCCTCGGCGACGGTCACCGAATGAGGATTTATCTCCTTTATCAGATCGTTTGCAAGCTGAAGATAAGTAAGAGCCTCGATATCGGTATTCAATGAAAAATATTTACTGTAATCGGTAAACGAAACGCCGAGCCCGTGGTCGCGGTAGATCATAGACGTTACGCCGTCAAAGCGAAAACCGTCAAAACGGAATTCTGTGAGCCAGTATTTGAGATTGGACAGAAGGAAATGGATAACGTCGGTTTTTCCGTAATCAAAAAGCTTAGTGCCCCAGGCGGGATGTTCACCTCTCTCGCCCTGATGGAAAAACTGATATGAGGTCCCGTCAAACTCGTTTATGCCTTCGACGGTGTTTTTGGCAGCATGAGAATGAACTACGTCAAGAAGAACAGCTATCCCCATTCCGTGCGCAGCATCGATAAGCGCCTTAAGATCGGAGGATGATCCGAAACGTGACGATGCGGCGAAAAAGGACGTGACCTGATAACCGAAAGAAGCATAATAGGGATGTTCCATTACAGCCATGATCTGAATGGCGTTATAGCCGAGATTCTTTATTCGCGGCAGCACGTTTTCGCGAAATTCCGAGTATGTTCCTATCCCCTCTTTTTCCTGCGCCATGCCTATATGGCACTCGTAAATGCAAAGTCCCTTTTTGTCCGCCCTGAAATCGGGATTTTTCCATTCATACAAAGGCAGATATTCAATTACGCCGGTCCAGATAAAGGTAAATGGATCCTGTTCGACGCGCCGTATATATAAAGGTATTCTGTCAAGGTAACTGCCGTTATGAAATATAACCGTTTTCACGTGACAGCCGTTATAAAGATAATCTTTTCCCGGAAGGAAGATCTCAAATACTCCTCCCCCGATATTCTTAAGTTTCAGAGAGAAACGATCCCAGGAATTCATGTCACCCGTAAGATAAACTTCCTGAGCCGCAGGCGCCCATTCGCGGTAATACCATCCGTTTTCGGTTTTATGAAAGCCGAAATATTCATGTCCGTTTGCAAAATCCGTCAGAGACGGAACGGAGGAAAGGATCTCATTTTTTTTACGTCTGTAGTTTTCCATCCGAAGAGAAATATCTTTTCTGAACGGAATAAGCGCGGGATCGTAATCAAATATTTTATACCGCATATACCCTTTTCCCCCTTTCGCGGATTCGAACAGCTTATTTTACTATATTATACATCATCTGAAGCTTTTTTTCAAGCATAATTCGTATATTTACGATTATTTTTTTTAAATCAGGCGAAAGGGAAGCGATGATATATAAAAACGATTTTCGGCACTTGAAAACCGTGAAAAAAAATGGTATAATTAAGAAAGTTTATTAAGGGGGATGACAGTTTGTCTGTTCTATATGCGCTTGAAGGGATAAGAAATCCCGTTTTAGATTTCATTTTCACCGTGCTGACATATTTAGGGGAAGCGGGCGGATTTATTGCAGTCGGTCTTTTTGTTTACTGGTGCGTGAACAAAAACGAGGGATACTATCTGCTTGCTGTAGGCGGTCTGGGAACAGTAATTAACCAGTTTCTGAAAATGCTGTTCCTGATCCCGAGACCGTGGATAATCGATCCCGATTTCACTATAGTTGAATCGGCAAGAGCAGGTGCCGTAGGATACTCTTTTCCGAGCGGACATACGCAATGTTCCGTAGGTCTTTACTGCGGAATCGCGCTGTGGCATAAAAACAAATTTCTGCGCATTGTATGCATCTTTCTTTGTCTTGCAGTTCCGTTTTCGAGACTTTATCTGGGAGTTCATACCCCTGCAGACGTCGGCGTATCATTCGTTATTGCGTCTGTTCTTGCCACGGGAGGATATTTCCTTTTCAAAAAGGCTCAAGACAAGCCCGTTATCTATGTGTTTGCGATAGTAACCGTATTGATCCTGAATATACTCTATATCTGCTTCCTGTTTTTCCACAGGTTTCTCGACAGCGTTTACAGTCCGGAAAATATCGCGGAATACAATTCCGCAGTAAAGAACGGATTTACCATTCTCGGAGCTGCTTTGGGGATGATGGCGTCATATATAGTTGGCACTCGATTTATCCGTTTTGAAACAAAAGCCGTTTGGTGGGTGCAGATAATTAAGACCGTCGGCGGACTAGCAGTGATCTTTGCAGTGAAGGAACTGCTGAAATACCCGGTAAACGCATTATTCGATGCAGATACGTGGGGAACGCTCATAAGATATTTTATAACCGTTTTTATTGCCGGAGCCGTCTGGCCGATGACATTTGGATTTTTCTCGAAGATAGAAAGCAAAAAAAATAAATAAGAAAAACGGATCAAGACCGGACGGAACGTTCCGTCCGGTCTTTATTTGATATGAAATTGAAAACTTTTTTCAAATTGCTTGACAAACGCAAAAAAACATGCTAAAATTGAAAACAGTTTTCAGATTGACGGAGTCTAAACGGAAATGAATGATACAAAATCAAAATACAACACGAAGCAGAGAGATCTGATAATTGATTATATCAAAACTATACCGCACTCTCATTTCACGGCGGCAGACATATGCGAGCATTTCAAAAGTCTCGGCATAAATATCGGTGTTTCTACGGTGTACAGGCATCTGGCAAGACTTGTTGACGAGGGAAGCGTTAAGAAATTCACGATCGATTCTACGTCCTCGGCATGTTTCGAATACGGAGATGACTGCGACGATGAAGAAGACATATGTTTTCACTGCAAATGCGTAGAATGCGGAAAGCTTATTCATCTGCAATGCGAAGAGATAAAGGAGATCAGCGAGCACCTTTACAAGGTCCACAATTTTACTATGATCGCGGGAAGAACCGTTTTTTACGGACTCTGCGACGAATGCAGAAGAAATACGGCCAATAGCTGAACGAATAATTATTCCAACATTGAATTATGGAGGATCAAATGAAAAAAAAGTATTCTTTTGTGATAATAATCGCGCTGCTCATTGCAGTTTTGACGGGCTGCGGCGAAATTGAAACCAAAAACAGCAGGCTCTCGATCGTAACTACTGTTTTTCCCGAATATGACTGGGTTTTGAACATTCTCGGTGAAAAGGCTGCAGACGCAGACGTGACATTACTGCTTGACAACGGAGTGGATATCCACAGCTATCAGCCGACAACTGAAGACATTGTTAAGATCTCGACGTGCAACGTTTTTATTTACGTTGGCGGAGAGTCTGACAACTGGGTAAAAGACGCGTTAAGAGGTTCGGCAAACAGCGACATGATAGTTATCAATCTTCTTGAAACGCTTGGTGAAGACGCGAAAGAGGAAGAAGAAGTTGAAGGAATGCAGCACGAAGAGCATGACCATGACGAGCACGATCATGAAGAAACCGACCACGAAGAGCATGACCACGACGAACACGATCATGAAGAAGCCGAGCATGAAGAGCACGATGACGAACCGGAATTTGACGAACACGTATGGCTTTCGCTGAAAAACGCCGAAAAGCTTTGCAAAGAAATTGCAGTCAGACTGGGAGAAGCCGACAATGCAAACAGGGAGACTTATTCGCTGAATGCCGCTGATTATATAGTAAAGCTCAGAGCACTTGACAGCAAATACGCCGACGCAGTAAGGAACGGAAGAGTAAACACACTGTTATTCGGAGACAGATTTCCTTTCAGATATCTTACAGATGATTACGGATTGAATTATTACGCAGCTTTCGCAGGATGTTCCGCAGAAACGGAAGCAAGCTTTGAGACGATAGTATTTCTGGCGAACAAAGTGGATGAGCTTGGTCTGAATGCGATAATACGTCTTGAAACTTCGGACGGAAAGATCGCACAGACGATAAAGGATAACACAAAAGAGAAAAATCAGGTTATTTTGCAGCTTGATTCGTTGCAGTCTACTACTGCTGACGATTTAAAAAACGGAACGACATATATTTCGGTTATGGAAAAGAACCTCGAAGCGATCATAGAAGCTTTGAAGTAAGGAGAATTATGGTTTTACTGACATGTAAAGATCTTTCCCTCGGATATGAGGGTCATGCAATAGTAAAAAACCTGAATTTTGAAATAAATCAGGGTGATTATGTCTGCATCGTGGGCGAAAACGGTTCGGGGAAAAGCACTCTGATGAAAACGATACTTGGTCTTCAGCCGCCGCTTGAAGGAAAGGTGATCACAGGCGACGGATTCAGACAGACAGAGATCGGATATCTGCCACAGCAAAGCATAGTTCAGAAGGATTTTCCCGCTTCGGTATGGGAGATAGTTTTGTCGGGCTGTTCAAACAGGATGGGGCTTCGTCCTTTTTATAATTCCCAAGAAAAGCGCGACGCAAAGGAAAACATTGAAAAAATGGGTATGTCTGATCATATCAGAAGCTGTTACAGAGAGCTTTCGGGCGGGCAGCAGCAGCGTGTGCTCCTTGCAAGAGCGCTTTGCGCAACAAGGAAAATGATACTTCTTGACGAGCCTGTGACCGGGCTTGACCCGATAGTCACAGGAGAGATATACGACATCGTTTATAATCTCAACCGCAAAGACGGAATAACCGTTGTGATGATCTCTCACGATATCGAAGCGGCGATGAAATATGCGACGAAAATAATACATATCGGCAAAACCGTTTTCTGCGGAACGAAAGACGAATATCTTTCAAGTATGGAAGCGAAGCTTTTTCTGAAGGACGGTGAACATAATGGCTGATCTTTTTGAAAAGCTTGTGCTTTATTTCAGATATCCCTTCGTCATATATGCGCTCATTGTAGGAGTGCTGATAGCGCTTTGCTCGTCTTTGCTCGGCGTAACGCTTGTGCTGAAAAGGTTCTCATTTATCGGCGACGGTCTTTCGCACGTAGCTTTCGGAGCAATGGCACTTGCAGCGGTATTCGACATGACGAACAATATGCCGCTTGTGCTGGCAATAACGGTGATATGCGCGGTTCTTCTTCTTCACGTAGGACAGAACGCAAAGATCAAAGGTGACGCTGCGATCGCAATGATATCCGTCGGGGCGCTCGCGATAGGCTATCTTCTTCTTAACGTCTTTTCGAAATCAAGCAATATCTCGGGAGACGTCTGCTCTACCCTATTCGGGTCTACGTCGATACTGACGCTTTCAAAAACGGAAGTGTGGATATGCGGAATTTTGTCGGTAATAACGGTAGCGGTATTCATTCTGTTTTACAATAAGATATTCTCTGTCACTTTCGATGAAAATTTTGCACGAGCCACCGGAACGAAAGCAGGTCTTTACAATCTTCTTATCGCGGTAATAATCGCCGTAATAATCGTGCTTGCGATGAATCTTGTAGGTTCGCTGCTTATATCGGCTCTTGTTATCTTCCCGGCGCTGTCTTCAATGAGATTATTCAAAACGTTCAGATCGGTAACGATATGTTCTGCGATTTTATCGGTCATATGCGCTTTTTCGGGAATAATTGTTTCGATTCTTGCCGGCACGCCGGTAGGATCGACGATAGTTGCCGTTGATATAATCGCTTTCGCTCTGTTTTCAGCGATAGGAGCATTAAAAGGAGGAATAAAAAGATGAAACGGATCTTATGCGCTGCGATCGCCGCAATAATGTGTTTATCCCTGATCGCATGCTCGAAAAATTCGGAAACGAAACAGGAAAACGGTGCCGAATATATAGATCTTACGGTAATGAGCAGCACGATGGTATACTCGGAAGTGCTGAATATGATGATAATGCCAGAAGATTACATAGGCAAGAAGGTAAAGATGCACGGAGCGTTTTCATATGCGGAAGGTTTGGATAAATACTATTACGCCTGCATAATCGCCGACGCTACGGCGTGCTGTTCGCAGGGAATAGAATTTGCTCTTAAAGAAGAAAAGAAGTTTCCGGACGAATTTCCGGAGCTTGGTGAAGAGATAACGGTCGAAGGAATATTCGATACTTATGTTGAAGACGGAATAACTTACTGTCAACTGAAAGACTCTGTAATGACAAAATAAATTTTAAGAACGGCTCGTCTAAGAGCCGTTCTTTTACTGTTTGCAATTCGGAATTTTTTTTGATAAGATTTTTACGCGTCTTGACAAAGCATTTATTATTATGTATAATAAACGATAGTATATAAAATGGGTCGGTGCGGATACCGGTCCTAATAAAACATAGGGCTTGAAGCCCAAACGGAGGTATATGTATGAAATTGATCTATGGCGTTAACGACAAGCCTAAATTCGGTGCGCTGATCGTTTTCGCAATCCAGCAGTTGCTCGCAATAATGGCCGCAACTCTCGTAGTTCCCGTTATTATCGGACACGGTATGAGCCCTGCCGCCGCGCTGTTCGGAGCAGGAATAGGAACTTTGGTCTACATTCTCTGCACTCAGAGAAAGAGCCCTGTTTTCCTCGGTTCCTCCTTCGCATTTCTCGGTTCTATGGCCGCTGCGTTTGCAGGCGGAGTTTCAATGGCAGTCGGATATCTCGGTCTTATCATCGGTGCGGCATTTGCCGGTCTTGTTTACGTTATCATTGCTATAGCGGTTAAAATCGCCGGCGTAAACTGGCTCAACAAGCTTATGCCTCCGGTTGTAATCGGTCCTACCGTTGCAATAATCGGTCTTTCTCTTGCAGGCAATGCTATCGGCGATCTCCAGGTCGGCGGAGTAACGAAAGAAGTAGTAGACGCTGAGGGCGTTGTTTCACAGGTTCCCGCTGCTAACGTTCTCATATGCGTTCTTATCGGTCTTGTTACGCTTATGGTAACGATACTCTGCTCAACATACGGCAAGAAAATGGCAAGACTTATCCCGTTTGTTTTAGGTATTCTTTCAGGCTACTGCCTTGCGACAATATTCACCATTATCGGAAACGCCGCAGATATAGACGCACTTAAAGTAATAAACTTCAGTGTTTTAACAGATCTTGTAAAAGACGGCGTAGGTCTTTCTACATTCATCCAGCTTCCCGACTTCACATTTATGACTGCTCTCGGAGGATTTTCCGAGATCACAGGCGAATATATCGCAAAGATCGCAGTTGCATATGTTCCCGTTGCGTTCGTTGTATTTGCAGAACACGTTGCAGACCATAAAAACATATCCACGATCATTGAAAAAGACCTGCTTGAAGATCCCGGTCTTCACAGAACGCTTCTCGGTGACGGTATCGGTTCTTTCGCAGGCGCTATATTCGGCGGATGCCCGAACACGACATACGGCGAATCTATCGGCTGCGTAGCCATAACGAAAAACGCATCCGTTGTAACGATCATTGCCGCAGCTATAGGCGCGATACTCATTTCATTCCTTTCTCCGTTTGTTGCATTTGTCAACTCCATTCCAAAATGCGTTATGGGCGGCGTTTGCATGGCTCTTTACGGTTTCATCGCCGTATCAGGTCTTAAGATGCTCAAAAACGTTGACCTTGAACAGAACAGAAATCTCTTTGTTGCATCGGTCATCCTTATCGCAGGTATAGGCGGACTTACTCTGACATTCGGTCAGATCACGATCACTTCAGTAGCGTGCGCTCTCATACTCGGTATAATTGTAAACCTCATGGTTTCAAAATCAAAGGATAATCAGTAAGGAGAAACAGATGGGAAAGGTAACGATACTCGATCATCCTCTTATTCAGCATAAAACTACTATTCTCAGGCAGATTGAGACACCCAACAAGGAATTCCGTGAGAATATCGAAGAAATAACGATGCTTATGTGCTATGAAGCTCTCAGAGACCTTCCTCTTGAAGAGATAGATATAGAAACACCTATCTGCAAAACAAGACAAAAAGTTCTTAAGGGCAAAAAACTTGCGGTCGTTCCCATTCTTCGCGCAGGACTTGGCATGGTAAACGGTCTACTTTCACTCGTGCCGGCAGCAAAAGTCGGACATATAGGTATGTACCGCGATGAAAAGACACTTCAGCCCCACGAATATTACTGCAAGCTGCCTTCGGATATTCAGGAGAGACTTATTGTTGTTGTTGACCCTATGCTTGCCACCGGCGGTTCTGCCGTTGATGCGATATCACAGATAAAATCTTACGGCGGAACGCATATTAAATTCCTTTGCATAATCGCCGCACCCGAAGGCATCAAAGCTCTTTCCGAGGCGCATCCGGACGTTGAGATAATCTGCGCAAACGTTGACGAACGGCTCAACGAAAACGGTTATATCGTACCCGGTCTCGGCGACGCGGGAGACAGGATTTTCGGAACGAAATAGAATAAAAATAATAACTAAAACTACGGTCTGCCGAAAGGCAGACCGTATTGCTTGATATTATTTCTTTTTATTATTCCCTTATAACGTCGCTTGTATCGCGGGAATACGTTCTGTTTACGGCGATGACGGCGAAAAGGAACGCCAGAAGCGCGGTTGCGGCGACAGAGAAAAGTAATGTCGGAAGATTTAGCGACAATGCGCCGAACATCTGTATTTCTTTTGCCGGAGTTACCGTTATTATATACGTTATCAGCGCTCCGATTGCAAAGCCGATCGCGGCGAGCTTTAAAAATCCCGCGAATATCCCGCCGAATATCATGCTTTTTGAATATCCGATAAACTTCTTTACCGCCGTTACGTACTGTCTTCTGTCCGTATAATATATACAAACGATTATAACGTTCAGTATTATCATTACAGCAAGCGATGCGAGCGCATCCGTAGGACCGATTATTACTTCCGTAAGCTTCTGATCGTGTGATTCCGCCTGAGCGTTTCCCTCAAGTGCTGCAAGGAACGCTTCGTTTGCATTTTCAACGTTCATTTTCGTCCTACCGTCTATGAAATACGTGCCCATTTTGCCGTATGTGCCGAGAGCTGTATCGAGAGGCATAAACACCCATTCGTCAAGTCTTGTTACCGTTCCGTCAGGTTTGCCTGTTATGCCTATTACTTCATAATCAGTGCCTATATATGTGAAATAAGCGGTTCCGTCTTCTCTTACCGTCGCAAAGTCTTCATAGGCTTTTTTACCCATTACAACTACTTTCTTTTGCCGCCCATCCCTCAGCTCCGCATCGCTGAAATATCTGCCTTCGAGAATATCGGGAAGAGCAACATTGCCTTCGTAATACGTTCCTCTTATATACGGAGCTTCGTCGGAATACGTTATCGTTACGAATTTATCTATAACGTAATCTTCCGCAAGCCCTTTGTATTTCGGCTTTACTTCAATGTTTTCTCCGAGTGACGGATCGTTGTATACATCCACCTTCTTTGTGTTTTCCGTATAGAAATGACGGTAATACATATCCACGCTGTTTATATGCACAAAATAGCTTACCGCAAATATAATGCAGAAGCTTATTACCGCAAACGCGGTTACCGTTATTGTCTTATATATTCTACCCCTGCTGCTGCCAGTCTGCGTTTTATCTCTTATTACCGAGCTTAAATCTGTATGTTTTAGCCGTATGACTACTATTATGAGACTTATCAGCGCAAACAGTACGAGCATTGAAAGACATATTCCCCAGCCTGCATAAAAGCCGTATTCGCTTTCCGCAGGCATAGTGTTCACATAATTCGTTATGATATTGCGTATTCCGTAAGCGTTTGAGCCGAGAATAAAGCCGAGAAGGGTATATATACATATTTCACCGACGACATAGGAGTATATATTGCCGAACGTGCCGCCGCTGATAAGATGAACGGCATAGTTTCGGATATTCGAGTTTATTCTGTTTACAGTCATAAGTATCACGGAGATAAACAAAAAGAAAACCGTTATATACGTTAACGCAAGACGGATATTCATGTTTTCTTTGTAATTGTTCGCAATCGAAACAGTATCGGTTTTGGGCTTGATAAAAGAGACTTTTTCGTCTAAACCGTGATTGTTAAGTACTGTCTGCATTGAATTGAGGACTTCTTTACTTCTTGTTTTTTCTACCAGAAGGAACCTGCGAACATATCCGGAAGCAAATGTCTGATAGCAATCGCCCAGATCCGTGCCGTCTGTAACGAACATATGCTGCGGTGTATATTCATTATAATGCCTGTCACTAAAGGGGAGTACGACTACTCTGTTATAACTGTATAGAGTATGGCCATGTATGTCGACATAGTTTTCGCCTTCAGCAACAAAGCCGATGACCTCAATCCTGACAGGAGCTTCTACTTCTGCGATTATTTGAGCATCATAAGTATCGCCGATTTTACAATACTTTTTAAAATCATATCCTAACAGGACAGGTACAACGGTGCCCTCATCGTAAGTCAATTTAAAATCGTCCTCTTTAAAAAAATGTCCGGAATCCAATCTCGGAACACCGAATACATCAAAGAACAATCTGTCAACGAATATTTTGTGCCAAAAAGTTCTTATTCCGTCGGGAGATCTCTGAACAAGGCTGAATTCGGATTCGCTGCAGCCTTCTTCATCCCATGAGTCCAGAGTATCATAAACATTCAGACTCGAAGTATCAATGTTGATTGCGAGATGAAGTCCGTCTATTTCTTTAAAATCATCAATTACGGAATCCATTTTTTCAACGAATCCGTTTTTATTTGATCCGCTGTATGGCTCGCCAATATGAAACATAGAGCCGAAATTGAAATCAAAACGGTAAAAATAATAGTTTGTATACGCGGTATTTACAGAAGTATATTTATCATAAGAATAATTGACTTCAAAAGCAGCGGTAAATAATACAAAGGCGCTGACAGCAAGCTGAAAGATAAAAAGAAATGTGATGAACGGCTCTTTTTTTATACCATTCCAAATATTAAGAAAAATATTTCTCATAATTATTATTCCAAATAATAAAAAATACGCCGATTACAGTAAAAATCGGTGCAACAGCTGATTTGCGTTGAACCGTAATAAATTACCTCAATTTCCGTCTTGAATACAGTATGCATTCCAATAAGACAATAAGGGCAAAGAGCCGGAAATATCACAAATTCGGTACGGAGACCTCGAAGAACCAATGCCGATTATTTCAGCATTTATATCGTCATCAGCATTCGTCTGACCAACTATAATAGCATGCGGAGTATTTCCGCTATATGAGAATATCTCAACATATCCGCATACTTCGTATTCTTTTCTCCACTGAGGATATCCGGTCCATGAAACATTGTTGACAGCAAGCGCGGAGACGAGCGGGAATATCAGAGCGGAGACTACCAGAAAGGCCGCAAGTATGAGCGAAAATATTCTTTTCATTTTGATTTCCCCTTTATTGGTTGATTAAGAGTAATTCTCTTTGTAATTATTATACAATAAAATAAATACACTGTCAATATAACATCTTGAACAAATATCTGTTATAATCTATTTAGGATTTTGTAAAAAAAACGAAACATACAATGGAAATACCCGATCCTTCATATATAATAATAAGCCGATACCATACGATAACGGCCTATTAATTAAAAAATATTAAGTTTATGCAAAAAAGCAGGTCGGTTTGTTATACGGGATGAACCATATCCTTTTTATCGGAATGTGTGTTGTCAACCCCGTATTTTGCGCTCTGACGAGCTTTGAAGAATTTTGTTGCTACCTGATCAAAGAGCGCGTAGCTGAGAACGTCCTCTTCCTGCTCGTAATATTCTTTCATTTCTTCGCGGAGTTTATCGAGCTCGGGAGGAATAAGGTCTGCGGGACGGCAGGTTATCTGAGATTCGTCACCTATTATCTGTTTTACGAATTCGGGCTTGATGGGAACGGGGGTTTTGCCGTATTCGCCGCGGACAAGCGCTTTGAATTCTTTGGAAACGTTTTTATATCGTCCGAAAAGAACGTTGAATACGGCCTGAGTGCCGACGATCTGTGAAGAAGGCGTAACAAGAGGCGGGAATCCTGCGTCTTCTCTTACTCTGGGAACTTCACGGAGAACTTCTTCGAATTTGTCTTCCTTGCCCGCCTGTTTAAGCTGAGAAACAAGGTTTGAAAGCATTCCGCCGGGAACCTGATAAAGAAGCGTATTTACGTCAACGGCAAGGACTTTTGTATTGAGAAGTCCCGAAGAAAGATATTTTTCACGAAGAGGCATAAAATATTTTCTTACGGCGTTGAGCTTATCAAGATCGAGCCCTGTGGATCTTTCGCTCTCGTTGAGAGTTGCGACGATAGATTCCGTGGAAGGCTGAGACGTTCCGCCTGAAAGCGGAGATATTGCGGTGTCGATTATGTCAACGCCTGCTTCGATGGCTTTAAGGACGGTCATCTCTGCGATGCCGGCAGTGCAGTGAGTATGAAGCTCTATGGGTATTTTTACGTTTTCCTTCAATGCGCTGACAAGCTCATACGCATTGTAGGGAGTGAGAAGACCTGCCATATCTTTTATGCAGATCGAGTTTGCGCCGCGTTCTTCCATATTCTTTGCAAAATCAACGAACGTCTGAGTATTATGAACGGGGCTGATGGTATATGAGAAAGCAGCCTGAACGTGTCCGCCCTCTTTTATCGTTGCCTTGACGGCGGTATCGAGGTTACGTGGATCGTTGAGAGCATCAAATATTCTGATGATATCTATTCCGTTTGCGAGGGATTTCTGAACGAAATATTCAACGACGTCGTCGGAATAATGTCTGTAACCGAGAATATTCTGTCCGCGGAAAAGCATCTGAAGTTTTGTGTTTTTAGCGCCTTCACGGATCTTGCGAAGTCTGTCC
>JAEEGL015679464.1_pt1 | contig 43398 bp, 37 predicted proteins | sample 9134231 | NCBI WGS metagenome assembly JAEEGL01 (sample SAMN16246548, study PRJNA631951) | gut metagenome | biome: gut microbiome; feature: rumen; material: fiber-attached | host: Bos | place: Iran: Karaj | collected 2018-10
AACAGCTATCATATAGACAGAAGAAACATATTTCAACTTATCGCTCGGCTTTGCCGCTTCGCCTTTAGTGCGAAGAACCTCATAACCTTATAACCTCATAACCTCATAAGTTGAGCATATGCGAAACTTGAATCAATTAATATTTTTGTAAGATTTGTATAGATTTGTACGATTTCTGTCACGTAGTGACACTCATTATTACTATGGAATACTTCACGCTCAATGAATTGTGCCGCAGCAACACCGCTCAGCACTACGGAATAACGAACAAGCCTGATGCGCAAGCCGTGAGGAACCTCAACGCGCTTGTAGATCACGTCCTCGACCCCCTGCGCCGCCAGTTCGGCAAGCCCATCTACGTCAATAGCGGCTACCGCTGTCCGCAGCTCAACAAGCTCGTCGGCGGCGCTATAAGCTCGCAGCACATGCGCGGCGAGGCCGCAGACATACGCGCCGACGACATGAATGGCCTCGCTAACCTCATCGCTGACATGCGCGCCAGGGGACGGCTGCACGCCGACCAGATCATCTACGAACACACCCGCGTCGTTGATGGCAAGCTCGTGCCGCAATGGATTCACATCAGCTATACGACGCGACGCGAAAACAGGAACCAATTCATAATACAATAATTCACAATGCACAATTCATAATTCATAATTCATAATTCACAATTCATAATTCACAATGCACAATTCACAATGCACAATTCACAATGCATAATTCACAATGCATAATTCACAATTTATGCAACTAAGACGAAAACGTTTTTTATAAGACAACGAATTAGACGAATTTTACGAATTTTTCATGTCCTATGGAACGGCTCAACAATCCCTATTTACTGTCCAATGGCGTAAATTCGTAAAATTCGTGAAATTCTTGAAGTGTCAAGCGTCGCAAGCGCCGAGCGCGTTGTTTAAAAAGAAGAAATGTTTTGTAGGATTTGGATAGATTTGTAAGAATTCTGTCACGTAGTGACACTCCATTATCCTTGAGAGATCTGTGAGATCTGTGGAATCTGTGTGCGATAAAAAATGTCTCGTATGGAACTGGGAATTGTCTCACAGATCTCACAGATTCCACAGATCATATTGCAGCGTGAAAGAATCTGTGCGATCAGAGTACAAATACTTAAGAAGACCATTCCGCATCGCTTCATTGAAAAATCATGTCGATAGATGATTGATGAATGAACAATGATATTTTGGGATTTAATTCTTGCGTATTCTAGCGCATTGTTTTCCCGAATCCTCAATAGTTATAGTTATCGTTTTCGTTGTCATTTCGTGGCCCCTTCTCTAAGAAAGCGCTTCAGGAGGAAAGTGAGGAAGTAGGGGAAGGTATAGAACAGGCCATTCCATCCAATGTTTTTATAGCCCAGTTTCACTCCGTATTTCACATCTGGGTACGACGCCCACTTAATGAGATTATTCAACGAGGTCGTTGCGCCATCTTTAGCCTTCACCTCCACCGGCACCAGTGAGTCTGCATCGCGAACGAAGAAGTCCATTTCCAGCGCTGGATGATCATGCTTGTAGAAATACAGGTGTTCATAGCCTGATTTGCGGAGCATCTCGCCTACGATGTTTTCATATATGGCTCCCTTGTATGTGCCAAAGTTTTTGTTTGCGCGCAGATCCTCCTGAGCTTCCTCGTCGAGCGAGCCAATAAGCAGTCCTGTGTCGTGATAATACAATTTGTAGCAATCGGCCATGTAATTACCCTTCAATGGCAGTTCCACGTTATTCAAGCAGTGGCATACATTGATGACCCCTGCCTCCTCCAGCCATTCCACGGCACCGATGTATTCGCGGTTTCGTGCACTTTTGGCGATCTTTGTAATCTGATACTTCTTGTTCTCCTTTGCCAGGAAGGTAGAAATGTGGCTATATACGGCCAGAATCTTCGCTTTGTCCGTTTGTTTCGCGTATTTGGTGATGTCCTCCTCGTAGTCTTTCAGTAGTTGGCGTTGTAGTTTCAAGGTTCCTCCGTAGTGACCGTTGTCAATGAACAATTTTACGACCTCGGGCATTCCGCCAAGACTCATATAGTCGCGGAACACTTTGGTCATCGTGTCCAGCTCCAATGGCGAGAACGGTTGCAGGTGTCGCATGTGCTGATAAAGGTCTTCCACCTGTCCTGAAGAATAACCTTTTGCCCATAGGAACTCTTCGAAGTCCATGGAGTGCATCTCGAAGTCTTCTTTGAAACCGACGGCATTGCTCTCGATTTCCTCATAATAGATGCCCATCAGTGAGCCGGAACAGATGACATCGTATCGCCTGTCCTGACAGAACGATTTCAGCGAGGTTGCACAGTCGGGACATTTTTGCAACTCGTCGAAGAAGAGCAATGTTTTGTTTGGAATAAATTTCCAAGAGGGCTCCAGAAGCGAGATGTTCTTGATAATCGTATCCACCTCATAGCCATTGTCAAAGATAGCCCTGAATTTTTTCTGGAGCACAAAGTTGATTTCGATAACCGATTCATAGTTGGCTCGGCCGAACGCTCTGATAGACTCGGTTTTCCCTATCTGGCGTGCACCTTTTACAATTAGTGGCTTCCTCTCTGGATTGTTTTTCCAATCCAAAAGATACGTATCGACCTTTCTTTTAAGCAGTTCCATACTTTACAATCACATTTTCGGCTGCAAATATAGGTAAAAAATCACATTTTCGGCTGCAAATATAGGTAAAAAATCACATTTTCGGCCCATAAACATGCAAAAAAGGAGCACATGAGGTGGTCATGTGCTCCTTGTTGTGGGGTTAAGCGTATCTTACGCGTCGATATTGGCGTAGTTGGCGTTCTTCTCGATGAACTCGCGTCGTGGGGCTACATCCTCGCCCATGAGCATGGAGAAGACGTAGTCGGCACCGGCAGCGTCCTCGATGGTCACCTGCTTGAGGAGGCGTGTCTCGGGGTTCATGGTGGTCTCCCAGAGCTGCTCGGGGTTCATCTCACCGAGACCTTTGTAGCGCTGGGTATAGACACCCTGTTCCTGACCGTCGTTGTACTTGAGCAGGAACTGCATGCGCTGCTGGTCGTTGTAGCAGTATTCCTCGATCTTGCCTTTCTTGCAGCGGTAGAGGGGCGGCGTGGCGATGTAGAGGTGACCGTTCTGGATCAGTTCGGGCATATAACGGTAGAAGAGGGTCATGAGGAGGGTGTCGATGTGGTAGCCATCGACATCGGCGTCGGTCATGATGACGATCTTGTGGTAGCGCAGCTTGTCGTAGTTGGCTTCCTTGGAATCCTCGCCCAGGCCGTAGCGCACGCCCAGTGCCTGGATGATGTTGTTGACCTCCTCGTGCTCGAAGGCCTTGTGCCACATGACGCGCTCGACGTTGAAGATCTTACCGCGTATGGGGAGTATGGCCTGGAAGTGGCGGTTGCGGCCCTGCTTGGCGCTGCCGCCTGCGGAGTCACCCTCGACGATGAACATCTCGCAGTTGGCGGGATCGCGGTCGGAGCAGTCGGCGAGTTTGCCGGGCAGACCGCCTCCGGACATGGGTGACTTGCGCTGTACGCTCTCGCGCGCCTTGCGGGCTGCCACGCGTGCGGTAGCGGCGAGTATGACCTTATCCACGATGAGCTTGGCCTCCTTGGGGTGTTCCTCGAGGTAGTTGGTGAGGGCTTCGCCTACGGCCTGCTGCACGGCACCGGCCACCTCGGAGTTGCCGAGCTTGGTCTTGGTCTGTCCTTCGAACTGCGGTTCTGCCACCTTGATGGAGATGACGGCGGTGAGTCCTTCGCGGAAGTCCTCGCCCGAGATCTCCACCTTGTTCTTCTCGAGCTTCTCGAGCTCCTTGGCGCACTGTTCCTCGGCGTACTTCTTCAGCGTGCGTGTGAGGGCCATACGGAAGCCCTGGAGGTGTGTGCCGCCCTCGATGGTGTTGATGTTGTTGACGTAGGAGTGGAGGTTCTCGGAGTAGGCGGTGTTGTACATGATGGCCACCTCGATGGGTATGCCCTGCTTCTCGGTGTTGAGGTAGATGACGTCGTTGAAGAGGTGTGTGCGCGTGGAGTCGATGTAGCGCACGAACTCCTGCAGGCCGTCCTTGGAGTAGAAGACGTCCTGGCGCGTGTTGCCCTCGTCATCGGGACGCAGGTCGGTGAGGGTGATGGTGATGCCGGCGTTGAGGAAGGCGAGCTCACGCATACGGTTGGCCAGGATGTCGTATTTATACTCATGGACGATGAAGATGGACTGATCGGGCCAGAACTGCTGACGTGTGCCGCGCAGCTGTGTGTCGCCGACGACCTTGACATCGTAGAGAGGTTTGCCCTTCTCGTATTCCTGCTGGTAGATCTTGCCGTCGCGGAAGACCTGGCTGATCATGTGTGAGCTGAGTGCGTTGACGCAGCTGACACCTACGCCATGGAGGCCGCCGGAGACCTTGTAGGAGCCTTTGTCGAACTTACCGCCGGCGTGGAGCACGGTCATGACGACCTCGAGGGCGCTCTTGTGCTCCTTCTCGTGCATATCGACGGGGATACCGCGTCCGTTGTCCTGCACGGTGATGCTGTTGTCCTCGTTGATGGTGACCTCGATGTGGGTGCAGAATCCAGCGAGGGCTTCGTCGATGGAGTTATCTACGGTCTCATAGACGAGGTGGTGAAGGCCCTTCTCGCTGATGTCGCCGATGTACATGGCAGGGCGCTTGCGTACGGCTTCCAAGCCTTCAAGGACTTGGATATTACTGGCGCTATAGTCCGCGCCGTTCTTGATTTCTTCTTCCATTGATGAGTTTCTTTTCGGTTTTGCGTGCAAAGATAGCAATAAAAGTTGAAAGATGGAAGTTGAAGGTTGAAAGATTTTTTGTTTTTCACATCTTTTCACGCGCGCGTGTATGCGTGCGAGAAGATAGGGGCGTGGTAGGCCATAAAAAAAGAACAATGAACCTCACGGCCCATTGTTCTTCATCAAAAATTATTATCTATGTGATGCTATGGATTCGAAGAATAGAATTACGCGAGCTTCTGGATGTGCTTCGCGAGCTTGCTCTTGAGGTTGGAAGCCTTGTTCTTGTGGATGAGGTTGGTCTTAGCCAACTTGTCGAGCATCTTCTGCACGACGGGATACTGCTTCTCAGCCTCGGCCTTGTCGGTTGTGGCGCGGAGCTTGCGGACGGCAGCGCGCATCGCCTTGCCATAGTAGCGATTGTGGAGGCGGCGCTTCTGCTCCTGACGGATTCTCTTGAGAGATGACTTATGGTTTGCCATTTACTTTTTAATTTTAATGTTTAACGTGTAGTCCATAGCAGAGTCGAACTGCTCTTTAGAGAATGAAAATCTCTCGTCCTAACCGATAGACGAATGGACCATTATGGGGCTTTTCGTGATTAGCGGGTGCAAAGGTACATCAAAAAACAATATGCGCCAAACTTTTCGAAGAAAAATGTGTATTTTTTGCTGTTTTTTCTGTTTTTGTCGTTTCTTCTCGGTTCTTTTTGCTATTTTCGCGTGTCAAATGAGCGATTCTACCATCCATACCTATGGTCTTGTCCTGCGTGCCGTGCGCTATGGTGATTCGCAGGTTATCGTGAGCGTGTTCACCGCAGAACAGGGCACGGTGCCCTTCATCGTGCGACAGCCCCGATCGGGGAAGGCGGGTGCCAAAGCCAGTGTGTGGCAACCGCTGACGCTGGTGGAGCTGGTGTGGGACGTCCGCCAGCGGTCGGCTTTGCAGAAACCGCGCGAGATGACTGTGTGGCGCTCGTGGCGGTCGTTGCCCTTTGAACCGTATAAAACGGCCATGAGCCTGTTCTTGGGTGAGTTCCTCGGCTATGCGCTGCGCGGCGAGCAGGCCAACGAGGCGATGTTCGAGTATATCGTGCAGGCGCTGACATGGTTTGACGAGAGCGAGGTGCATTATGCCAACTTCCACGTCGTGTTCTTGCTGCACCTGACCCGCTTCCTGGGCTTCATGCCGAATGTCGAGGACTGGCATGAGGGTTGTTTCTTCGACCTCGAGGCGGCCACCTTCACGACGGTGCCTCCCGCGCACGTACATTATTTAAATCCTGAGGAGTCGGCATTGGTGCCTAAGTTCCTGCGCATGAACATACGCTCGATGCAGGTTGTAGGACTGAACGGAGCCATGCGCCGCCGTGCTTTGGAGATTGTCACGGAATTCTACCGTCTGCACGTCCCCGAGTTCCCGGAGCTGAAGAGCCTCCACGTGTTGGCGGAGGTTTTTGCGTAAGGCTTCGGTTAATGGAACAGGGCATTGACGTTGTCCCACAGTTGTTCCCGTAGTTCGTCTTCGGTTGTAGCGCGCAGGCCGGCGGCAGTGGCGTAGAGGGGTGCGATGGGAGCTGGCGTGTCGTCGGTTTCGAGGAAGAGGCGGTCGGAGGGACAGGCGCGGAGGCTCTCGGCATGGTGACGGAAGCCGAAGCTGACGTAGAAGCCGTGGTCGAGGAGCTGCTGCAGCTGTTGCGGTTTGCCGCGGAAGCCATGCCAGATCCAAGGCTGCGTGGTGCCGCGCTTCAGACGGAGCACATCATCGAGGGCGCGGACACAGTGGAGGATAATAGGACGGCAAAGCTCTTCACTCAGAGCGATCTGTGCTTCGAAAGCGGCTAATTGGAGGTCATAGGGTGTGGCGCAGAGGCGGTCGAGACCACATTCGCCGATGAGAGACAGAGACCCACCCCCCTGCCTGTCCGTCCTCGGCTTAGGAGTTCTTGAAGTGTCAAGCGACCAAGGTCGAGCGAAGCCTCGGTCGCTCGGAGAGCTTGACATTAAGTCAACCTCTTTTTCCCTCGCTACCCTGTGAGGGAGGGAGTAGTTTGTCGTGTCTGCTGGATCGTTCAACAGTTGTTGCTTGAGGGTTGCGAGTTCATCGGCCAGCCGATGAGCGTCCAGATACCATGGATGCAGTCCGAAGGCGGGGATGGTGACCTCGCCTTCGGGCAGGGGAAGATGGGTATGGAGGTTGAGGTACGGGATGAGTGAAAAGTGAAAAGTGAAAAGTGAAAAATGAAAAATGAAATTCGTTTAATTCTTGAAGTGTCAAGCGTCTCTTCGAGCCGAGCGCGTATAATTCGTTGTGAAGGAAGATGCTTTATTTGCGGTGGAGGGGGAAGGTGAGGGGAATCTTGGCGGGTTGCTCGGGCGTAGTCATCGGCACTTCCACATCATTCAGCAGCATGGCTTTGGGACCTACGACAGTGAAACGTGCACCGCTGTCCTCACTGGTCGTGAGGGCTTGTTCCTCGGTGGAGAGGGCGCTGATATGTCGTATCATGTTCAAGTTCATGTTGATGGTGGGTTTACGGAGCAAGGTCTCCGTACCATCTTTGACGTTGACGCGGAAGAGTGCATCCTTGCGTACGATGTAGGCATGGTCGTAACCCTCGCGCTGTGCATCGCGCAGGAGCTGCTTGCGCATCTTCTTCAGGGGTATGGTCTTAGCGCTCTCTACGCGGATAACGCCGGGTGCCGTGCTGGCCGCCAAGGCTCCGTTCCATGTGTTGGGCTTGTTGAAACGCAGGTTGCCTGTAGGTTTCGATGTGCCGAGTGCTGGCGTGCTGCCACAGAGCTGACCACGGAAGATGCCATGATCGACGAGGGTGACCGCCTGCGGTGCCTGACCATTGGCATCGACAGTATATGCTCCGATGAGCTCGCGACCATTCCATTTCGTGAGCGTAGGATCCTGACGGATAGTGATCTTGTCATCTACGATCTTACGGTTGAGCTTGGAGAAAATGGCTCTGTCGCTGCGGAGGTAAGGATGCCAGGCGCGGAAGTTGTGGCGCGTGCCGCTGGCGAGGTTGTGGATGGCTCTGCTGGCATTATGTTCGAAGAGCACGGGACCTACGTAGTAGTCTTCTTCGCCGATGGAATCGCGGAATAGTTGATACTGTTGAGTGACATATTCACGTAGTGTCTTGGTGAAACGGGCACTATCGGCCAGCAGCTCGGAGGGAGAGGCGTAGTCATGACTCCAAGAGAGAGAGTTGGTGCCACGTGCGAAAGCGAAGCGATAGGCGATGGAACTGATGTCGTCCTGGAGCTGTGCCACGCGTACACCCTCGGAAGTGAGACGATAGATGTAGGCTTGGTGCTGATTCATATTGGCCTCGCTGAGGATGAGCGCAGGAAATTCCCTGGCAACGCCCGACAGACGGCGGAGGTAGTCGGCGAGCTCATTGACGAGGGTATCGCTAAACTCACGCGGCTGCAGCTGGATGCTGGTGACGGGCTGTGCCGGGATGAGATCATCGAGGGCAGCCTCGTCTGCGGGCAGCTGTACCTTCTTCAATTGCTGGCGCTTGTTCTCAAGGGAGGCGATGGCCTGTTTGTAGCGCGCATCAGAGGCGAACCAGGCCTGACGACGCAGGTTGTCGTAGTCCGCAGCCATTGGGATGCCTACGCCTCTCATGCCCGATTCGGGCTCGCGTAAGCTGCTGTGCTTATAGTCGCCCAGAATGACTTCGGCATCGAACTTCTGCGCCCAGGGAGAGACCTGCATGGTAGTGATCTCGCCAAAGGAAGAGGTGAGGTCGAACTCGCGTGAACGCTGTAGGCGGTAGTCGATGATGAAGGGTGCGGGCTGGCCTTCGATGCGGAGGCTGTCCATGCTCCGCTGCAGCTCATCGGAGAGAGCCGCGAAGATGACAGAATCCTCAGCAGAAGGCTGAGGGCTGAGGGCAGAGGGCTGAGTGGTGAAATCAGGAGCCTCCAGCACAGGCATGAGTGCACTCTTCTCTTGGCGTCGCTGGGTCTCGATCTTCGCACAAAAGACCATGGGCGAGGTGGCAGAGACAGGGACCCAGCCGCTCTCAGCGCCACATACGCCAATGAAGGTCGCTGGCGTGTCGCCGCCAGCAGTGATGTTGGAGAACATCGAAAGGGGGGTGCCGATGAGATCGACACCACGAACGAGCTCGTCAGGACGTCCGTCAACGTAGATGCGAAAGACCTCCAGAGGCGTGACGTTGAAGGAGTTGATGCTGCCGCCCTCGCCTGTCTGGGTAAAGCCGCCGCTGACGCTTTGGAAAAGATAGCCATAGGGTTTGTCCTGACGACGTGCCTCGTCGCGCAGGAGTTGCCGTAGCTGGGCTTCGGTGTAGGGACGGCGCGTCTCCACGACAAGATTAGACTGGCGGGAGACGGGAGTGCCACCTTCGGCCGTACGACCGTGGCTGTTGCTTTGAGGGAAGCTGTCGAGGGGAACGCGGCTCATGAGGAACTCCTTGAGCACTCCATCGACCACATTATTTACTCTGCGTGCGCGCGTACCTTCGTCATCATAGCGGTAGCCGCCATTGAGGGGTTGGTCGCCATAGTGGGTGAGCGTGGGATCGCAATAGACTTGGAAATCGGTGGGGAGGACTTGTTCGCCAACCATCTTGCGGAAAGTCTGACCACCGGTTTTCATGCGATGGCCTTCGAGGCGGTGGCCGAAGATTTCATGGAAGAAGACACCGCTGGCCTCGCCGCTCATCAGGGCAGGACCCGTGAAGGGATCTGCAACAGGCGCTTTGGACAATGCCTCGAGACGGCGACCGACATCTTCGGCATCGCGAATCATGACGTCCTCAGCGGGCAGCGCGTCAAGAGAAGTGGCATAGTAGGTCTTGTTGAGAGGCAGCTCCATACCGTCGTCGGTTTTGACCTGGGCTTGAATGAAGACGCGGTAGCTGATGCGGTTCTGTACGATGGCAGTACCCTCGGTGCTCACGAGGTGCGTTCGCTGATTCTCTACCTGGAGGTTAGCAACAGCCTCTCCGAACTGTGGCCACTGGCGGAAGACGGCACTGATGCGGCAGAGACGCTCTTCCCATTCGCGTTGTTCGGCAGGGGTGAGGGCGGGATGGGTGAGGGGCGGCTCATAGTAAGACTCGGCGACGGAATCGCTGAGCATACTAAAGCAGGGGGCCTTGTCCTCGTTGTCGGCTTGGGAGCGGAGGCGGTTCTGGGCATCGCGATAAGCGGCAGTGGCACGATCGTAGGCGGTGAGCATCTGAGACCAGATAGCAACGCGCAAAGCATCGGTCGAAGCGTCGGTCAGCGGAAGCGGTTGGGTGCCACTGCGCGATTGGTTGTTGAACTTGAAGTTATCGAGCTCGGGGGTACCGACGCGTACCTGCGGCGTGAACGTACGGGAGTGATTCTGATTGGAGATGCCGAGGAAACCGAAAGAAGCTGTGATGCGCGTGTTGAATGACTCCTGCACGCGAAAACTCATGAAGTAAGGTTTGATGTCCTGCTTCTGAAGCTCGGCGAAATCGGCGTTCAACTCCTCGCGGAGGACGTGGAGGAGGGTGTCGTTATCGGCCTTTCCATCGGCGAAAACGGGAGCCGTGATGGTGAAGGCGAAGAGGAGGTAAGATAGTAGATGCTTCATGTATAATGGATAATGTATAATGTATAATGGAGAATGGGGATTACCAATGGAATTGCTCGGGGACGGGATCGTAGCCGTGCCCACCCCAGGGATGACAGCGGAGGATGCGGCGCACGGCGAGGTAGAGTCCCTTGATGGGGCCGTGCTTCTCGATGGCTTCAACTGCGTACTGAGAGCAGGTGGGTGTAAAGCGGCACGAAGGCGGCGTCAGGGGGCTGATGCAACGCTGGTAAAAGCGGATGGGGAGGATGAGGAGACGGCGGAACACGGTGGAGAGGAGAGGTTGGAGATTAGAGATGAGAGATAAGAGATTAGAGATTAGAGATGAGAGATAAAAGATGAGAGATTAGGGGGTGGGAGTTAGGTCTTCGGTGATGCGGTGGAGGAGGTTCCTCATTTTGCGATGGACGAGGTCGGAGGGCTGAGGGGTGTCGGCAAGCCAGATGAAGGCGATGTGGAGGGAGTGGGGCTGGAGGGTGTTGCTGTCGATTGCAGGAGGGGGTGTTCCGACGGACAAACCGTCGGACACTGAACCCGAAGAGGGGGAAAGGATGTCCCTGTTGAGGCGCCAGGCTTCGCGAATCTGGCGCTTGGCACGATTGCGATCGACGGCGTGCTTGAAATGGCGCTTGCTGACGGAAATGAGAACTTGGGGTGAGAGGGAAGGGGAGGGGACCTGTGGTATTACCCTATAAACCACACGGAGCGGAAAAGCCGAGAAAGCTCGGTTTCCGCCCGCGAAGAGCGCTTCGATGGCCTTGCGGCTGCAGAGGCGCTCGCTCTTAGGGAATGCCCGTAGGGTCATTTTTTCTTGTTCTGTTCCTCAATGAACGCGCTGAGGGCTGCAGTGATGCTTGGATATTGTGGTGTGGGAGCCTGCAGATCCAAACGTAACCCCGCATCGATTACGGCTTTTGCCGTTGTAGGTCCGAAACTGGCGATGGCCAGCTTTCCCTGTTCGAACTTCGGGAAGTTCTTCAGCAGGCTTTGCACCCCACTCGGACTGAAGAAGACGAGCATATCGTAATCGAAAGGCTCATCGCCTTTGAAGTCGTTGGGGACTGTGCGATACATGACGCCTTCGGTGTGGTGCAGTTTCTTGGCTTCAAGAAGGAGGCGGATTTCATCGTTGTGGGCATCGCTTTGCGGCACGAAATAACGCTCGTTCTTGTGCTTGATCATCGTGGGCAGCAGATCCGCGAACTTGCCGGTGCTTCCGAAGAAGACCTTGCGCTTGCGGTACTGGACATATTTCTGGATATACAGTGCTACTTGCTCTGTGATGCAGAAGTACTTCATGTCCTCGGGGACATTGAAGCGCAGTTCCTTTGCCAACTGGAAAAAATGATCGATGGCGTGGCGTGAGGTAAAGACTACTGCCGTATGTTCAGACAGTGAGATCTTCTGTGCCCGGAATTCTCTCGCCGAGACGCCCTCAACCTTAATGAAAGGGCGGAACACAAATTCCACGCCGAGGCGCTCGGCAATCTCGAAGTATGGCGACTTCTCCGAAGAGGGTTTTGGTTGTGAAACCAGTATCTTCTTGATCATCTTCTTATAAGAGGTACAAACCTTTAGTAAATTCCTTTAAAATTGTCCACAAAACCACGATGGGCGCGGCTTCGAGGGTGCAAAAGTACACAAAAAGATGGAGAATGCCATAAAATTTCTCGAAAAAGGTAGAAAAACACTTCAAAAGAAGGAGGATTTTGACAATTAGTAACAATGTAAGCCCCGAAATAAGGACAATTTTAAGGTCTATTTGGAAGTATATGAGTAAAAGGAGGAGTGGAAAAAACAATAACGTCATCGCGCAGAAGAGGAAGACATAATTGTCGCGCCAACGTCGTTGCTGACTTCTGGAGAAAAAGACAGAATGGACGAAGTGATAGAGGAATTGCTTGACGGTGATGTACACCAGGAACAGGAGGGAGCAGATGCCGAGGAACAGCCATGGAGAGATCATGGGGGGCATCGCATTGGTAAGCTGTGTGACGACCATCATGAGAAGTGCTCCCTGTACGCTGAAGAGGAGCGCGAAGATGATGCGTTTCCATTCCACGCCGCTCTCCTCGACTTTCTGACGGCCGTTGTTGGAGGGCAGGAAAAAGTCACTGAAGATTTCTTTCAGACTGCGCTGATGGCTGATATGTATGAAGAAAAGTAGGAGAAGGCACACCAGAAGCGAACAGGCAATGACATCCGAACGATGGGGCATATCGGGCATTGCATAGCCTTTCATGCCCCAAATGCCCTCATCGGGGGTCGTGGAGGACCGGAACAGGAGGGTGTCATTGGACATCAGCGAGTCCTCTACTGCCATTTGGCGGTAGAGAAGGGGAAGAGGGCTGGTATGGAGCGAGAGATGGGAGATAAGAGATTAAAGATTAAAGATGAGAGATTAGAGATTAAAGATGAGAGATAAAAGATGAGGATGGCAGTTAGATGGCAGCGAACTTACGGACGCTGGCATCCCAGAGGGGTGTGGAGAGGACGAGGTCAATGGCTTCCTCGGGTGTCTGAGCTACGCGCCAGATCTCGGCGTGGCGAGGCCCCATGAAATGCTCGTCGATGCCGCGCTGGAGCTGCTGAAGCAGCGGGTCGTAATAGCCGCGCGTGTTGAGGATGACGATGGGTTTGAGATAGAGTCCGAGCTGTTTCCACGTGATGACTTCCATGAGCTCCTCGAGTGTGCCGCAGCCTCCGGGCAACGCAATGCAGCCATCGCTCATGTCGGCGATGGTCTGCTTGCGCTCGTGCATATCGCGGGTTTCGATGAGATTCGTGAGACCCGTATGGTGCCAGTTTTGATCCACCATGAACGATGGTATGATGCCCGTCACTTCGCCTCCGGCAGCAAGGCAGGCATCGGACGAGGCGCCCATGAGTCCCATGTGTCCGGCACCGTTGATGAGGCCTATGCCCCGCCTGGCCAGCCCTTCGCCGATGGCGCGTGCTGCGGCGAAGAAGTCTGGATGAATCTTGGTGCTTGAGGCACAATAGACGGCAATCTTCATAGGGCAAAAGCTTCTTTGATGCGATCCACGTAGTCGAGTTTCTCCCATGTGAAGAGCTCTACGTCCAGGCTGACGGGCTTGCCGTAGTGACTATGGAATGTTTTGGTGACGCGTTGCGGCTCACGTCCCATGTGGCCGTAGGCAGCGGTCTCCTCGTAGATGGGGGCGCGAAGCTTCAGACGGTCCTCGATGGCCTTTGGACGGAGGTCGAAGAGCTCCTTGATCTTGCGGGCTATCTCGCCGTCGTTGGCCTTAACATGGCTCTTGCCATAAGTGTTGACATAGATGCTGACGGGCTCTGCCACGCCGATGGCATAGCTCAGCTGCACGAGCATCTCATCAGCTACGCCTGCAGCCACCATGTTCTTGGCGATATGACGTGCAGCATAGGCTGCTGAGCGATCGACCTTCGAAGGATCTTTGCCCGAGAAAGCACCGCCGCCATGAGCGCCCTTGCCGCCATAGGTATCGACGATGATCTTACGTCCCGTGAGACCCGTATCGCCGTGGGGACCTCCGATGACGAACTTGCCAGTGGGATTGACGTGGTAGGTGATGTGGTCGTCAAAGAGGGCGCGAACGGCGGCGCTTTGTATGCTCTCGACTACACGGGGCATGAGGATGGTGATGACGTCGCGGCGGATCTGGTCGAGCATCTGTTGGTCGGCCTTTGCCTGATCGCCGTCGAGGGGTTGGATGAAGTCGTCGTGCTGCGTCGAGACGACGATGGTGTCCACGCGCACGGGTCGTCCGTCCTCGGCATATTCGATGGTCACCTGGCTCTTGGCATCGGGGCGTAGGTAGGTCATCTCGCGACCCTCGCGGCGAATGTCGGCCAGCACGCGCAGGATGCGGTGGCTGATGTCGAGTGCCAAGGGCATGAAATTTTCGGTCTCGTTGGTGGCATAACCGAACATCATCCCCTGGTCACCGGCGCCCTGGTTCATGGGGTCGGAACGTTCCACGCCGCGGTTGATGTCGGGGCTCTGCTCATGGATGGCAGATAACACGCCGCACGAGTTGGCCTCGAACATATATTCGCCCTTTGTATAGCCGATACGTCGGATGGTCTTACGTGCGATCTCGGCGAGATCCACGTATGCTTCGCTTTTCACTTCACCGGCCAGCACGACCTGGCCAGTCGTGACCAACGTCTCACAGGCTACCTTCGACTGTGGGTCGAAGGCCAATAAGTTGTCCAATACAGCATCGCTGATCTGGTCAGCCACCTTGTCGGGGTGGCCTTCTGAAACGGATTCAGAGGTAAATAAATAACCCATTCTAATTTACAATTTAATGATTTACAATTTATAATTTGTGAAAGAATGGGATTTCATTGGGTAACAATGCATCAACCTTTCGGTTGTTCTTTTAGCATTTTTTACTGTGGTTGCAAGCAGCCCAAATCTATCCACATTGTTTTTCGGCTGCAAAGGTAAGCATTATTTATGAATAACACCTCACGAAAGCCGATTTATTTTTGCTTAGAAGAAGATTATGCCCGCAAAACCGCCCACAACGCCCAAAAGAGTGCCTGCCAGAACCTGCCATAGGTCGTGCTGGCGAAGGAGCATACGGCTGCTGCCGACAAGACCGGAAATGAGGATGAGCAGGCAGAGCCATCCGACCGGATTGAAATAGAAGATCAAGCTGTAGGCTACGAGTGCTCCAATAGCTCCACCGGCTCCTGCACAGTGCATGGAAATCTTCCATTTTGAGTTGATGAGGGTACAGCTGCCTTGGATGAGCAGTGCTCCGACGAGGATGCCTGACATGTAGTGGGGAAGGTGGAAGCGGTTGAGCAGATGCAGCGTGAAGGCGTAGTAGAGGAAATAAATAAGGTAAGGGAAGAAACGGTTCTCACGCCAACGCAACAGATGGGGCTCCCAACCGCGCTGACGGCGCCAAAACAGGATGGTCCATCGCGGCAGCAGGATCGTGCCCAAGAGGATGAGCAACAGCACAGCCAGCTTGAAGGCCCACGGCAGCAAGCTCAGATAAGTGAAGAGGAACAGCACGGCCACACCGATCACGGGCATGAACTCGGGACGGAAGATCGTGGAAAGCCAGCGCGCGGCAAGAAGAATGGTTCTGTTCACTGGGGTTGAGGGTTGAGCGTTTAATATTTGGATATGTTATTTCCGGAGCCTTGCCACGGGGATGCCCATCTGAACGCGATATTTAGTCACGGTGCGCCGCGCCACATCGAAGTGGCGTTGTTGCAGGGCTGTGGTCAGTGCCTCATCGGTCAAGGGATGTTGTTTGTCCTCGGCATCGATGACCTCCTTGAGTGCTGCTTTGATGCTTCGGACACTGACGTCTTCGCCTTCGAGGCGGGCGGCGGAGGTGAAGAACCATCGCAGGGGGTAGATGCCGTATGTGGTCTGCACCCATTTGGAGTTGCTCACGCGGCTGACGGTGGACAGATGCAAGCCCGTTTCCTTGGCCACGTCCTCCAGCGTCATAGGACGCAGCAGCGTCTCGTCGCCGCTGTCGAAAAAGGCGCGTTGCCGATGGATGATAGCCTGCATCGTCGTTGTCAGGGTGTACTGGCGTTGGCGCAGGGCATCGATGAAACCTTGAGCGCGATCCACTCGTTCGCGTAGATAGCTGGCCCCCTCGCGCTCAGCGCGGGAAAGCTTGTCGGGATCGCGTTGCTCATAGGCCTGAAGGAGGCTGAGGTCGTCATCGCTCACGCGCAAAGCGGGTACATGCCCTTTGTTCAGCGTCAGCGTGAGATTGCCATAAGGGTCGTTTTCTACGATGAAATCGGGCGTTATCTGTTGCAGACTGCGCCCTATGGCCTCGCCCATTGAGCTTCCGGGACGTGGGTTGAGACGCCGTATCTCATGCTGCAACCTCTTGACTTCGGCATCCGTGAGTTGCATGCTCCTTTGTATGCGATCCCATCGGTTGAGCATCAGTGCATCAAAGTGTTTTTCGATGAGCACTTTCAGCTGTTGCTTGAGCGGCGCGTGGTGGTCATCGCCACGCTGGACCTGCAGGAGCAGGCACTCCTGCAGTGAACGTGCTCCGACGCCTGCCGGTTCGAAGGTCTGCAGCACGTGGAGCATCTGTTCCAATTCCTGGATAGACGTGTCCACGTTATGGTAAACCTCGAGTTCATCGAGGATTTGCTGCAAGGAAGTGCGGAGCAGGCCGTCGTCGTCTAACGAACCGATGAGGTAGCGGATCAGTTCCTTCTCATGGTCGTTCAGGTGCAGGAAGCCGATCTGTTCCTCGAGCTGGTCGTAGAACGAAAGCGTTTCGCCCACGGCAGCTTCCGGAATGGCCTGAGCGCTGGGCAGGTGGTCAGGGATGTCGTCGGGCGATCCATAGTCTGCCGTCTGGTCGTTGAGGGTGACCTCGTCGTTAGCGGCCGTGAACCCGTCTATCGCATTGTCTTCGCTGCTATCGTTCCACTCCTCTTTGTCATCGCGCTCGAGGGCTACGTTCTCTTTGAGCTCCTGGTCAACACGTTCGTAGAGCGCCTCCACGGGCATCTCTGTCAGTTGGCTGACGAGCAGCTGCTGCGGAGTGAGCGTCTGCATCTGTGTCTGCACCTGTGTGCCTATCTGGGAGAATCTGTTGTTGGCCATAGTTGGAGAATGTTTCGATTAGGCGTGTTTTGCTGTAGCCTTCATGCCGCGCCACACCCAGTATGCTCCGAGGAGGATGAAGGGTACGGAGAGAATTTGGCCCATGTTGAATAACATACCGTTTTCAAACGACACCTGTACCTCTTTCGTATATTCGATGAAGAAGCGGAAGGTGAAGATCAGCAGGATGCAGAGTCCGAAGAAGAAGCCGGTGCCTACACGTTCGGGACGGCGGCGATAGAACCACCAGCCGACGAAGAAGAAGAGGAGATAGGCGATGGCCTCGTAGAGCTGGCCGGGGTGACGCGGCAGCTCATCGACCTGCTCGAAGATGAAAGCCCAGGGTACGTCGGTCGGCTTGCCGATAATCTCGGAGTTCATCAGGTTGCCCAGTCGGATGGCACAGGCACAGATGGGCGTCACGATACCGATGTTGTCCACGACCGTGAGGAAGGGCAGCTTCGTGCGGCGCGAATAGAGCCACAGGGCAAAGATGAACATGATCGTGCCACCGTGCGAAGCCAAACCCGTGTAGCCCGTAAAATGCCACGATCCATCTGCCATCTTGCGGAAAGGAATGATCATTTCGAGCATGTGAGTCGGCGAGCTCAGGAAATATTCGGGCTCGTAGAAAATACAGTGCCCTAAGCGTGCTCCGATGAGGATGCCGAGGAACGAGTAGATGAACAGCGGCTCGAACTTCTCATCGGGTATCTTCTGCTCCTTGAACAGCCGTTGCTCCAACAGGAAGACAAGCAGCAGGCCGATGCACCAACAGAACGAGTACCAGCGGATGCCGAATGAGCCGATCGTGAACGCCACGGCATCGGGGTTCCAGTGAATGAATAGACTTTCCATTGCTTTTAAACGTTAAATCTGAAATGCATGATATCGCCGTCCTGTACGACATAATCCTTTCCTTCGACACCCATCTTGCCTGCTTCGCGGACGGCAGCTTCGGAGCCATAACGGATGTAGTCGTCGTATTTGATGACCTCGGCGCGGATGAATCCCTTTTCGAAATCGGTGTGTATGACGCCGGCGCACTGTGGTGCCTTCCATCCGCGTCGGAACGTCCAAGCCTTGACTTCCATGGGCCCTGCGGTGATGAATGTCTGCAGTCCGAGCAGGGCGTAGATGGCTTTGATGAGTCGGTCGCAGCCACTCTCGCTGAGGCCCATATCCTCGAGGAACATCTGTTTCTCCTCGTAGCTCTCGAGTTCAGCGATGTCGGCTTCTGTCTGTGCGCTGATGATGAGCAGTGCGGCCTCTTCGTCAGCGATGGCAGCGCGCACCGCTTCGACGTAGGCGTTGCCGTTGGCGGCGGCCGCGTCATCGACGTTGCACACGTAGAGCACAGGTTTGGTGGTGAGCAGGAACAGGTTCTTGGCGGCGGCCAGCTCGTCCTCGGTCTCGAAGGTGACGGTGCGGGCACTGCGTCCCTCCACGAGGGCTGCCTTGTAGGCTTCGAGCACGCCGAGTTCAATCTTGGCTTGCTTGTCACCGCCTACGCGGGCTTGCTTCTCGACGCGTTGGATGCGGCTTTCCACCGTCTCGAGATCCTTCAGTTGGAGCTCCGCGTCGATGATTTCTTTGTCGCGAACGGGATCTACCGAGCCATCGACGTGTACGATGTTAGGATCATCGAAACAGCGGAGGACGTGGATGATGGCATCACATTCGCGTATGTTTCCGAGGAATTGGTTGCCGAGGCCCTCGCCCTTGGAGGCGCCTTTGACGAGTCCGGCGATATCGACTATCTCGCATGTCGCAGGGACGATGCGACCGGGATGAACGAGCTCGGCTAACTTATTCAGGCGTTCGTCCGGGACGGTGATCTGTCCCATCTGAGCATCAATCGTGCAGAAGGGGAAGTTGGCTGCCTGCGCCTTGGCGCTCGACAAGCAGTTGAAAAGAGTTGATTTGCCTACGTTGGGGAGTCCAACGATGCCTGCTTTCAAAGCCATATTTTGTTGGAGATTAGAGATTAAAGATGAGAGATTAAAGATGGGGAGCTTGGATGGAGCAGTTGTGCTGTCAGGTCGGGGGCGATCTCGCCCAACGGCTTCATCACAAAGGGACGGTCGGCCATCAGCGGATGCGGGATCTTCAGGTCGGGTTCATCGATGTGTTCGTTGCCGTACAGCAGGATATCGATGTCTATGGTGCGATCGGCATAACCGTTGACACTTTTGTGTTGCCGGCCGAGGTCGCGTTCGATGGCTTGCGTTGTCGCGAGCACTTCGCGGGGCGACAGTTCAGTGCGGTACAGCGCCACGGCGTTGAGGAACGGGTGGTCGCTCTCGAAGCCCCAGGGCTCCGTTTCGATGAACGAAGAGCAACAGACCAAGGTGCCGACGCGCTGCACCAAGGCTTCGATGGCTTGGAGCAACAGCGTGTGGCGGTCGCCGAGATTGCTGCCGAGGGAGAGGTAGAGATCAGTCATTGAGGATAAGCATTGCGTCGCCGTAAGTGCCGAAGCGGTAGCGATTGTCGCGAAGAGCTTCCTTGTAGGCTTTCATCACGAGGTCGTAGCCGCCATAGGCGCAGGTGAGCATGAGAAGGGTGGAATAGGGCATATAGAAATTTGCCACCATGCTGTCGGCAATACCGAAGTCGTAGGGCGGGTAGATGAATTTATTGGTCCAGCCGTCGAATTCCTTGAGGCGCATGTCCGCGCCGATGGCCGTTTCGAGCGTGCGTTGCACGGTCGTGCCGACGGCACAGATGTGGCGTCCTTCTTCCTTGGCTGTGTTCACGAGGCGGCAAGCCTCGGCGCCCACGTGCATCTCCTCGCTTTCCATTTTGTGCTTCGAGAGATCCTCGACATCGATGTCGCGGAAATTGCCGAGTCCGCAGTGCATCGTGATGAATGCCATCTCGATACCTTTTATCTCCATGCGCTTGAGCAACTGCTTGGAGAAATGAAGACCGGCGGTGGGAGCGGTCACGGCACCTTCGTTCTTGGCAAAGACACACTGGAAATCCTCGAGGTCTTCGGGTTCGGCAGGGCGTGAGATGATCTGCTTGGGCAGCGGTGCTTCGCCGAGGGCGTAGAGCGCCTCCTTGAATTCCTCGTGGGGACCGTCGTAGAGGAAGCGCAGGGTGCGGCCACGGCTGGTCGTGTTGTCGATGACTTCGGCAACCATACTCTCGTCCTCGCCGAAGTAGAGCTTGTTGCCAATACGTATCTTGCGTGCCGGCTCGACGAGTACATCCCACAGACGAAACTCCTGGTTGAGCTCGCGCAGCAGGAACACTTCAATCTTGGCGCCCGTCTTCTCCTTATTACCTTCGAGACGGGCGGGAAAGACTTTCGTGTCGTTGAACACGAAAACATCCTTGTCGTCGAAGTAATCGAGGATGTCATAGAAATGGTCGCGATGTTCAATGACACCGCTCTTCGTGTGAAGAACCATAAGGCGACACTCGTCGCGGAACGGAGCCGGATGTTGGGCGATGCGCTCGGGATCGAGCTTGAACTTGAATTGTGAGAGCTTCATATATTAGACAATTTGACGATTTACAATTTGACGATTGATGATTTTATGGCTGAAGGATTTCTATATCCTGTGTCTCAAGCCATTCGGGGAAGGCTTCCATGGAGAGGCAATCCTCGACGGTGGCTTCTCCGACTCGTGTGCGACGCAGCGCTGTCAGGTGAGCACCGCTGCCCAGTGCCTGCCCGATGTCGCGGGCGAGGGCTCGGATATAGGTGCCTTTTGAACAGACGACGCGAATGGTGATGTAAGGGTAGGATTCGGTGTCTGAAGGCGTCGCCGGGGAGGTGAGGAACGCTTTGTTGCGCATCCCGGTGCGGGGCAAGGAACCGCTTCCGGCCTCTCCCATCGGGGATGTGGGGAGTGGAGCGCTGTCGTTCTCTTGCACGCTGTATTCCAGCAGCTCAATCTCGTCAATCACCAGCACCTTGGGCTTCAGCTCCACGTCCTTCTCCTTGCGTGCAAGGTCGTAGGCTCGTTTCCCGTCAACCTTCACGGCGGAGTAGGCGGGTGGCACCTGCTCGATGCGTCCCAGGAACTGCTTCAACACGTTTTCCACCAGCTCGCGGGTGATATGATCGGTGGGGTAGTAGGCGTCGATCTCGTGTTCGAGGTCGAAGCTGGGTGTCGTGGCGCCGAGGCGCAGCGTGGCGATATATTCTTTCGTGCCTGCCTGGAGCTCGTCGATACGTTTCGTGGCACGGCCGGTGCAGACGATCATCACACCCGTAGCCAGCGGGTCAAGCGTACCTGCATGACCTACCTTCAGCTTCTTGGTGCCAAGACGCCTGCACAACAGCCATCGCACTTTGTTGACGACATCGAACGATGTCCAGCGATAGGGCTTGTCGATATAGAGTATTTCGCCTGCTTGGAAATTCATTAGTCAACCATTACGAGTGAGTGGCCCGTCCACAGGAGGACCAGAATGACGGCACCGACGATGATACGATAGACGCCGAAAGCCTTGAAACCGTACTTGGCAAGGAAATCGACGAACCATTTCATCGCCAGGAGCGCTACGATGAAAGCCACTACGCAGCCCAGCGCCAACATCATCAGGTTGTCGCGCGTTGCCCAGCTGGCATCGGCTTCGTCGCCGAAGAAGAGCTGCAGCACATCCAAGGCGGTGGCGGCTGCCATCGTAGGCACTGCCAAGAAGAACGAGAATTCGGCAGCGGCACGACGGGTCAGCTTTTGGGCCATACCGCCTACGATCGTTGCCATGGAACGTGAGACGCCGGGAATCATGGCGATGCATTGGAACAGACCGATGCGGAAAGCACGGCCTTCGGTGAGAGGCGTCTGCTCGCTACCTTTATTAAACAGACGATCGCAGAAGAGCATGAAGATACCACCCACGACCAACATCACGGCCACCACCTCGACGCTCTCGAGGAAACGGTCGATTAAGCCGGACTTTTTCCCGATGAAACCGATGATTACGGCGGGCACGAAGGCCACGAACAGCTTCCAGTAGAAATCCCATTTGTGGAGAAAAGCCTGCAAGGCAGTGCTGCCTGCGGGCGCTGGCTCGTGGTTCAGGCGGAAGAACCTTTTCCAATAGAGACAGACCACCGAAAGGATGGCTCCGAACTGGATGATGATCGTGAAGGCCTTCACGAAAGGCGTGCTTTCGACACCCAGAAGGTTTTGAGTGATGATCATGTGCCCTGTGGAGGAAACCGGCAAGAACTCTGTCAGCCCCTCGACGATGGCAATGATGATGGTTTCGAAGACACTCATGCGCACTCCTCCTTATCTTTTGGACGATGCATGATGCCATACACGATGAAGGCGAAGCCTAAGAAGGTGATGGCAGGAGCCACTTTGATGCGCAGGGCGCTGAAGATCTCGGGGTTGAAGGTGGTCTCGTTGGAACCGGAACCCGACATCAAGATAAATCCCAGGATAACTACGGCCATGCCGATGGCTATCAGGATGTAATTGACTTTCTCGAATGCAAAATTCTTCATAATATATCTTTAATCTATAATCTTTAATCTCTAATCTTGAATCTCTAATCTTGAATCTCTAATCTCTAATCTCTCATCTCTCATCTCTCATCTCTCATCTCTACTTATACATTTCATTTTCTTTCATCCTGAGGAAATGTCCGACGCTGAGCCATGTGCAGATTAACGTCAGCAGCAGTCCGGCCACTAATACGGTGGCCACCATAATCCCGATGATGGTAGGAGTTGCTATGGTAGCGATCGATGCATCTTGAGCCATCGCCCAGTGTATGCCTCCCAGGAGCAGTGCGTCGGCAATGATGGCTGCTGTCAGTCCGATGCCGAGGCTGCGTTTGATGAATGGCCAGCGAATGAAACCCCACGAGGCTCCGACGAGGCGCATCGTATGGATGGTGAAGCGACGCGAATAGACGCTCAGGCGAACGGTGTTGTTGATGAGCACCACGGAGATGATCATCAGCAGGAGCGCCAGCACGGAGAGCACGATGGTGGCTTTGCGCAACGTTTGGTTGAGGTTATCGACCAGGTCGCGCTGATACACGACATCAGCGACCTGCCACATCGCTTTCAACTCCTTGGCAATCCACAGCAAGCTGTCGGTGCAGGCGTAATCGGCGTTGACATTCATCTCGATGCTCGAGGTGTAAGGGTTCTCGCCGCCAAGGAACTCGGTGGGGTCAGTGCCCATGCGCTCGCTCTCTTCCTGCAGGGCCTGTTCACGCGAGATCACCGTCGTGGAACGCACGTAGGGGCGTGCTTGCAGACGCATCGCCAAGGTATCGGCAGCGCTCGTCGCTACGTCGTCGTCGAGCAGCAAGGTGATGGTCAGGTTCTCGCGCACCGACTGCGACAACTGGCGGGCCGACAGGCCGAACAGCACCACGAGCCCTAACAGCAAGAGCACGAGCGTCGTAGAGATGCACGACGTGAGCCATTGCATCCGCCCGAAAGTCTTATTCTTTTTTCGTTTCATAATGCTTCTCCTTTTAATGTAGCCGATGAGCTGCTCGTGATTTTCACCATGACGCGCTCGCCGATATGGTGGTTGCCGCGGTCGAAGACCACGACGCGGTTCTGCTCCGTGCGCCCGAAGAGCTGGTCGCGCGACCGTTTGCTGGTGCCTTCGACCAGCACCTCGACCACCTTTCCTACTTGGCGGGCATTGTTTTGAGCCGAGATCTCGTTCTGCAGGGCGATGAGTTCGTTCAGGCGTTGCAGCTTCACCTCCTCTGGTACGTCGTCGGGCAGGTGCTTCGAGGCATAGGTGCCGGGGCGTTCGCTGTATTTGAACATGAAGGCTGAGTCGTAGCCCACTTCCCGCATAAGCGAGAGCGAGAGCTGATGATCCTCCTCCGTCTCGCCGCAGTAGCCCACGAAGATGTCGGTTGTGAGGCCGCAGTCGGGAACGATCTTTCTGATGGCCGCCACGCGGTCGAGATACCAGGCACGCGTGTATTTCCTGTTCATTCGTGCGAGCACGGCATCCGAGCCGCTCTGCACGGGCAGGTGAATGTGGCGGCAGACGTTAGGCTCTTCGGCAATGACGTGCAGTGTGTCGTCGCTCATGTCCTTGGGATGGCTCGTGGTGAAACGTACGCGCATCTCAGGCACGGCTTGTGCCACACGGCGGAGCAAATCAGGGAATTTGACAATTTGACCATTTACAATTCCACGATTGTTTTTGTCGTCATGACAATTGTCCATTTGTAAATTGTCCAATTGTCCAATATAGCTGTTTACATTTTGCCCCAAGAGCGTCACTTCCTTGAAACCGCGGTCGCGCAGGTCGGTCACTTCGCGCAGGATGCTCTCGACGTCACGACTGCGTTCGCGGCCACGGGTGTAAGGCACGATGCAGTAGTGGCAGAAGTTGTTGCAACCGCGCATGATGCTGACGAAACCGCCGATGAGATTGGCGTGCAGCCGTTGCGGCACCACGTCGCGGTAGGTCTCGGAAGTCGAAAGCGCTACGTTGATGGCTTTATGCCCGAGTTCCACTTGGGCTATCAGCTCCGGCAACGACATATAAGCATCCGGTCCGCACACGAGGTCGGCGCCGTGCGTTTCCATCAGCTCCTCCTTCACACGCTCCGCCATGCAGCCGAGCACGCCGATGATGAGGGGCCTCCGTCGCTTGATGCTACGCAGGAACTCCAGTCGCGAAAGAATCTTCTGTTCCGCATTATCGCGTACGGAACACGTGTTGAGGAACACCGCGTCGGCGTCGTCCAACACCTCGGTGACCTCGTAACCGGCCATTTTCATGACCGCGGCCACGACCTCCGAGTCAGCCACGTTCATCTGGCATCCGTAGGTCTCTATCAGCAGTTGTTTCATCGGTTGAGCTCAGTCTCTATTCAAATTCGTGTGCAAAGATACAACCTCAAAAAGGCGAAGTCAAGTATTTTGTCTTTTTTTTGCCTACGTTTGCCTATTTTTTCGCTTTCTGACGATTATGTGCGGTCGTCGTGGTGAAAGAATTGGCGCCAATCGCCCTTTTTCTTCTTCTTGCCTGAAGGCTCGTTGTCCTTGTTCTTCTTGTCCGTTTTTGTGCGGCGTCCTTTCTTGTTATTGTCGCTCTGCGCCTTCTCGAAGCGCCGTTGAGCGCGGTTCTTCGGGCCTTTGGGTTTGTCTTCGGCCGCGTTTTCACCTGCGGGCTCCGCGATGTCCACGCCGATGTGCCGTCCCTTGTAGGTGAACCCTCGCAGTCCCTTGAGCACGCGTCCCGCCTCTTCTTCCCGAACTTCGAAGAACGAGAAGGTCGGACGCAGGTCGATGCGGCCCATCTCGATCTTGGGCCCCGGGCAGCGGTTGTTCACCAAACCGATGATCTCGCGGGCGTAGAAACCATCTACTTTGCCCAAGGTGATGAAGATGCGCGTGTAGCCCTCCTCGGGCTCGTGGTCGCCTTCGGCACGGCGATGTCCTTCGCCGCTTTCCTTCTTCCCCTTGCTCTTCTTCTCCTTCACGTCGGGATTGATCTCTTCGATCTCAGGCGCGTTGGCATAATAGCGAAGGAAGCGGCTGAACTCGCGGCTGACGATGCGCTTCAGGAGGTCGTCCTTGTCCAACCATTCCAATTTGCGGCGCACCTCGGGCAGGAAGTCGGAAATCTCCTCTTCCTCCACCTCCACGCGCTCGATGTCGTCGATCACTTTCCACAGCTGTTTCGAACATATCTCCTTGGGCGAAGGCAGGGTGCCGCGCACGAACTCCTTCTTGATGGTCCGTTCCACGTCGCGGATTCGGCTGCGCTCGCGTTGATGGACGATGCAGATGCTTGTGCCTTTCTTGCCGGCACGCCCTGTGCGGCCGCTGCGGTGCGTGTAGTTCTCGATGTCTTCGGGCATTCCGTAGTTGATGACGTGGGTCAGGTCATCGACATCGAGCCCTCGGGCGGCCACGTCGGTAGCCACGAGCAGCTGGATCCGGTGCTGGCGGAAGCGCTGCATCGTCAGGTCGCGCTGTTGCTGCGACAGGTCGCCGTGCAGGGCATCGGCGTTGTAGCCGTCCTGGATCAGCTTGTCGGCTATCTCCTGCGTTTCCATGCGTGTGCGGCAGAAGATGATGGCGTAGATTTTCGGGTAGTAATCCACCACGCGTTTCAGGGCAAGATACTTGTCGCGCGCGTGTACCATATAATATATGTGGTTGACGTGCTCGGCTCCCTCGTTGCGACTGCCGACGACAATCTCGCGTGCATCGTGGAGGTAGTTCTTGGCTATGCGTTCGATTTCGCGGCTCATGGTGGCAGAGAACAGCAGCGTGGTGTGTTTCTCAGGCACGCCTTCGAGGATGGCATCGATGCTCTCCGAGAAGCCCATCGACAGCATCTCGTCGGCCTCGTCGAGCACTACGGTATGCACGCCCTCCAACTGTGCTGCGCCGCGGTGCATCAGGTCGATGAGACGTCCGGGCGTCGCCACGATGACGTGTATGCCCTGTCGCAAGGCGCGAATCTGCGGCTCGATGTTCGTGCCGCCGTAAACCGGCAGGATGCGCACTTCGGGCAGGTATTTGGCAAACGACTCCAGGTCGTCGGCTATCTGCAGGCATAGTTCGCGTGTCGGCGAGAGGATGATGGCGGAAGGCGAATCGCCCAATGGTGCGGCGCTCAGCCGCTGCAGCAGGGGCAGACCGTAGGCTGCCGTCTTGCCCGTGCCGGTCTGTGCCAAGGCCACGAGGTCCTGCTCGGTGTCCAACTGATGGGGGATGACGGCTTCCTGTACGGGCATGGGCGTTTCGAAGCCCAGCTCCGTAATCGCCTGAAGGAGTTGTGGGACGAGTCCCAGTTCTTGAAAAGTCATTGTAAGATGTAGATTAAAAAAAAGTCCGCAACCTCCGAAGAGATTTGCGGACCAACGCCCTAAGCGCTCCAGGATGGGCTTGAACCAACGACCCCCTGATTAACAGTCAGGTGCTCTAACCAACTGAGCTACTGAAGCAGATTTCTCGACCCGTTTGGGTGCAAATGAAGCGCAGAAACGAGGGTAAAACGGCGTTTTAACGCTTTTTTCTCGGAATTGCGGGGCAAAAGTAGTGCTTTTCTCAAAAATAAACAATACTTTTGCAGAAAATTTTCAAGTTTATGGCAAAAATCATAGGTATTGGTAACGCTTTAGTGGATATTTTGGTCCATTTGGGCGACGAAAAGCTACTTAACGAACTTAGTTTGCCCAAAGGTGGCATGACACATATCGACCGCAAAGGACTCATGCGTTTGCGCCAGCGTCTGGTCGGCCTCGACATCGAACGTGCAACAGGCGGCAGCGCCGCCAACACGATTCATGCGCTGTCCGTCTTGGGCGATGCTACAGGCTTCATCGGTGCCGTCGGCGACGACGAGACAGGACGTTTCTTCGCCGAACAGGCCCAGGCACGGGGCATCGATGTTCATCTCGCCGTCATCCCGAACGAGCAGACAGGCACTGCCAACGCGTTGGTCACCCCCGACCACGAACGCACCTTCGCAACGCATCTCGGTGCAGCTCCACAGCTGGGCGTAGCGTTGAAGAACGTCGATCTCTCGCAGTACGACATCCTTCACATCGAAGGCTACCTCCTTCAGGACCAGCTCCAGCTTCGCGAGATCCTCCGCGCGGCCAAGGCGGCAGGACTCACCGTGAGCTACGATCTGGCTTCGTGGAACATCGTGCTTGACCACCATGAATATATTGTGGAGCTGATTCGTGATTATGTCGATATTGCTTTCGCCAACGAAGAGGAAGCAGCAGCCTTCAGCGGGCGTCAGGATCCCGAGGCCTCGCTGCGACTCCTGGCGTCCATGACCGACGTGGCCGTCGTCAAGGTGGGCAAGAAAGGAGCGCTCGGCATGAGCCGTGCCACGGGCGACGAGATCTTCCTGGCACCCGGATGCGAGAAGCCTGTGGTCGATACCACCGCTGCCGGCGATTTCTTCGCCGCCGGCTTCCTCCATGGCCTCATCCACGGCAAGGACCTCCGCACCTGTCTCGACTATGGCAACCGCACCGCCGGCGAAGTCATTCAGGTCATGGGCACACAGGTCGAACCCGAACGCCTCCGCAACTGCCTGAACAACTAATCACATTAAGCAATGATATATCGTTTGGTACAGAAGATGTTTTATAAGACAACGCGCTCGACCTTGGTCGCTTCACACTTGAAGAATTTCACGAATTATTCATGTCCTATGAGCGACTCAGTCATGCTGTGTGGGGTCGGCCTATCGGCCTCCGCTCGGCTCGAAGAGACGCTTGACACTTCAAGAATGTTATAAAAAAATTGAATAAGAAAATTATCAAAAGGTATGTCCAATAGCAGTTCTTATAATTTTTTGAATTAATTTTCTGATAATTTTGAGCGTAGCGACCATCCCTATTTACTGTCCAATGGCGAAAATTCGTTTAATTCGTATAATTCGTTGTTTAAAAAAGAAGAAATATGCCCAGTGCATCTCCATTGTCCATTGTCCATTCTCCATTATCAATTTCCCCCATGTCCCGTTTTACTTCTCATTTCTCACTTCTCACGCTTTCACTTTTCATGCTCCTCTCCACCGTGTCCGCTCAGCAGCCCCGCGAGCAGACCGGCTTCGACATCTCGCGCAACCTTGAGATCTTTGCCGACATCTACCGTCAGCTGGATATGTTCTACGTCGATACGCTCTCGGCCGACACCGCCGTGCGCTGGGCCATCGACGGTATGTTGTCCGAGATAGACCCCTATACCAAGTTCTACCCCGACGACGACCAGGACGAGCTCAAGCTCATGGCCACAGGGCGCTATGCCGGCATCGGGGCACTCATTCGCGCGTATAAATATAATAAGGAGCAGCGCGCCGTCATCGAAGATCCCTACGAGGGATGCCCCGCACAGGAGGCCGGTGTGTGGGCCGGTGATGTCATACTCTCCATCGACGGCAAGGACATCAAGGGCTGGACCACCTCGCAGGTCAGCAAGAACCTGCGCGGCGAACCCGGAACGACCTTTGAGCTGCGCGTTCAGCGACCCGGCGAGAAGAAACCACGGGCCATCAAGATCACGCGACGTCAGATCCAGCTGCCCTGCCTGCCCTGGTATGGCATCGTGGATAGTACCCACCACGTCGGCTACCTCTACCTCACCGAGTTCACCGACAAATGTGCCCTCGAGGTGCGTCATGCCATCCTCGATATGAAGCAGCAGGGCATGACAAGCCTCATCTTCGACCTTCGCGACAACGGCGGCGGCTCGGTCAGCGAAGCCGTGGAGATCGTTGGCATGTTCGTGCCGCGCGGCAGCCTCGTCGTATCCACCAAAGGCAAGGTGCCGTCCACCTGCCACGACTACCTCACGCCCGCCGAACCCATCGACACAGTGATGCCCCTGGCCATCCTCGTCAACAGCAACTCAGCCTCGGCCTCTGAGATCGTCACGGGAGCCTTGCAGGACTTGGACCGCGCCGTCATCCTCGGCCAGCGCACCTACGGCAAGGGCCTTGTCCAGGGCATCCGCGAGCTGCCCTACCGCGGTCAGCTCAAGATCACCACCGCCCGCTACTACATCCCTTCGGGGCGCTGCATACAGGCCTATGACTACCGCCATCGCACTGCTGACGGCGCTGCCACCACGCTGCCCGACAGCCTGACCCGTGAGTTCCGCACACGCCTCGGGCGGCCTGTACGCGACGGCGGCGGTATTCTGCCCGACTCCGTCCTTGCCGTGGATTCCGTGCCCACGATGGTCTATGACCTTGCTGCCTCAGACGTCTATTTCGACTATGTCACGAACTACGTGACACGTCATCCCGCCATCGCGCAGCCAGGACAGTTCCACATCACCGACGCCGACTATGCCGACTTCGAGCAGACCGTGGCTGCCAGCGACTTCACCTACAACGGCCGCACCGCCGCCGCGCTGGCACAGCTGCGACAGCTTGCCCGCTTCGAGGGACGCGACGAGGAGACACGTGCCGAGTTCGATGCCCTCGAGGCCAAGCTCAAGACCAACGACCTCGCCACAGACCTGCGACGCTTCCGTCAGCACATACAACCCTACCTCGAAATCGAGATCGTCAGTCGCTACTACTACCAGCGCGGTGCCCTCCAACAACAACTCACAACGGACAAAGCACTGCGCAAAGCCGTTGAAACCCTCACGCAACACTCTCGGTAGGTACCTGTTGCCTTTCACGACCATTCCTTACGGCTCTAACGAATGTTCCTTAACGCCTTAACGAATGTTCGTTACAGCCTTAACGAATGTTCGTAAAACCGTAGCCTCTTATTCGTAAAACGTGGAGCGAAAGGCCGTCGTTGCGCTAACGAACAATGGCAGTAAAGGAAAACAATGAACGTGAAAAGAAGAGCGAATGTGAAGGGCATTTTGAATGATTTCGTGTGCGGAAGTGTACAGACAACTGCATTTTGGGGAAGTGCACAATCAGGAAGACACAATCGGCATAAGGAGGAATTCCTAAGGCTTTAGCCCGTAACCCTCAAGGGTTTGCGCGAAAAGCCTTAAGGGTTTCAGGCAAAACCCTTAAGGGTTCATTTAACAGCCGTTAACTCACGCAATTTTTCCTATATGAACAAACGCATAGCCTCCACTATTTTGCCAAATTGGCTATGCAACCGCCCAATTCTCTGTTGATTACAAGAGTGGAGGCAACCTGTATAGCCTCCACTCAGCCTCCACTGTCCACGAACTCCTCTTAACTTCCCCAATTGCCATTAGTGGAGGCAAAGTGGAGGCTACAGAAGCAGCCTCCACTTCTGTAACAATCACGAAATAAGTGAATTACATGCCAAAATTGCCCATTTAGTGGAAGCAAGCATGATATTCATAGATATTTTTCTTGCGTGATAAAGTCACTCTTTTATCGGGTCATTGAATGATTATATCGGGTCAGAAGAGTCATTTATCGAGTCATCTCTTTGTGATTTCTTGTATGCCTCACAGGAATGATGTGATACAGGCATCGTGCATAGCAGGTTTTCGACCATTTTCACGTCAAGAAAATCATCCATGACAAGGTGGACTATCGTTTCGTAGGACACAAGATGAACGTTCAGTGTACACTTTCACCTCAAAATAGCATTCGAAATGTCACTAAATCACCAAATCCATATAACATACGCCCATAAATTACACAAATAATAGGGGTATAGCAAAGTTTTTTGGAGATTTCCACTCATATTATCGAATGTTTTTGTACTTTTGCAGGAAATTAGATGTATTTGCACGCATAACGCGCACATGAACATCTATTAACATACATATTGAAGAAGCGTCATTGATGCTTTGTTTTTGACTATTCGGAACCTCGGAAATTCAGAATTGCTGTCAGGAACAATGTCAGAAGTGTTGCTTACGGGTATGATATTACATCCCCGGGGTGTGCAGAGGGCGTAAGCCCTTATTGCACACTTTTGGGTATTTATCATACAGCGTAGGTGTCTTTCTACTCGTTCACAGCAATGCCCATCCGAGGGGCCCGAATTAAGGACGAGCAGATGTGGGCACCTACGTTTTTTTGTGTGTATGAAGGAACGCTAACATAATTGCCGGTATGGGTTGCGCTGGTAGATGAATTAGTATGGTCTTCAACAAGATTATTTCAAAGACTCTTTCCGTTAGTGTAGCGACTCTGTTTGTGGCTACCATCGTTGTAGGTTCTCTGAGTGGGTGTGATTCACGCAGAACCCGGAATGTAAATGATAATGTAGCAAAGCAAGATACGGCTACAGCTTACATTGATGCCATTGATTTCAACCCAGTAGTGAACGTGTATTTGGAAAACTCTGGCAGTATGGACGGTTATGTAAAGGGTCAGACAGAGTTTGAACAGATTGTTTACAATTATCTGGTAAACTTCAAGCTTGCCAAGATTTCATCTGAGCTTAATCTCTTCTACATAAATTCGAATCTTCTGCCTCAGCAGGATGACGTTCAGGACTTCATTGAGAAGCTTGAACCTACCTCGTTCAAGGCAAAGGGTGGAAACAGAGGCACATCTGATATTTCTCAGATGATAGGTATGATTATGAATGAGATGAATGATTCAACCGTGTCAATTTTTATCTCCGATTGTATCTTCTCCCCTGGCAAGGGCAAGGATGCAGGCGATTATCTAACCAACCAGAAAATAGGTATTAAGAATGCTGTAGGTCAGTATTTCAATGCCCATCCTAAACTTGCCGTAATAGGTTATCGCTGCATGTCCTCGTTCAACGGATATTGCTACGATAAGAATGATGTCGGCACATTGTACAGCGGACGACGTCCATTCTATATTTGGTTGTTCGGTACTCAGGGCGCTTTGAATCGTATTCAGATAGAGATGCTGAAGAATCGCTTTCAATTGGATGGAGTTCAAAATGAGTTTATGGCTTTTGCAGGTGGAACTTCTATGCCAGATTTTAACTATGCAGTAAAGAGAGGCTCTGGAAATTTTGATTTAAAGAGAAGCGACTCTAAACATTCTATTGAGAATCTGAAAGCGGACAAGAACGGCAAGGTACGTTTCTCTGTAGAAGTAAATTACGCTCCTTTGATTTTGAGTGACGCATATTTATGTGACACCTCGATGTATGTGGTTAACGATCCAAAATATAAGATTGTTGCAGTTGATCGCATCAAGGATTATCAGAAGTACTCACACATTATTCACATCGAAGCAGAAAGGGTACACCCTTCAAATCTCGAAATACGACTTTGCACCGGCACACCTACATGGCCTGCATATTATAACGACGATGAAGGAAACACTATCTCCGATTCAACTGCAGAAAAAACATTTGGCATCAAATACATGACAAGCGGCATTGCAGAAGCCATTATCCGAAAGAACTATTATACACGAATGACGATTAACATAAACAAATAATATGGAAGAAATACTCGGCAATATTTACAGCCTTCTCGAATCATTCTACGGAAAACCCCTTTCTGAGTATCTTTGGGGTTACAACTGTAGCACACAGGATTATGATCTGGATTTGATCTACAATCAGTTTGGTATGATTGCTATCATTTCAGCATTTATCATACCGCCAATCTACTATTACTTGTGGAACCCTGTGCGCCATCAGCTAACGAAGTACTGGGGGCTTATGATAGCAACAGGTCTTATTAATTTCGCTATCGCATATTTTATGTTGATAAGTGACCTCGACAATGGCTTGATAGGTGACTGTCTGCTTTATGACACCCTGGGCAACCAAGTGATAGACACAATGAACATTCTGATGTTTGGAGTGGTAGATTTTCTCTTTACTGCAATACTCTTTTTCCTTACCTCTATCGCGTTCTTCAAGTGGGGAAGTAAGGCAGTAAAACATTATCCTTTCTAAAACAAGACAGATATGAAAACATTTGTATTTGGAATTGGTGGTACTGGTGCTCGCGTTCTTCGCTCCCTGACATTATTGTTGGCATCGGGTGTTGAATGCAAGTCAACCATTGTACCTGTTATCATAGATCCTGACCTGAATAATGGCGACTTGACCAGAACCGTTAGTTTAATGCAACGCTATACAGCAGTAAGAGGAGCATTGAACTTCACGAACAATGGCAAAAACAAGTTTTTCGGTACAGAAATCTTTGAGAAATGTAACTTCCGTCTGCCTATCAACAACTCTCAAAATGTGTCTTTCCAAGAGTTTATGGATATGGACAACATGACAACTGAGTCAAAGGCAATGCTCAAGATGCTTTATTCTGACAAGAATCTGGAATCAAACATGATTGTCGGTTTCAAAGGCAATCCTAACATTGGTAGTGTTGTGTTGAATCAGTTCGCCGATACTGAAGAGTTCAAGAATCTTGCAAACGACTTTACGGATGGCGACAGAATATTCATTATAAGTTCTATCTTTGGCGGTACTGGAGCAAGCGGTTTCCCTTTACTTCTGAAAACCCTCAGAACCAATGATAGCCTTCCTAACCATGGTTTGATCAACACAGCAGAGATAGGGGCTATAACCGTTTTGCCATACTTCAAAGTGAACCAAGATGATGAAAGTAGCATTGAATCCGATACTTTCATATCAAAGACGAAGGCAGCACTTGCCTATTATGACAAGAACATTGGACATGACATCAATACGCTGTACTATATTGGTGACAATACAGCAGCTCAAAAACCATATGACAACAACGAAGGTGGTGATGCTCAGAAGAACAATGCCCACCTCATAGAATTGTTGTCTGCCCTTGCGGTTGTTGACTTCTCAAATACGCAGTGCAATGCCGGCGGTCCTGTCTATAAAGAGTTTGGTTTAGCATCTGACGAAGTAGAGAACGTTATATTCTCAGATTTTGCTCCTGGAACTATAGGACAGATCAGAAAGCCAATGACACAGATGATGCTATTCACTCATTATCTGAAGAAAATGTCTGTTGACAATTTCCTAAGCCAGCAATGGAGCCAGGATTATGGTCTCGACAGAAACTTCTTTGCATCAGATTTTGTAAACAATCTGCGTTATCTACAGAACGATTATGAAACATGGTTGAAAGAGATGGGTGCCAATCAAGTCGGTTTTGCTCCATTCACATGGAATAACAATAATCTTTTTGACATCGTTAATGGTTTGACGCCAACCAAATCATTCTTTTCTCGTTTCAAGAAAGACAACTATGAATTGTTTGACATTACACTGGACAAGAAACATGTGTCGAACAATAGCGAATCCAAGGAGCAGAAGTTTACGGAACTGTTCTATCAGTCAACAGAAGCTCTCGTTCATGACAAATTAAATATGTAAAAATATGGCTAAAATCTTCAGATTATATAAAGGTAATAACAATCTCCAGGATTGGGATCAGTCGGTATCATATGGAGATCATGCTATTAGTCAGATAGAGGACCCCAATGCTGCTGATGTGAAGAAGGAGATTACTTCTATTCCTTCTCCATTTGCACGTATTGACCTCGTTAAGAATGCATATAAAGAAGTTGTGAAGTCTGGAAATCTTCACGGCAATACGATTTTCCACAAGATGGTATCTGATTCGCTTGATATTGCACAGATCTTTTTCAATCTTCCAAAACTACAAGATAGGGTTAGAGTATTGGTGTGGAATGTTCAGCAAGAACTGAACAACCTTTGCAACAGTATGTCAAAGGAGCAGAAGCGCGTTGGTGAAACGCTCGACATGTTCCTTAGACAAGATGCTCAGAGCTACAATTTTGACCGTATGAAAAGTGTCTATCTGCTTCACTATTTCGGTCAGCACAGAAAGACTCAGCTAGATATCATTGGTGCGACATCACCAGCAACCTTATTCTTTAGTTCGGCCAACGATTTCAGCTATCTTTCTGAGGATATTCGCTTTGGTAAGGATAAAGTGTTTGATAGCACCTTTGCTTCACTCGACCTTAGAGACGATGATTTCATAGTGTTCTATTATGCCTATCGTCTTGCCTACCCCAACTTTGCACGTCTCTTCTCCGAAGTAAACTCTTACATGGATATGGTGTACAAATATGGATTAACACCTAATCAAAAGGATAAAATTGATGCACTTACAGCCAATTCTATCAACGATTATCCGGAACTGTTGGTGAATCCAAACCGAGTAGAAATTAACGGAGTATGTTATCGCCAATGTCCTGATAATGCAAATGTGAAGAGTGGATTCGAGATTAAGTCTGACATTGCAACAGACGAGAAAAAACCTTTGGTATTGCCAATAGAACCAGGTAGCATTTATTCAGATATCTTCTATGTGTCTGACAATTGGGAGAGCACAAGTAAAGCACCTTATTATGACGAAAAACCACTGAACGAAAGGCGCTTGCCTAAGGCCAATGACACTTACCCATATCTGACAATAAGTGATTTCCTAGAAGACGTCCTTATACGTGTACCTAATATTAACGCTAATGATGACGCCTTCTTTGGCAAGTTTATTAGCGGCTCTTCATATAGTTACCTATTGCCTTTGAAGTCTACTTTCTTCAGGTATTTTACGCCACAGCATCTTCAAGGTAAAGTTGGCGGCAAGAGCATGATAGAAATAGATGAGGTTTTGCCAGACAATGTAAAGGTCACGTTACGCATTCCTATTCAGAACAACAGGGTTATTGAATATACACGTCAGTATATTGAACATGGTGAAATTCGTCCCGCTCAGAACAAAGGTGCTCTTATCGAGAGGAGTTTTGCTGTTGGCTTGTTCTCGAACATCCAATATGAGGATGAAAGACAAGCATACTATCGTGCTTACATTATGAGTGAGTTTGAGGACAAGGATGAATACCGTTTGTCATTCGTAAAGGGCATGACGACACTGGGCGTAAGCGAACCTGTCGTCCGTAATGAATCAGATGACCGCTACTACAGCTATAAGGCTTACGTTCTAGAGCAACAGATATTCGATTATATTAAGGTAGAATCAGATGGCTATTATGGTGTGCTGATTCCTATCATGCAGAAGAAGGGGGGCTCGGACAAGTTTACCTTTGCCATTGACTTCGGAACTACAAACTCACACATCGAGTACAATATCAATGATGGAGCATCTGAACCTTTTAATGTTACCAGCAAAGACAATATCCTGAAACTTTGGGGTAAGGTTGACAATCAGTCAAAGTACATTCTTGGTTATGATGTTATACCTGATGCTATTGGTAACGATTCTTTGTATAAGTTCCCTATGCGTACAGCTCTTTGCATGTCTTCAGATACGAACTGGAACAAGGCTGTTTATGCACTTGGACACACCAACATTCCTTTCCCTTACGAGAAGAAGCGCGGGTATGCCTACAACCGTATTTTGACAGACTTGAAATGGTCAAATGATCCAGATAACATCAAGAGAATCAAGAGCTACATCGAGTCACTCTTCATGATGCTCCGTACTAAGGTGCTATTGAACAATGGCAACCTTGCAAAGACAAAAATAGTATGGTTCTATCCTATCAGTATGGTTGAGAATCGCTATAATAGTTTTAGTGATGTTTGGGCGAAGGCTTATGAGAAGTACTTCGGTGGAGACAGACGTAATGTAATTCCTATCACGGAATCTGTTGCTCCATATGAGCATTATCGTAACTCTGAGGCCAGCGTGGGCAATATTGTTACCATAGATATTGGTGGTGGTACAACCGACATTGTACTTGCCAATGATGGTGAAGTAAAGAATATCACATCATTCCATTTTGCTGCTGACTCTATATTTGGTGATCCATACGTTTCCAATAGAAGTTCTGCATCCGTTAATAAACTTCTTGTGCAGTATGAGAATAATATCAAGAGTGTGCTCGAAGATAACACTTTGAGTGACTTGGAGGATATCTTTGAGCAGCATTTCAAAAGTAAGGTTTCCGGTAACATCGCATCTTTCTTCTTCTCGTTGAAGGACAATACGGAGATACAAGCAAAACGATTGGCAGAGAATGTGGATTTCAACGCAATGCTTCAGCTTGACACCAAGTATAAGATTGTATTCATACTGTTCTATTCTGCTATCATCTACCACCTTGCAAAGATTATGAAGGCAAAGGGCGAAGAAATGCCTCGTCATATTGCATTCAGCGGCAATGGTTCGAAAGTGATACGAATCCTAACATCAAGTGATTCGACTCTCGAAAAATTTACCAAAAAGATATTTGAGAAAGTTTACGGTCAGCAATATCCTTCTGATGGTTTAACGATTCTTCAGAATGTAGATAATCCCAAGGAGGTAACATGTAAGGGCGGTTTGTCTAATCCTACAAAACAAGATTATGAGGACATTGCCTCAACAAAGATTGTCTATAAGTCGGTTAACGATGGCAATGACGAGTTTATTCAAAGTGAAACCTATGGAGACATCAATGATGCTTACTTGAACAAGGCTGTTGATGAGGTGAAGACATTCATTCAGTTTGTATTCGACCTCAACAAGGATTTCTCTTTCAAGAACAACTTTGACTCTGCAGAAACCTCATTGATTGTGGCTCAGGAAGAGTGTATGCGCGACCTGTTGACTTACACAAAGAATGGTCTTGAAAACAAGAAGAAAGAGGTGTCTGACAGCGACACTATCGAAGAAACCTTGTTCTTCTATCCTCTCAGTGGTATGCTCAACGCCTTGATTAGTGCTATTTATAAAAAGAACAACTCAAGCAAGAATTAGTGTATGATTCAAAATATAATAAAAGATTACGGCCTGTACATAATCATTGTAGAAACCGTTATCATTATCGCTATGCTTTTGTGGCGCTTGTTCTTCTCTGAAGATGATTCGCAAGTAATCGATTCCTATGGACGGGAACTAAGCGACTTGAATACAAAGTTGAGAACTAAACAGAAGACATTGGACGATTACAAAAAAGCACTTGCCCAAGCTAATGTGAAGATACAACAATGGAATGATTGGTATGAGCAGAATAAACATCTGCTGGCGAGACAAGAGCCAAAATCAAATGTAACTGATTTTGACCTTTCACAAGATACAAAGCAACAGGTAGGCGCAACTCAAATTCAGTATCAGTATCTTCGAGAGGCTAATGATGGAAAATTTATGCGACTTCTATCAAGCCCAGAAAAGTGTTATTTCAGAAGTTGGGAAGAAGGTGGCGTACGTAAATTTGAATTCTGTGGTAATGTTGCCAAAGCGCTTGCAAATATCAATGCAATCTTTGATGACGTGTGTGAGATAGAAGGCAAACGGAGTGGTGCAACAGACATAGTAAACGTATCTGCTGGTACTTTGGATTCAGAGTTAAGAATAACAAATAAAGTAAAAATCAGATTGAAATAAAATGGATTACATAGTATCGATAATATTTGTACTTATTTTCGCTATTTGGGAGTTACTGCAGTTTAACAAAGTGAAGAAACTGACAGCTCTCTATGGGAACATTTTCCCTAACAGTACCGACAAACTTGAATTTGATAGCCAAGAGCTCTGTATAAACTCTACTCACGAATCTGTCCTTTTCAAGAATATTGTTCGTACACTTAATAGGTATCTGGGCGAGAACTCTAATCAGGTAAGTGACTACCACTTGATGAAAGATGTTGTTGACCGCAATAGAGAGGTTGCAGAATCAGAAATCGAGACTCTCATTCCATTTACTCAATATATCGGTCTTGTTGGTACCATGACAGGTATCTTCTTTGGTGTGGTAGTATTGGTATTCGGCAATGGACTTAACAACCTGATGTCTGGCTCTTTTACTGCTCTCGCAAGTAGTGGTGTGACGGAATTGCTGGGTGGCGTGGCTATAGCCGTATTGACCAGTGCTTTAGGTCTTGGCTTGACTATGCGAAGTTCTTACCTGTTTAAGGAGGCTAAACGTGTCGTAGAACTTCGTGAGAACGCATTTCTTGGCTGGATTCAGGCTGAAATGTTGCCAAACTTGTCAACTGACATGACCTCAACCTTGGTTAAGATGACCAATAACCTACGTGACTTCAATAACACATTCTCTTCCAATACTGCAAAACTTGATCGTACTTTGGCAAAAGTCAATGATTCTTATACAGGGCAGGCAAGAATCCTTGAAGTATTAGAAAGAGTGGATGTTAAAAAAGTAGCCATGGCAAATGTACAGGTATATGAGAAACTCAAAGATTGTACCGACGAAATTGGAATGATTGGAGATGCTTTGAAATCTTCAAGAATGTATTTGCAACAGGTTCGTGAACTCACCGAAAAGCTAGATCGGATGGATGAGCGAGCAAAGACCTGGGAGAAGATGGCAAAGTTTTTTGAAAAGGAAATCAATGAGATAGAAAGAAGAAAGGCCGCTATCTCTGAAGCTGTAGGTAATGTTGACGAAAAACTGAAACAATCATTTGAGCATCTGGGACAGACAGCAAAGGCTAAATCTGATGAAGTCGCAGAGAAGATTGTAGACGAAAACTCAAAACTTGATAATGCTCTTTCACAGCAGGAAGAGTTGTTGAACAGAAAACTTGGTGAAATGTCAGACGCTATAGATAAGCGTAATAGGAAACTTGCAGATGTATTTACTTCACTAGAACAGCTCACAAAAGCCCTACCTGCTGAAATGCAAAGATACACTCGTGAATTGTCAAATCTCTCTGAGATCAAGAAAGGAATTGCTGATTTGGAGAAGGCAATCATTCAGAGCGCAAACAGCAGTGTGGTAACGAAAGAGGGTGTTGTCGTGACTCCTCCAAATACAAAGATGCCATTGATGCTAAAGATTGCCATATACATCATCGGACTCTATAGCTTTATTATGATCGTAAAGGAAATGTATCCAGTAGTAACCGAACTTATTTCCAGATATTTATAATGAAGAAGAAATCGGACTCTCACTTTTGGCCAAGTTACTCTGACCTCATGACCAGCTTGTTCTTTATAATGCTGGTCATGTTCGTGCTCACAATTGTGTCACTTCGTAACTCCCTTTTGGAGGCAGAGCGGTTGCGTAAAATTTCCGAGGAGCAATTGAGAAGCATACAGCAGATACAAGAAGCAGTAAACCAATTGCCGACAGATTACTTTGAGGAGGATGCAATAAACAAACGTTGGGTACTTAAACGTTCTTTTTCACCGAAGTTCAATGCAAGAGACTTTGACATTAGCGTGCTGAACGACACAACTAACCTCGTGAAAGTCGGTAATTCGCTTATGGGTGTAATTGCTAATTTAAATAGGATGAAGAATGATCCTAAGTACAAAGATATGGATATCACTTATCTTGTTGTAATTGAGGGTATGGCATCCAAGGATAATTATTATGACAATGATGCATTGAGCTATAATCGCGCCCTAAGTCTTTATTATCTATGGAAAAGAAATGGAATTTCGTTTGAAGAATCCCAATGTGAAGTACAGATCTCTGGTAGTGGTGTACGTGGAAGAGGACGATTCAATGCAGATGGATTACATCCTCAGGATGAAGTCAAGAATCAGCGAATCATGATTCAGATTGTTCCTAAGATTGGTAACCTGAGTAAGAACTAGCCAAAAGCATATATAGAATGGTAAACGCATTACTAGAATTAGGAATAGGTTGGTTTTTGACTTATAAGGTTGTACAAGTCATTGGTGCCAAAGGAAATTTTGCAATGATTATCAAAATCATAGGAGTTTTACTCATGATAGGTGGTGTGGTATCGTTAGTTCACTCAATACTTAGCTTCTAAATGCCAAACGTTTATAGGTCTGTATTCTTTTTTTTTGTGCTACTTTGTGGGCTTACCTCATGCAGACAGCATAGAACTCCAAAGAAAATATCATTTGTATCATCAAAGCCTTCTTTGCAACGCGGTGAGATGGTTCCGACTTCTCATGAACATAGGAGAAAAGTCCATGTGGCAACTTTATCTTTAATGAACATTGTAAATGGTGCACCTATTGAGGATGTCAAACTTCAACATATAGGATTTATAGTTTCGTATAATCCATTAAAGTGTACGCCAACATGGGTTGCATGGGAATTAACATCAGAAGAAACGAGCGGACCTATCTCACGAAAGGATTATGATTATACACCTGACCCAATGCTGGATTCTTGCTATCAAGTTGAAAAATATGAATATGCCCACAGCGGTTATGATAGAGGTCACATGTGTCCTACTGGCGATATGGAATGGAGTTCGTCTGCAATGAACGATTGCCATTATATGACTAATATCTGCCCACAAGCACCCAAATTGAATCAGGTATATTGGGAAAGACTTGAATCAGCTTGTAGAAGATGGGCAGATCTTTATGGTTCAATATATATTGTATGTGGTCCTGTTTATAATAGTGGAAAGCATGTTACAATTGGAACGAAACACGAGATAGCAGTACCCGACGGTTTCTTCAAAGTAGTTATTACTTTGGTTGAAGGCGCAGAGAGAGGCATCGGTTTTCACTACAATAACGATGATGTTCGTCAGACAATGGAAGGTGCCGCGTTGTCCATAGATCAAATCGAAGAAATGACAGGGTATGACTTCTTCTCAGATCTACCAGATGAGATAGAAGGGCGGATTGAATCTCAAAGTAAGTTGAGTAGTTGGAGGTAGCATGAATTCTACCAAAGCTCTCGCTGGTTATTCAATCTCTGCCTTCTTCTTTGAAGGTTTGCGCTGCCATGCATCATTCTTCTCCGTAGAAATAATGAACGAACTAACCTACACGTTAAATGGTTATTAAAAATGTTCTCTTATCTGCCCGATACTTTTTGAGGTCAAGCTGTATTAAACAATTTAGGGGGCGCTAAAAGTGTATTGTGCAATCGTGATCTTTTCCATGAACGCATGTTCGTTTGACTTACAGGATATGTTGTATAAAAACATAAAAAGAGGTGTTTTTATGGCGCAGGGGTGATTACATGAATCCAACCATGAAGGCGAAGTTCGATGAAGCCCGCGACAACTATGAAGAGGTAAAATAACTCAACTCACATATAACCTGTGGCTCGCTACGACCTCTCGGGGCGACCGTGTAAACCGAGCGACAAGGGTGTTCAGATCATCGTCTATTCCGACTTCACCACCAAGACAGCCACATGATAAAGTCCACGCCTATGCTCTGCAGGAACTGCGAAGCTGACGAGTGGTGAGCGATGAATAGGGCATAAAAAGAAGCAAGAAATGGTTCATAAATGAATAAAAAATGGTAAATCCGCACCAACGGTGATAAAAAGTTGGAAGTTGGAGGTTGAAAGTAAAAAGTTATCTGTATCTTTGCAACCGTAAACTATGTTTTCATTCACCATGAAGGTATTACTCATCAACGGCAGTCCTCGCGAGCATGGCAATACGTTCCGTGCGCTGAGCGAGGTGGCCTCCACGCTGAATGCCGAGGGCGTGGAGACGGAGATCATCAGTATCGGCAAGCAGGCCGTGCAGGGTTGCATCGCCTGCGCCATGTGTGGTCGCACGGGTCGCTGCACGTTCCACGACGATTTGTACTATCGTGTGATGCACGCCATCAAGGGGGGCATCGACGGCTTGGTGGTCGGCTCGCCGGTGTACTACGGTGGTCCCAACGGTTCGCTGTGCGCGCTGCTCGATCGTGTGTTCTACTCGTTGGGCGCCGAGCTGCGTTTCAAGCCGGGCGCGAGCGTGGTGGTGTGCCGCCGCGGTGGTGCTTCGGCCGCTTTCGACCGCCTGAACAAATACTTCACCATCTTGAATATGCCCGTGGTCAGCTCGCAGTACTGGAATATGGCTTACGGTCAGACGCCGGGTCAGGTGGAGCAGGACGAGGAGGGCATGCAAACGATGCGCACGCTCGGACGCAACATGGCTTGGATGATCAAACGTCTGAACGTGGGCGAAGAGGGACATCCCGACCTCGAACAACCTCTCAGAACGAATTTCATCAAATGACATGTTGTAATTGACAATGGATAATGTACTCAACTTTCGCTGGGCTCAGTTTCGTTAGGTTTTCAGGTTATTAGGTCGCTTCGCTTATAGGTTTTTAGGTGAGAACAGCTATCATATAGACAGAAGAAACATATTTCAACTTATCGCTCGGCTTTGCCGCTTCGCCTTTAGTGCGAAGAACCTC
>JAEEGL012524074.1_pt1 | contig 43397 bp, 65 predicted proteins | sample 9134231 | NCBI WGS metagenome assembly JAEEGL01 (sample SAMN16246548, study PRJNA631951) | gut metagenome | biome: gut microbiome; feature: rumen; material: fiber-attached | host: Bos | place: Iran: Karaj | collected 2018-10
TATGGCGACATATAAAAACATGGCATACTACAAAGGCCAAGGTTCTAAATATGTTGTTAAAGAATTCTCAGATAAAGAGATTACTTTGGAAACTGGAATTGTTAGAATAAAAGATAATAAAGTATGGGCAGTAAGCACTAAGTTTGGTCAGAACGATTCGGATTCTATACTTCCTAAGGTGGATGATAAGAATATTCTTGACTGGGCTCCAGATGAGTTTAATATTGATTTAGATGATACTACAACTCCTCCTACATATCAGACATACAATCAAGGAGATGTTGTATATAAGGTAGACATTGGTGGTTCATTAGTAACAGAAGACAGATGTTACAGACTGACAACAGAACCAGAAACAGCTCCTGGAAGTGAGGTTGAACATTATGAAACTTTACTCTGGAGCGAGTATTATTATATTGAAGAAAAGTATTTTAGATGTAAATATGACAATACTCAAGGCGACTGGGACCCAACCAAATGGGAACGCGTTGATATTCGTGTAACATGGGGCGATCCTGCTGACTTCTATTCTTCTTATGTTGCTGGTTCTGAATCTGAGCCTGCTAAGCATAAGAAAGACGATGTAGTTAAGTATAATGGTGGATATTTTACTTGTATCGAAGAGCATAGCTCAACTGGTTCATTTGATTCTACAAAATGGATTCCCACGATTACCCATGACGTTCTCCATCAAGACTTTTATGATGAGGCAAGAGGAGAAACGTCTGCTGATAAACATGTCCGTTCATTATGGGACGAATGTGAAGATTGGGTTTGGGGAACACAGTATAAAGCTGGTGATTTTGTAACATTTAATGATGCGAGCAGAACAGGTAAGATTTCCATTTATAGAAAAGAAGAAAACGATGCTGTCTATAGCTCAAGTAGCGAATACGATGCAAATGCTGTCGTTTGGTATAACTCAAATGGCGAAAATCGTATGTATGTTCGTAAGGACTATGAGACAGATAAAAAAGGCATTTTACCTACCAACAGCAAGTATTGGATTAAGTTAACCGATAAATACAAGACATTTAATGCTCAAAACTGGGAAGAACTCGATGACATCCCTGTAGAGACGTATGATATTTTAGGAGCTGTCCAAGACGATGTTGCTGGTGGTTTAGACCGTAGAGAAACGTTTGTAGATGCTACATCTGTGCCCTCAACTTATGACTACTTCTATGATAACAAACAGACTATTCAAGTTGACTGGATTGTTGACGAAGGAGTTATGAGATCGACCGTAAGGGATATGGCTCTTGCTGAGCTTACTATTCCTGAAAACAGAATGACTAAGCAGTTTGATGCAGAGATTGGCTATAACACAAATTACCAATACGGAAAGGATTATGGCATTGGAGACATTGTTGAAGTCCATGACATCTATGGTTACTATGATTCAGTACAAGTTAAGGAATACATAATTTCTGACGATAATACTGGAATCAAGTGTTATCCTGTCTTTGAGTCTGTTGAAGCAAGCACAATCACAACAAGATACCTTGAAGTTAATGATGAACTTATGGGTAACACGCTGCTTGTTAAAGTTCCCGAATCAACACGATTTATTGGGACAACTCTTATTGCAACAGCCGAAAAAGATGGTACAACATACTATCTTAAGTCATTTGTCAAGAGGGTCAGTACGGATTCAGATGTATTACCGGGCACCAAAGTTAAGAGAGATTTGCATATGGTTGCTTGGGTTACTACAGACGACGTCTATACTAATTATGAAGAACAGGATACTAAAGAAATACTTAAGCAGCATCCTACAGTTGTCGGAGAACCTTTATTCTACATCGACATAGATGCTTCTAGTGGTATGAAAATTCCTGGAGTATTGTTTCCTTCATGGGCTCCTCCTTATGGAACTGATTTAGGAATCATTACATCGATAAACATTGATGCTGGTCAGTATAAAAATATATTGATAGCTAACATTTAAGGAGAAAATTCAAAATGGCAGTAATTAGTGGCTTTTTTAATGCTAGTGAAGACTCAAGCGGTAAGCGTGATAGAGTTTACAGTGCTGATGATTTTGGTGCCATTTTTGATGGCATTATCTCTGATGGTATTTTTGAGAAGTATCCGGATTCTGTTTATGACCAGACCTCTGATACTTGGTCACCATTCAAGGTTCTTCCATCTGACAACCCCGCATCAGGTCATTTGGAGCTGTCAGTAAATCCGGGTAGAGCCTGGTTTGACAGAACATGGACCTTGAATGATGATATTTATACGGTTGAATTGGAATCAAGAGATGCACAGCTCAATCGTATCGACGGTATCTACATTAAGGTTGATAAAGATCTTAGACAGAATTCTATTTATGTGTCTACTGGAGATGAGGCGGTTGTTCCTGCATTGAAACCTCCGCTTCAGGTTCCTGGACATACCACTTATTATCTCTTAGCTACTGTATATGTCAAAGGATCACTCAATCCTGACAGCGCAATTACAGAAGCAGAGATAACAGATATGATTAACATGGATGGCGGAGCACCGTATGTCAAGTCTAATGTAACTGATCCTGACATTACAGTAAATACTATACTTGAGAATCTTGAGAATCAATTTGATGCTTATCAGAGCAAGTATGGAGATCAGTTTACTGAATGGATGGACGACATTAAGGATTCTCTCGGTTCTCTTTCACCCGATGAAATCATTCAGATTACTGAAATGGTTGCAGAAGTGTATAATACAGACTATCTTTCTGGTGGTTATCCCTATGTAAGTGATGACTGTTTATACCTCTCTTCTGCTAAAGACATCTTACCTCCACTCATAATCAATTTTGGTTTTGTAAGTGCTTCTATGTATCCTAATGCCAATGCTAATGAGCTCACCGTATATACTGAAACAATTCAGGAGGGCTGATTATGGCTGTTACTTATGGTTTTTATAGTGCACTGTATAAAAACAATGCATATGATAGAATCTACCAAAGTGGAGAGATGTCTAAATTATTTGACGGAGTCATTATAGATGGAATATACCTTTCATCTAGACCAGATGACCCTACAAATAAACAATTTATGGTAAGTGCCGATACCAATGACATGCACATTAAGGTAGCACCCGGAAAAGCATGGTTTCTCGGTACTTACACCGTTTCTGACTCAGATATGAGTTTTACCATAAGTTCATCTGATAGTACATATGACAGAATTGATGCTGTAGTTATTGAGATTAATACTCAGATGACCGGCTTTAATCCTGCAGATCCAGGTCCTGTTACAGAGCGTTTTAATACTATAAGAGTAGTAACTGGAACGCCAGCTTCAGAGCCCGAAAGACCTACAATGGTACATGCAGACGGCATAGATCAGTTTCCTATAGCTTACATTACTGTATCTAAGGGAGTAACTGCGATCAGACCGTATGACATTCAGTATATCGTAGGAATTGAGACTCCATATTTTGCATGGTTGACTGAAAGACTTTCAATTGCTCAACTTTATTCAAAATGGAAGCCGATTTTAGATGTACAGACAATGCCGTTCATTAAGTGGTTTGATGCAATGCAGAGAATGCTTGGAAATGGTGACGAGGACTATGGTAATATCGTTGATGAGATAGAAACAATTAAAGAAGATGAATACGTAAAAGGAAATTTCCCTAAAGTAGACGAGCAATTAGTCAAATTTAGTGGAGATGGCAGTACAGTTGGGTTTACTATATCGGTAAGTGTAGGTACGGTAATCAAAAGTATTGCTGATGTTTTTGTGGATGGAGAAATGGTACACTTGTATACATTTGATCCTGAAACAAACAAAATAACTTTAGAATCTGCACCTCCTTCTGGTACAAATAATATTCATGTTTACTATGTTGTTGATGCAGAATTTTATACTGTATATTTTGAGGAGGTACAAAATGCCTGAAATAGCTGGTTATACAAACATGAAATATGTTAAAGGCCAATATTACAGATACGCTGCTTCTCCTAAGCCTGTTACATTTTCTGGAAACATTGATGATCCTTCAAACGATGCTCTAATTGTAAAGGCAATGTTTGTAGTTAAGGGTTCTGCTTCTGGAACTTTCCCTGATTTTGGTAATAATTTTCTTATTACTACTGTTCAGTATGCTCAGCAGGGAAATGTGTATCTACAGACAGCATACCTTGTTGAAGAGGGTTTTGAGTGCTACGAATTTAGACGTATCTACTCAAATGGTGAATGGACGGCTTGGATTGGTGTAGATAGTAAAATTGATGCTATTGATAATAAGATTGACGGTGTTAAAACTGTTGCTGAAAATAATTCAATGGCAATTGGTTCTATTGGAACCACTGTTACTAATTTGAACGGTTCTGTGTCTGGTTTAAGCTCTACTGTAGGTTTGTTATCCGGACAAGTAAGTACGATCAGTAACAAAGTAACGGCTATAGACACTAGAACTACTAACTGTGGAAAAGCTCCATTGAATTTGTGGCATGGTACTCTCACAGTGAGCGATCCTGAGATAAAATTGCAGAGTTGCTATAACAGACATAGTCAATTTTTAATTGTCGCAAAGGTACAAAATGCTTCGGATGCATCACTCGTTACACAATCATTGGTAAAATCACAACTTACGACCTCTAATACTAAATACTGTATTTCTGATGAAGTTTGGTGGTTATCGTACATTATTAGGTATTCTGGTGATGATTTGTATGTAAAATGCTATGGGCAAAATAAAAATGGCTTTATTACTGATATTTGGGGAATCTATTAAGAAAGGAGGTACTACTAAATGGGTGTATTTGATACATTAACTGTAACGGATCAGTCTTTAAAAATTGATTCACTTGTAAATTATTTAAATGGTTTAGATGGTATCTCTGCTTCAGAATCTACTGAAACATATGATGGCATCGAGTATACTGGTGCATTGTTTTATGTAGATGGAACCAATATTCAGGGCTTTTTTGGTTACAACGATGATAAAAAGATTACCTATGCCTTTTTAAAGAACGGTGATATTTATTATGTCAACGGTTCTAGAGGGCAAACCGGTGGTAGTTGCTATACTGGAACATTATATATTACTTCATATATAGGTGATGGATGTAAAGTAATAAGTATAGGAGACGACCATTTTAAAGATGGGTATCAGACGTCAACTAAGGAAGGTTTTGAGTTTGCGATCGTAGAGACCACAAAGAGTAAGACTCTGGTTGGATATTTGCGTAATAATACATCTAGCTTCCAAGACATTGCATCATTGACATATGAGGATGTTTCAGATGTTGCTAGAGTAAATTTCACATACACAAATATGTTCCCTTACTCAGCACCTGCAGGCACATTAGATTTCCTTGCTCAGGCATATTTTGTAAATGGCGGAGTTAGAAAACATACTACAGAAGCAATGAAAGAATGCTCGGCATTAACTTTATTATCTACGGCATCACTTCCTGCTCCTCTTGGTAACCATGTTGCCATTGGAACACACTGTATTGTTCCTATTACAGAAGAAGGAGGTAATGAATAATGGGTTCATCTGCACTTGGAACTTCCGTTTATATTAACGGTAAAGAAAAAGACTTCTATGCAGAAATTAAGCGATATGTCACTGGATTAAGTTCAATAATTACTTGTGATAATGATCCGGACGATGAGTTTGATGACTCTACCGCTGGAGAAGACCATATTGCTACTCTCGATTTTAAGATCAATAATGTTCATGCATTCACATTATGCAGACCTGCTGCTTTAAAAAGTGATGGTAGTGAAATTGGTGTGTATACCATAAGATGCAAAATGGACATTAATGAAACAATACCTGATGGTTCATCTGATGTAAGATTTAGAGAAGAATATGTAACTACCTCGCTCCAGCAATCTGTGACAAGCACTAGAGGACTTATAATCTCTCATATAATTAACGATAATTTTGTATTATTGGCGTTTTCACCTTTAGACTTTAATTGGCAAACACAAGGTCCTTGGAACACAACAAGATTTGTTCATTGCTTTTCAAGCGGTTCAACATTTATATCTGCATCTGTTGGTGGAAACGTTGCATTAACTAAACCAAGCATGTTTAACATTTCTGGTTTTAGAATGTATGACAGATCGCTTACATTGTCTGCTGGTACGTTCATATCTAGGTTCCCTTACGCTGCTCCAGTTGGTCAAATTGACTATATTAAGAGCTCGGTATTCCAGAATAACGACGAGAGAACATTCGAAAACAAGGCAATTTACGATTGTAGTACCGTTTCTGTCGGTTCTACGGTCTCACTGAAAGATGGCTCCTATGTAGCAGTAGGTCCACATCAGTTAGTTAAAGTAAGTTAACAATAATTCAAAATAGGAGGAAAATACCATGTTTAATGGTGACGGGGCTTTGAGCCTACAAGAGTTCTGGACTATTTTGATGGGTTGTTGCTCGGCGCTAATAACTATTTCGGCAGCTGTCGCGGTAATTGTTAGCGCCGTTAAAAAACTAAAAGAACCTGAGAATGTTCAGAACAGAAAACTGGAAGATATTAGTAAGAAAATCGACTCAATAGAGGCTCGTTTAAAGATACATGAAGAGTATTTTAATAACGATAATCGTCGAATTTCTGCTATTGAAGAAGGAAACAGGGTTACTCAGAAAGCGCTTTTGGCTTTAATGTCACATGCTATTAATGGCAATGATGTTGAGGAATTGAAGGCAGCTCAAGCAAGCTTAAAAGAGTATCTGATTAATAAAGTTTAAGGAGGTTAACAATGATTTTTAAGAATTCAAAAGTATATGATATTTTAAAATGGATCTGTTTGACAGTTGTTCCTGCACTTAATATCCTTATTGCAGGCCTCTGTGCACTTTATGGATGGTCATGGGGTCATTTTGTAATTGGTACGATTGATCTTATCGCTGCATTTATAGGTACTATTCTTGGTTTTGGTGCTCTCAAGTACCAGAAAGAGTTGAAAGGGGAGAAGTAATATGGCAACATGGTCCCCTTTAACAGACAAAATAAGAGAATCGGGTGATAATTCTGGTAATCGTACCTACAAAATCACCAGAATCACGCCGCATTGCTGGGTAGGTCAGGTATCTATTGAAAATGGTCTTGACTACTTTGCTACAAGCTCAAGACAGGTTTCATCCAACTATATTATTGGTTCGGATGGACGTGTTGGAGGTTGTGTACGAGAAGAATATAGAGCTTGGACATCATCTAACAGAGATAATGACAACCGTGCAATCACAATTGAGTGTGCATCGGATTCTAGGTCTCCGTATGCGTTTAATTCGGCTGTATATGATAAACTCATTAAGCTTTCTGCTGATATTTGTAAGAGATACGGCAAAAAGAAGCTTCTCTGGATTAGTGATAAGTCTAAAGCACTGTCTTATGATGTTAAGGACGATGAAATGCTCCTTACTGTTCATAGATGGTTCTCAGATACAGACTGTCCGGGTTCATGGCTGATGAATAGAATGGGTGATCTGGCTAATCAGGTTACCGCTATCCTTCAGGGTGCCACACCTACACCTCAGCCTGATACCTATACAGTACAGACTGCTTCTGGGGATGCTCTTAGACTTAGAAAGGAACCCAACACAACTTCTGCACAGGTTGGTTATATTGAAAACGGCACAACTTTCACATCTAAGGAAGTCATTAAGGGCGAAACAGTTAAGGGAGTGGATACATGGGTTAAGTACGGTGGTGGCTACGCAAGTGGTAAATACCTTACTCCTACACCTGTAATTATCCCTTCAGAGATCACTGTAGATCTCCCTGTATTAAAGCTCGGAAGCACTGGTGGTGAGGTTTATACCATTCAGATTCTTCTCAACGAGCTCGGATGTCGTGATCAAAGTGGTAATCGTCTCAAATACGATAAGGTATTTGGTGATAAAACACAGTACGCACTTATGCAGTATCAACAGACAAGAGGTTTGACTGTTACCGGCATTTGTGACGAAGCTACTTGGAACAGAATACTTAAATAAAGGAGAAAAAACATGGCTGGAAGATCTAAGAAGTCAATGTTCGATGACATTAAGGAAATCGAGACACCTAAGGAGCCTCAAATTTATCATGAAGTAAAGGCTACTGAGAAGGTTGTTGAAGCTGAACCCGTAGTTGAGGAAAAGCCTGCTGATATTCCGACATATAGGTCTGGTGTTGTTAAGGCTAATCCTTGGCTTAATGTACGTAATGCACCTTTTGGTGATATTGTAGGTACGCTCGATGATGGTGTAAAGGTCACTATCTATGAGGAAAAGAAGGGATTCGGTAAGATCTCTGAGAACGAAGATAAGTGGGTTAAGCTTGAATTTGTCGTATTCTAAGGAGTTACTATGGCTACGATTCCTGATGATTCAATTTTAGCTAATATTTCCAAATTGTTAGGAATCCAGGTTGAAGAAGACTATTTCAATGCTGATATTTTAATTCACATCAATTCAGCGTTAAATCAGCTTTGTCAGTTGGGTGTAGGTCCTGATAGTCCTTATAAAATCGCTGGAACAACAGAGACATGGAGCGATTTCATGCCTAATGTTGAAGATTATGAGAACGTCAAGACCTACATTTACTTGTATGTACGCTTGATATTCGATCCGCCGACGAGTGGTTTCGTTACAGAGGCCATAAAAGCTCGTATGGCGGAACTCGAATGGCGTATGAACGTACAAGCAGACAACGAGAAAGATGATATTTTCCATCCTGGAATGATTTACAATATTGGAGATAAGGTCGTAAGGAGCGGAGTACACTATGTACGTATTGCTCCTCAGTATGAACCTGAAAAATGGACTGCCCGTAATTGGAAAGTCTTTGCTTATGATGATGACACCATTGCCGACTATGATATTTCTAAAGATTACGTGGTTGGCGACAAGTGTAAATATGATAACAAATATTATGTATGTGTCGTTAACTCCGCCGCCGGAGCATTCGATGCATCTAAATGGGTAGAATACAACCCGTGAAAATCTTATACATTTGTAACTGTGAGTGCAAATGTAATACCAGTATAGGCTGCATAGCGAACGGCGGTCCTTGCAGCCATACTACTGATATTTCTTATGCTAAAAATTACAAAGAGACGCCTATAATAACCGATGAGACCAATTTTATAAACCTCTCAAACGGATTCAATGAGGCGTGCTATTTTGAGGAGGAACAAGATGGCTGAAACAGATGTTAGATCATTAAGTCAATTGCCCTTGTATAATCAAAAACTTGATGAGAAATCTCTTTTACCTATGACAGTTAATCCTAGTGATAGTAATGTTATGAGAAAGGTGTATTTTCCTGCATTAAAAGTGCTTATAGACGGTTACGATCTTGTAGGTACGTTAACAGCAGGATCTACATCGATTACATTGTCTAGCACAGGTACTACATATAATGAACAAAACGCATATTCAGTAGGTGATCGTGTAACCCATACAGATAATGATGAGGTCACAAGGAACTACATATGTTTTAAGGCTTGTACTGCTGGAAATTGGGAGACAAATGGGTTATATTTTGTTGAGTATCCGTTGCTGGATTCGAATTCTAATGTTAGAATCTTCACCAGTGTATTTGGTGTGAATCCAACGGCTGCTTCAATCTCTAGCAATGCTATTACTCTGACATTTGCTCCACAGAGCAGCAACGTTGAAGTGAAAGTGAGGGTCTACTAATGGCTTGGTATGAATGCACAGGTGGATCTGGTGGAGGAGGAGTGGACCCAATAGAACGTCTCTGCTATGTTAAATGTTTTTGGAATGATAATATAGTTATACCTACTGTTGATGTACTAGACACTGGATCAAAATATAATCAATATATAAGTTATGATACGACAACTAGAAAATTTACAGTTTTGCAGCCTTTTGATGCAATTGTAACAGCATGGGTTTATAATGAACAATCTGCTGGTGGTGGACCTAATGGTTGCTTTTATATCAATGATATTCAAAAATTAAATTATACAGCTGGTAGAGGTGCTGGTGATAAAGCAGGCGGACTACTTTTCTATAATTTTGTTCAGGGAGATACATTTTATCCATATACAACTTCTAGAAATGGCTATCCTCAACAGAATTTTAAAATTTATCTCGCGCCTGGGGTACAGCAGTATATGATTACTTATAACGATGAAGAAGCATCAATATAAACGGAGGTTTTATAAATGGGACAATCTAGAAATGAAAATATTCTTGAAAACATATTAGGTGCATCTAATCCTCTTGGTGAACCTCAGAGTAGAGAAGAGGCTCTTTTGATGCAGTTACTTGAGAAGCTCGATGTAACAGTTGTTAAATGGGCTGGCATCACTACTACAGCTTTAACTGATGGTGATTCTACTAATCCTATCACTGTTGATGGTAAGAGTTATACAGCAGTTGCTGGTGATATGGTATCTTACGAGTCAAAGGAATTTGTCTTCAGTGGAACCATTTGGCAAGAGTTTGGTGACCTTTCTGGCATTCTTAGAATCATTGGCAACACATATGATTCTACAACAACATATGAAGTTGGTGACTATACCATTTACGAAAGTAAGCTGTATATCTGTACAACGGCTATCACAACTCCTGAAGTCTGGAATGGTCTTCACTGGCAGCAGACAAGTATTATAGCAGCTCTTAAGACTCTTCAAACAGCTATCGGAAATAAAATGGATAATACAAATCCTACTGGTACTGGCAATCTCACAATGTCTGGTGATGTTGTTATTAATGGCAATGTTAGTCTCTCCAGTAAGGTTCAGTCTTATGACGCAGCTATTGGTAAGATTTTAACAGGTACATTAGTAACTGGCCAAACTTCTGTAGAGATTGAAGATGAATCTATAACCACTGGCAAAATGTATGATATTTTTACCGATGTATATGGTCTTGAGCCTACTAATGTTGCTATTAGTACAGGAAGGATCACACTTACATTTGATGCACAAGGCGCTAATATTACCGTGAAAGTAAAGGTGATTTAATATGGCATATCATAAATGTGCTAGCATATACGGAACTAATAATAGTGCTGCATCTGTTCAAACAGCATCTGGCGCAATAGCTAATTTCTCAACGCAATTAGCAATGCCGTTAATCAAGTCTCGGTTTAATTTTAAAGCAACCCAAGAGGCTGGCACACCTACACCGCAAAGCCCCAAGGCTATAAGCGGAGTTAGTGAAATTAGTGTTTATCATTTAGGCGGAAACTTTTTCAATAAAAATAGTGTTAAAAATGGCAAACTTATAAACGGCTCAGGAAACGAAGTAAGTTATGCTGATTGGAATTTGAGTGACTTTATAGAGGTTATTGAAGGCTCAAGTTATTACTTATATGGTTTAACATCTCACCCAAATACAAATCAGGATAACTTTGAGTTGTTTAATGCAAACAAGGAAAAAGTTGGCTTTGCGAATGTAAAGACAAACCAACAGCCTTATGTTATCCCAAGCGGAGTGGCTTATATCAAGTGTAGCGTTAAAAACCCTGATTTAGATACAGCACAATTTGGAGTATCCCAAAACTTGTCGTATTGTCCTTATAGCCCTGATATTGAAAAGTATATTATAAATCTTGGCGGTACATATTACGGCGGTTATGTAGAGCAAGACAAAGACGGACATAGGGAGTTGGTGGTGACACATAATAGCTTTGCTGATATGTCTTTATTGGATTGGCAATATCAGACAGCATATAGCAGATTTATTACAACTGATTTAAATTCTGTTATTAAAAGAACTGCTGACAATAATGAAATTTTAGCTGGTTTAATGTGTCCTGTTTATGAAACATCAAGCGCTAATAGAACTGCAAGCACTTCTTACGATAATGTTATTGCTTCATCAACAAGTGGTTTATTATCCATTAGAGATACAAGCCTTAACGGAGATTTAACGGCATTATCCACAAGGCTTGCTAATCGTATTTTGATTTACCCGCTCGCCGAGCCTTTTACAGTCGCTTTACCCGACGGACAGCCTATCAAGACTATTCCCGGTATAAACAACATCTATGCAGATACGGGTGATACATCCCTACAATTCATTAAACTTGGTAATTGATATTTATGAAAACCTATTCAGAATTAATACAGATACCAGACTTTATGTCACGATTCAGGTATCTTAAACTTGGAGGTGGAATTGGTGAAGAGACGTTTGGCTTTGAACGCTATCTTAATCAGGAATTCTACCACTCCGATGCTTGGAAATCATTCAGGCGTCAAATAATCATAAGAGATAACGGCAATGACTTAGGGGTTGATGGTTTCCAGATAGGGGGACGAATTATTATTCACCATATAAGACCCATAACCATTGCTGATATTAGAGATGGCTCCCCAATAGTTCTCGATCCGGAAAATGCGATTTGCACATCTCACACCACACATGAAGCTATACATTTCGGGTCTGAGAAACTATTGGAGAGTTATTTTCCAACTGTACGTAAACCTGGCGATACTAAGTCTTGGTGATATTTTATTTTGCAATCTCCTAGCATCCTGTACCTCTCTTTTACTGATCGTATGAATCTAACCTCCTCATTCGCCTTGTAGAAATAAGCCATAAATATACAGGATGCTGCTTTCCTTTCAAGCTATTCGTTCCCTACTTCTCTGCTTTTGGGCATATTTGCGGAGTTGTAGGGACGGGTAGTTGGAGAGGTCGCAAGAAAATTGGTGGCTTATATTTTTTTATTTCGCAAAATTTTTTATTCATATAATGAAACTAATATTAAAGAAAGTTGAGGTTAAGAAATATGAAAAATGTATTAGTAACAATTATAGCAGGAGTTATGGCAACTTTAGTTATGACAGGATGTGGTAATGGATCAGAAAAAACCAAGAAAGACAATGATGGTGTAAATGAGATCAAGGTTAACGAGATTCATGTAGAGGAAATTCAGGTTGAAGAGATTCAAACTGAAGAAATCAGGACGGAAAGAGTCTATATTGATGATGAGTATAACAATGAAAGAAATTACAACAACAAAGTGAATACTTGGGATAACTGTGACATACAGTCCTGGGATTAACATAAAGTAGCAGGATACTTTCCTGCTATTAATTTTCGCAGATATTTTTCTTCCTATAATAAGGAGGTGATTAACATGAAAAAGTTTATAATTAATTACTGGTGGATAGGTTTAGGTATATTCATGGTTGCATTATATGTTGCAATATTGGTATACGGACTTTACCTGATGTAAGAAAGGAGAAACAGTATGTTATCATTTGAAGAATTTATGGACAAGATCTATATTATTATGGATAAGTCAGAATGGGTTCATGTTATGATGAGACATGACGGAGTATGGGATACTTATACAATTAGTAAGAAATCTCCGAAATCAATAGTGATTGAAGCAACGTCACTAACTGATGAAGAGGCTTATGATGAGTATAAGGAACATATGGAGTCATATGGATTCAAAACGTTCCCAATCTACTATATATAATGTATAGGGCTTCTTGCCCTATATTCTTTTTCCTCGCAAAATTATTATATCATATAATAGATATAATAACAGGAGGTACGTTTATGGCACAGACATATACAGACGTTATGGTAGGAAACCTGATAAATCTTATGTATGCTGATGATGAAACAATCAGCAACATCGAGGAAACAGGTCTGTATAACGAGTATAACACTGTAGATTCAGAAGAATCCTAGGTGTTATATCAAGACTATAGGTCAACAATAGTTGGCCTATATTTCTTTCGCAAATATATTATACCTTATAATGGCAGATTAAAATAGTGGAGGTGTATTAAAATGAGGAATTGGGCCATTTAAGACATTAATTATGTAATTTTAGGCATTTGATCCTACGTGGATCTGCCAGCGTATAGGCTGATATTTTCGGCCTATATGTCTTTTGCGCAGCAATTATGAGAGGTGATATTTATGGCAAAATTAGGTTGGATACATGAGGTTGATTGCGGAAATGTTCCATATTATATTTGTCCATGGTGCAAAAATGAGCAAGATTTTCAATCAAAATATTGTATGGAATGTGGAAAAAGAGTAATTACAGATGATGATATTGAAGAAATGAAAGGAACAGAGCTTAGAAAAGACATTCCAGAGTATATTTGTCTTCGATATGATTGCATTTATCATGATGGAATGGCTGGAAATTGCCCGTTTCATCCTAATCCTTATGAATTATATTGTCATAATTATAGATTAATACCAGAGGAGTGAGGTGAAGAAGAATGAATGAATTAGGACTTGTTTTAGTAGGATTTATTTGTGGTGTTATTTTTGGTGTATTTATTTCTGCTGTTATAGCTGCTAGTAGTAATGGAAGGAGTGATATCGAATGATTGTACCATTTCATGATAATGAAGGTTATCCTGATGAGCCTTGTTTGTCTTGTAGCAAAAGTTATGTTGAAGATATTTGGGGTGAGTTATGTTGCGATTATCAAGAAAATTGCCCGTTTCTATACAACAATCATAAAGAGTAGGACACTCGCAGATAAATTTTATATTATAATAGTCGGGAGAAACTATATTAAACCCTGACTAAAAAGGAGGTATGTAATATGGCATTTGAATTGACAAAGGCTAAGTTAGAGGCTAGAAAGGCTAAAAAGGAAGCGATTTTGGCTATCGATAAGTATATTAATGCATTATCGATAAGTTTACCTACAGTGCAAGACACTGAGATGAGACGACAGGTCGAAGATGAGATCGCTAGACTCGTAACGGTTAAGGAGTGTTACAAAAAGAACACAGAATTGCCGAAATGGGCTAGTGAAGCGATATCTACGGCGCTGAAGGTCTTGACTCTTGTCGGATCTGTGGTAGCTTGTGAGGTAATCACTAATAGAGGTACCGGTGACAAGATCATTACTGATGGCATTAAGCGTCTGCCTAGTATTTGACAATAGGAATGGCTATGGAAACATAGCCTACCTTTTTTGTCTCGCATATTTTTTTCTTCTTATAATGGTAGTTAGGGCAACTTAACATTATTTAAAAGGAGGAAAAAGCAAGAATGTTTAGTATTTTAATGGGAGCATCATTCGTAATATTAGGCGTTGCTTACATCATTAAAGGTGCAAAAGGCGACTAACTAAAAATTAATAGGTTAACTAATAGTTAGCCTATTAGTTTTTCGCAAATAAATTCTTTCATATAATGGTTGAAAGAGGTTACATTTTATGAAAGAAGGTGATTTTTATAGGTAAGATAATTAGACTTATAGTTATTGACTATTTAATATTGAAGATGTTAACAATTATCCCACTCGCAATTGTGGTAATTCCACTTTTGGGATGTGCGGTGATATTTAACATTAATCAGGTTAATGAGATCAAGGCTGAAAAGGCTGAAAAGAAAGCCAAAAAAGAAACTGAAAATTCTAAATCTTAACCTCCTTTATACCAAACTGATAGGTTAACTAATAGTTAGCCTATTAGTTTTTCGCAGATATTTTATGTCTTATAATACAGGAGGTATAAAATATGATCAAATGTAGAGTTGGAATTAAAAAAGGAGATTAATTTCTCCTATATATTTTTAAGGAGTATATATCATGGGCAGAATGAAGGACATCGCAATAGAAGTTGATGACATAATGGAAGATATTGATAATCGTTTAAAAGATAAAAGTGCGGCATACGGCGTTACTTTAACCGGTGAACTTATTAGAAAACTTCAACAGAAGCGAGCTGAAATAACAACAAAGTGGCAAGCTGAAATAACAACAAAGTGGCTCGAAGAAGAGGTAAAAAATGACTAAACAAGAATTCACAGATTTTCTCGATGCAAATAATATACAATATGAGATAGCGGATCGTAGCATCGCCACAATCTATGTATACGGTAAACCAGAAGATATCATCTCATTCGATGGTAGAAAGACTAAATTTGTACCGTATCTCAGAGTGTCACATTTTGATGAAAAGCCCGGGATGTGTTATACTAGAGATTGTGGATTGTGTCAATACCAAACAGATAATTGGATTAAAGATAAATGTATTGAGTTAAGAGATGGAAGGAGTGTCGAATAATGCCCAATAGCCAAGCGGTCAAGGCAATGGTCTTTGACACCGTGATCGTTGGTCCGAATCCAACTTGGGCAGCCACGGGTTAGGATGGCCCTTAAATCCGGTTCGACTCCGGATGGTGAGTGACCCAGCGCGCAACAACTCACTGACTTTTGCGGTTTCAATAGTAAACCACTTTTACGGTCTCGTAGCCAAACGGTTAAGGCACCATCAGCAAATGAAAAACAACGCTGTTTTGTGAATGGGATGTTCCCATCAGGAGCGAGTACCCCGGTAACTGTAGGTTCGAATCCAACCGGAGGTTATTCATCCTTGAGGTGTGACTTACTGCTATCAATAAGAAAGCGGCGTATCCATAAGCGTTATATTGGTGACTTTTACTAAGGTACACGAACCGCGCTCTAGTAAGCCGGCCTTAGAGTTTTCAATAGTAAAACTATTTAATTCTTATACTACAATTAAGCCACTCGACTCTATTACCTGTTCTCCTTTTGTTCTGGTTTTTCATTGTGTCATAGTGGTTGTAGGGACGAGTGGTTTAATGGTAGTATAAGGCCAATTTAAGTCATTAAAAGTCAGAAAGGAGACATTTTTATGGAAAGTAAATGTGAGTACGTTGATGCAATTGTTCGAGTAAGAATTCCTAAATACCAGTTGACTGCTGGTGAGAATGTAAGTGTCTGTTTTCCTGATGCAACATCCGTACATGGAAAAATAGAAGAAGTATCGAAGAAGGAGGAGTGATATTTATGGAAGAGTTCACAAAAGAAGACAGTATCTATTCTTTAATCGGAGATCCTTATGTCGTTAGAATCTTAGCGGATGATCCAGCAGGTGCAAGTACGAGAAAAATATGGATAGCATATTCTGATATGTCTTATGAAATATTATATTTGAAAGTACCAGCATATAGAACAGACAATGTTGAGTATTATGACAATGGTGTGCTTAAGCGCGTCTTCAATACTGGTTTTAGAAAGGGTATGGCATTTAGTAGAATGTCTAAATATAGAATGACTAAACCAGAAGCTCATGCATACATAGAGAAGCAAAGGAAAAAATGGTTAGAGTCTTGTGAAGAATCTAAAGAAAAATTTGGAAAATATGCATATAGAGAGGATTGATATTTATGAAAGATTTAGTCATTTATTGTATACGAAACGAAAAGATAATTCGTATATCAGAAGGCGACGGGTGCAACTTAAGTCAAGAAGACATTGATAATGGTTATGTCGATTATCTCTATTATGATATTTTTGACACCCAAGATCTTCAGAATGTAGAAGATGGCGGTATGATTCTTCTTAAAAAGCCTATTAAAGAAGAATTCAACTGTGTCGGTGATGTTATAAGACGTGTTCATGATTTTGCATTTTCAGAGTATCAACACATATATTACTTGTCTGGAGTGGATGAATGGCAAGCATATGTTAGCAAAAAGGAGGACTGATATTTATGAAGGTATACGTAGTAACAGAAGGATCTTATAGCGATTACCATATTGAAGCAATATTTAGTGACAAACTTAAGGCTGATATTCATGCAGCATTGATTCAGGGTGATGTAGCAGAATGGGATGTTGACAATATAGAGGTAGATACTAATCAAAAGATTATACCATATGCAAGGGTTGTCTTTGATCCATTTAGACGTAATCCTATAACATCTATTAATATTGAACATACTGTTGAAAATAATATAGTTTTTTCAACATGTATTAAGCTTGAATCAGATTCTACTTATGGGGTAGCCATCCTTCGAGCAGATACAGAAGAAAAAGCAAAAAAGATATTTTATGACATGTATGCTAAAGCAATGAATGAGTATCTTATAGAATGCGGAAATAACGCAGAAAGGCCGGAACATATTTGTTTGACCTGTAAACATTGTGATAAGAAGATTACAGAGGAGCCTTGTCTTAACTGTGATATTCGTGTGAGGAACGACAAATGGGAGGGTAAAGAATGAGACCGATTGATGCAGATACTTTGAGAGAAGTTTTGAGAAGATTTTTTCCTGTCGAAGTATTAGAGGGAATAGAACCAAAAACATTATTTGCTCAAATTATGCACGACATCGACAATGCCCCGACAGTTGCATATCCATTTGAGAAATTCAAGACTATGCTATGTGGGACTTGTCAAGCATATATGCGAATTGAACCCGAAAGACCGCAAGAGTGGATACCCGTTAGTGAGAGATTGCCTGAAGAAAATGGTGAATATCTTGTAACAAGGGAAGCTTATATAGATAGAGAAAACAGAAATATGATATTTGTTATAGATATAGCAAGTTTTACTATTACCCACGACCTCAATAATGGTTTTCATAAAGCAAATACAGTTATTGCATGGCAACCATTACCCGAACTATATAAGGAAGGCGGTGACGTTCATGACTGAATTTCTTGTTTTAACCAAAAAAGAATTACAAAAGTTAATTAAAAACGAGCCTGTGCATGCTGATATTGGTAGACCTATCGTACTTTGCTCGAGGGAGTATTTTGAAAAACAAAGGGAGGATGAAAAATGAAAAAGATACCGACATTATTTAAAAGAGAGTTTGAAGGACATACTATTGTCAGAGTTTTACCTGAACTGTCGGATGAAAGTTTACAGTGGGTGCTTGATGGAGAAGGTGTAGCAACTGTAAAATGGGATGGTTCTTGTTGTGCAATTATTAACGGAAAGTTTTACGTAAGGTATGATGCAAAGAACGGTAAGCCTATTCCTGAAAATGCTATTAAGTGCCAAGAGGAAGCAGATCCTGTAACTGGTCATTTACCTTGTTGGTTACCTGCAGATAGAGGTAATCCTAGTGATAAGTGGTATTGGGCAGCTTTTGATTTTAGCAGGTATGACCAAACTCAAATATGTAAATCTAGAACATATGAGGCTATCGGAAAACATTTTAATGGTAATCCGTATAATTTGGATTACGATATGTTAATCCCTCATGGAAATGATGTCGTTGATGTTCCTAGAACCTTTGAAGGCATAAAGGAATACCTTAAAACAAATGACATCGAGGGTCTTGTATTCTGGCTTGACGGAGAGCCTAAGTGTAAGATTAAGAGGTCTGATTTCGGGTTTGAGTGGCAACCAAAAAGGAGATAAATGAATAAGCAAACCAAAGGAATAATGCAAAGCAACATAATCTTTCTTGCTGTGGTGTTATCTATTTCCTATGCCTTTATTGCAGTAGTAGGGCTCTTTTTCAAAGAACCGCCGGAACAGAAACAAGGATTTACACCAAAAGATTTCGAAGTGCCTTTGCCTAAAGAGCAATATATACAACACATAAAAATAAGGTTCTTTGAGATGCCATGGCTTAACGAATACTATGAAATGCAGAGCCTTATGTGGAATAATCTATCGCTAAGTTACAACTACATAGAAACAGAATATGTTGGTAGATATTTCATTACGGCATACTGCCCAGAAGAGTGTGGATGGAGTTGGACAACAAGCACTGGCACTACTTGTCATTGGTCGAGCGATTGGAGTGAACCTACTACGTGTGCTATTGACACTTCAGTCAGAAAGTATGGCGAATATATAATGGTAGGTGACCCGAGTAGCAGTAACAAGAAAATCTACCATTGCGAAGATTGTGGACCAGGAGTACGTGGAAACTGGGTAGATTGTTTCGTCGAGACTATGGACGAGGTAAGGGCATGGAATACTCGTTATGATAATGTGTACCTTGTTAGATTTAAGACGGCAACACTTGAAGGCAGTTTGTACGAGATAGACAGAAGAATGAATGATGCTTTGGATGATATATTAATGCCCAAAGAGATAGAGTATTATGAGTTCGGGAGGTGAAAAAATAATGATCGAAACAATAGTAATAATTATTTTAGCATTTGCTTTTGTTTGTGCTACGTGTTTCTGCATATTTAATAATATGAAGTCAGCGGAAGAGATAGCAAGATTGGATACCGCTCTTCGGAAGACAAAAACGGAACTTGAAGATGCTCAGTCGCATACATATGATGTTCTCAAAGAATGGGCTGAATCAATGGATAAGCACGACAAAGCCTATACAGAACTTGCCAATAAAAATATGAAACTTGAATCAGAACTTGAGTTAAGGGATATTGAAGTAGAAAGACTCAAGGGGATGATTGATTACTATAAAAACAATACATTAAGTCTTTCTATTGATGAAAAGAAGAAAATGGAGGATTCTACCGATGGCGACGAAACTGTATCCGTACAAGGCTGATTGTGACAAAGCAGGGGTGATAATTCATCTGAAGGCTAGAGATGAAAGAGATGCTGCCAACAAGTTAGTTGGCACTGTTGGTTATTGGCAAGCTCAGAAAAAGTTTAAAACTAAGTTAAAAGATTGGAAAATTGAGAAAGAAGAATGAGGTGATATTTATGGCTTATTATTTAGGATTGGATCAATCATATTCTTCAACACTTCGATTGCTTGATAATTTATGTGATAAACTGGACGAGTCAGGTATTGAAGGTAATGTTATAGAAAGAGATTCATGGGGACGGCACTTTGTTCATATATGGTATGGAAGTTTTAACGATCCTCGTCGGCTATTCTCGGAAATGTTTACTGTGCTTGTAACTGATTCACCTTCTATGATGACATCTCGTGGTTGCTTTGAAATAAAACCACCGAAAAAATACTATGATTATTTCTATGACACATTTAGGGCTTGCGCAAGTAGACGCGGTGGATTTTATGTTATGTCGTCTGATGAAATAGTTCGTACTATAAAATTCTTGTTTAATAGAGAAAAAATGGAAAAGAAAAAGGAGAACAATATGAAAGAATTTACACTTGAAACTAAATTATTTGGTAAACTTAAGGCAAACGGTATTTACTATAAGTTTGATAATGGTGTTTATAATACAAAAGAAATTGTAATAACGACAAAGATGAATTATAATATTTGTAAAGTTAAGTCAAAAGAATCTTCAGCTTATGCATACGAGGTTTGTTGGTTTGGTGTTCCTGCTGATATTCTTGTTGATCTTAAGATTGACAGAATAACACTATATAATTGGAGCGACGACCTGATCGAGGATATTCTGAAAATTGAGAAAAAACTTATATCCAGTGTTAGATTGAATTTGAATGCGTATGCATATACCAAAGCAGATGTTTTAGCAACTGAAGCGTTATATAATTATCGCAAGTATGGTATAGTAGACGTCATCTTCAACGATCCTGCAACAATTGTTATCTGGTCGGATGGATCTAAGACCGTTGTAAAGGCCAATGGTGAGAAGTTCGATCCTGAAAAGGGCTTAGCTATGGCTATTTCCAAGAAGGTTCTCGGCAATAAGCATAATTACTATGATATTTTCAAGAAGTACGTTGGAAGATATGAAAAGAAGCAGAAAAAGGCGGTAAAGAATGAAAAAAGATAAAAAAATAGTTCTCCGTGGAGAGGTGCCATGTGCTGGTGCTGATTGGAGTACAGCAACGGCATATGTCACATTAACCGATAAAGATGTAATGGCTATTGGTAATAGATATTTGGAATTAATTAAGGAGAGAATGAATGACCAAAAAACAACTAATAAAAACAAGGGGTGATATTTATGCCATTAGATAATAATGATAATGAGAAACCTAAAAATAGTGGATTTTGGTTTCGTAGTGAAGAAACTGGCGAATGGTCTCCTATTATGCAAGTAGATTCTATAGAGTGCCAGATTAATCTAACAGAAGGGGTTGAAGCAGAACTTGCTAGAACGTTTGCACCATTAGGAGAACTTGAGATTGTTCCTAGGGAGGAATGATATATGAAAATAGTTAATGCTAAAATTACTAGTGCATCAATTACAATGGCCGATCACGGATGTTTGACTTTCTGGGTAACAGTCGAAGGTAGTGGTTGGGGCATATCTATAGGCGGATATGCTATTGGACACGGATATTTAGGTGCTGATGAATTTGACGGATACGGCGCTGGTCTTGAAGCTATGATGAGAATCATGGATGTAGTAGGCGTTGAAAAGTGGGAAGATTTGAAAGGTAACTATATTCGTGTCGAAGATAATGGATGGGGAGAATCCATCAGAAAAATTGGTCATATAACAGATGACAAATGGTTTGATATTGATGAATTCTTTAAATCCAAAGCTAAGGAGGGTGCGGAATGATATATGAAAAACCAAATACTAAGTAGATCTGATGTTGTTGAACGAATGGCCAAACGATGCAAATCTTGTAGTTGGTGGAGATCATATTTTAAACATTATGGATGGAAATGGAATGTTATTTGGCAAAAAGCAGCCTGGCAAGGACTCATAAGTATCGGAAATGAGGAGGTGCATAATGACCCCTGAAGACTTTGCCCATAGATGTTTAATGATCAAAGCCGGCAATGTAGAATTAGCTATTCCGTGTTGTGCGAATTGTGAGTATTATCAATTAGAAGAAGATGCTGATTTTGCAGGAACTATAAAAGGTGGTATTCTAGCTTTTGCTAAATTGTCATTTGGCTTTGAAGAAAAGGAAGAAGAGGAAAAAGAGTATAAGTTTGTATGTAATCATCCAGTTTTAGAAACTCATGATTCATTCGATGCAGCATGGTTGGAAACAAAACCTGAAGACTTTTGTAGTAGATGGGAGGGCAGAAATGAAGAAAAAAAGAAGTTAAAGAAAAGAATAAAAAGACTAGAAAAAGAAAGTCAAACAATTATTGACAAGATAGCAGAGACTCTTAATGCACAGCATCAAATATTGTGTGCGTTAAGAGATCGAATTTCTGCTTTAGATGACTCTATTACTAAAAATGATCAATCATATAAGTCGCAATTTGGAACTATAAAAAATAGTGTTAGAGAAATAAGGAATATGGTTGATATTTTAAAACAGCGAACAGACACAGACTATACTAAATTCAAGCCATTGGTTGATACAAGTAAAGGTCCGGATACAGTTTTTGTTACAGGAGAAGAAATAAAGGAGAATTAATTATGTTAACTGCAGTTTTTACAGATGATAATGGAAAAATTTTCAATTTTAAAAACGTAGAAAAAATTAATATTTATGGAAACGACACCATTATAGGGTATTACGATGATAATGGCGTCTATCATGAAGAAACAGGCACTACTCCAAAAACGATTGTAATTAATAAGGAGGAATGTCAAAAGATCGAAGAGTCTTCGACTCCATCTTGTGAAACGTGCAAATATAAGGGGTTTGATGTCTTATTTGCAGATAGTCCTTGTTTCGGATGTGTCGTTACGGAAGGTAATTTTCAATCATATGAACCAAAGGAGAATTAATATGAAAAAGATTTTAGTTATTTTACTTAGTATTATTTGTATTATGTCAATGACAGGTTGTGCTACAGAAGCCGAGAGAGCAAGTTACAATCTATCGCAGCAAGCAGACAATTTTAATGTTGTTAGACAGGTTACAGTTATTAACTGTATAACTGGAGATGTCTTATTCCAAATGAGTGGTAAGATGTCTATCAAGTCTGATAATACAGACCACCAATTAGAGATTACGGTTGAAGATGATGGCAAATATCAGAAGCATTTTATTGGATTAAGTGATAATGTTACTTATGTTGTAGAGGATCTTAATCTTGGTGAAAATGATGTTAGCCAATATCATTATACAATTAATTTTAATCCTAAGATGTGGTTGCCTGTAAATGTTGATATTATTGATTAATAAGGAGGCAAAAGAATGATATGGCTGCAGTTCCTTATACAATTATACCAAATTCGATCATGGATGACATAGCTAAAAGAATTCAAGAAGAGCAAGAACTGAGATTCAAACAGGAATTATTCAGGGTTCCACAATTTAAAGTAAACACGGAAGATTTTAATATTGATTATTTCAGACAACCGTGGATTACTTATGATAATTATATTAAACCAAATTGTATAGTAAAAATAGAAAAGGAGAATAATAAAATGGAAGCAAAGAAGTGCGACAAATGTGGTAAGCTGTATGAAACAGAGAGCGCAAGTGATTCAATCAATGTGCTTTTTAAGCAGGAAAAGGTTAGTGATTCGGATAGAGAAAGATATTCTGAATCTCACAATAATGAAATGAGAACTCATGAAGTTATTATTAAGAAGGCGGGTTTCGGAGAAACAGTAGATCTCTGTCTTAAATGTCGTGAAGCATTCAAGAAGTGGTTTGAGGAGGGTTAATATGCCAAATTGGGTAACTAATACAATTTATTTAGAAGGAATTGGAAAAAGAGAAGAATTCTATAGAACTTTTACAGGAGACGGTGTAGAAAAGAAGGCATTTGATTTCAATGTATTTATTCCTGAACCTAAAACAGAAGAAGAGTGCAGAAAGTTATATGATGGCGATCGTTATATTGACGGTGTTGATAAGGACGGTAATAGTAAGCATCACTTAATGCACAATGATGATAGAAAGTGGTTCAATTGGTATGAATGGCATTGTGACTTTTGGGGTACTAAATGGAACGCATGCAGCACAGAGATATTAGATGATGATACTGTAAGATTTGATACTGCTTGGGGAACACCAGATCCTATATTTAGAGAGTTATCTAAAAAACATCCTGGAATCGTAATTGATATTTTCTGCGATTTTGAAACAGGCGAATCATATGAAATAAAGTATCTTAATGGTGAGCAAATTGATGTGGGGGATGTTACATTACATTTTACAGAAGATAAGGAGAATTCAAATGAGTAACAAACCCGGTTATCTTGTTGCTGAAAGGCACTATCTTAATGGAGAAGACTTTACTGATATTCTTGGAGTATTTGAAACCGTTAGAGAGGCTGAAAAATGTTGTAGAAATCGAATGGAATCAAATAAAATTGAAGAATCAAACCTGACTGATGGCAGATTTATTTGGTTCAACAACAAAAACTTCGCATTGGAAGAATTAACTGGTGGTTTCTATTGCAGCTATCTTTGTATTGGTAAAGATGATGTAATTGTAGAAGACTACAGTTTAAAGATCGAAGAAATCGATACCCAAATTGATATAGTTAAAAAGGAGGACAACTAATGTCGGACGAAAAGAATGAAACACAGAAGGCCGAACAGGATCAGAGAAAGGAACGGAATATTCAAGAGATTCTCGGAGGCATGGATCAAAACGAGCAGATGGTTCTTTCATACTTCATTCACACATCTTTACAGAAGGGTCGTTTGATTGGATGGAAGGAAAAGGAAGGAGTATCTGCAAAAGAAATCGCTGATATTCTCAGTGTGCCTGAGGATGTAGTTCAGAAGGCACTTGACGAAGATCCGTATGATATTCTTGGAATAGCTAAGCAGTAATTAATTCATTTGGAGGTCGTAATATGACAGTATGTACGTTTGCAACAAATAATTTAGTCAGAGATCATGACATTTATGAATATTTTATGGGTAAAAGAGAAAGGGCACTTAGTAAAGATCTTGAGATTTATCATGGTACACCTGTCCTTTTTTACAGAAAAGGATTGTTTAATTGTTCAGATAGTAATAAGGCGACTACATATCGTGCTATTAACAGGTGGCATTGTATAAGTCTTGCTGTTACTGTATGGGATACGATTGCTAGTCAAAATATAAAACATGATGCTGGCTGTAAGAAAATAATTTATGCAAGTAGAGAGGATATTATTAAATTCAAGGAAAGGTATGAGGGAGCAGTTAACGCCGCTAAGATACATAAGTATGATGGCCAAATTAATTGCTGCAGATACCTTGCAATGTATTGGACATATCTTGATATTATTAAAGATACGACAACCAGTAGATTTTATCCGGATAATGATACAATCGAAATTGCAGCTGAGGTATTTGGTTATCCCGATGGCGATAATCCTTTCGTTATGAATGGAAAATATTATAATTATAACACGGAGGAACAGCCAGTGGAAGAAAAGACAGAAGTTAACGATGATATTCTTGCAACACAGATTCGTGATCTTAATCTCACAATCAGAACATTCAACTGCTTATGGAGAGCCGGTATTAAGACACTCGGTGATATTTGTATGAAGTCACAGAGACAGCTGCTTAAAGTAAGGAACTTAGGACGTAACTCTCTTAATGAGATCAAGGATAAGCTTGCTGATTATGACTATTACTATATGGATCTTGACAGCAATGCTCAAAAGGCACATCCTAAGGAAGAATCTGTTGCTGATATTTGTGAGCAGGTTGCTGAAGAGATTCAGGAAAAGCCTGAGATGAAGCCTATTGTGTCTATTGACGAGTATGATGAGCTTTATACTAAATACAATGATATTCAGATCGGTTTGTCGTCGATGTCCCAAAGATATGAAAAGCTTTTTAAGGAAAAGACAGATCTTCAACAGGAATTGTTAAAAGCAAAGGATCATGTAGCATCTCTCGAATCAACCATCAGAAAGCTTACAATGGCACAGGCCACTGAGGATGATGATATTTTCGGTCTCATTACTAATACGGTTCGTATGATGAAGGTTAAGAAGATGCCTTATATCTCATTACAGCTTGATGGTTATGAGATTAATATTAAACTTCTTGAAACACAAGAGAAGAGGTGCAATATACCTTATTCTTCAGGAAGTGGCATAATACGTGATTACTCTAGAAACATTTATACAAATACTAAGGAGGAGTAATCTATGAAGTGGAACCTTATTACTGATATTAACAACCTTAACATTGAGGAGCATATTCCCTATATGATTCTTGTCGAAAATTGGAATGGCCATTCTTCGGAATGGCATCCAATGGTCGCACATTGGTATCTTGAGGGAAGCGATGTAACTCTCAGAGAACCTGATAACACACCTCATAATCATCATATTAAGAAGACGGGATTCTATGTAATTCATGATTGTGGACCGGACAGATTTAAGCACATTTACAGAATTAAGGATGTTAAGTATTATTCAGAGATAACATATCCGGATAAGACACCTGATGAGTTTCTTACAATTGAGTGAGGTTAGTATGTTAAAACGAATATGTGATAAGTGTGAAAGAGAGAAGAAGGATGTTAACGATACGTGGTATGTTATTAGAATCAACCGTTTTAAAGGAATAGGAGTTCTTATTGATGCTTCTGGACAAGATTCGTATGAGTTTTGTCCGGTTTGTTTTAATCAATTGGATATTTCATCGCAAACAAAACATAGCGTATAATAGAGAACGTAGTAATATGTTCTTATTAATTTTTGAAAGGAGCATGGCCTTATGAAAGATGAAGCCAAAGAAAAGGTTGTCGATGCCTTAGCATTGGGATTGACAATCGGAACAGGAGTTGCAACAGGATGGTTATTTGGTATCGGTTCTGTTGCGTTAATCAATCACACATTCCAGATGGGATTGACGAGACCTCAAATGATGTTAGCAACTGGTGTAGTTGCATCAGCATCTGGCGGTGTATGTCTTCTTACTATGAGAAAGGTAGCACCGGTGTATAGAGAATCATTGAGAGAAATCTTTGATATTCTTGAGCCGCCTATGAAGGAGGTTAAGGATGTTAACTAATGGTATTTGGCCTGCTATTAAGGCTTTTGGAAACAGGCATGCTAACTTGATATTTGGCGTTTTAGGTGTTTTAGGAGTTGGAGCTACAGCTGTATGTGCTTCTGTGGCAACTAAAAATGCTATGGATATTCTCAGGGAGCACGATAATGAGTATCTTACGCCTAAAGATAAATTCAAACTTGTATGGCCCGAATATATCTGGACAGGAATTGTAGGATTAGGTACTGCAGGATCAATCGTAGCATCTAATATGTGGTCTGCAAAGAAGGCAGCAGGTCTTTCGGCAGCTTTGTTAATTGCAAAGGAGCAGTTAGACACAACAAGAGCTGTATTTGACGACTATCGTGCAGAGACAATGAAGTATCTTCCTCAAGATCCTGAAGAACAGAAGAAGATTCAGAAGATAATTGACAGACGTCCTGCTCTTGAATCCGGAAAAACAACCAAGTTTATTAATGACAGGATGGGTGATATTCTCCATATTAAGGAATTAGACACCGGTATTGAGTATGATTGTCGTCTTGTAGACTTGGATGCAGGTATTAACTTTGCAAATTCTATTATAAATGAGCAGGGTTTTGTATCTCTTAATGCATTCCATGAGGCAATTCCTAACACAAACATCTCAAATTCTGAAATTGGTTGGGATATTGGATGGGATGGTAATAGAGATGGCTTGATATCCTATAGTCCTGAGGCAAGATTAGAAGAAGGACCTAATGGAGAGGCAATTGTAATGATTTATATTTGCTTCAATAAGTGTCCTAGTCCGCAGTTTAGATAAAGGTCGCAAAAAAATAATATCGTATAATGGCGATGAGCTAACAAATAAAAGGAGGTCATTTATATGGCAGCAAAAGAGAAGATCGAGCAGGAATTGGCAGTATCAGCAGTTCAGGAAGCGGATCGTAAGGTCGCTGATTTGAAGGCTGAAAAGGCAGCAAAGAAGGCTGAGAAGCATCAGAAGAGGCTTGACAAGCATCCGAAGCTTGGTAAGGCGATCAATTGGGTCGACGATAACAAGGTTCCGATGGGAGTTGGAGTCCTCATTGGTGGTCCTCTTGGCGTCGTTGGTGTACTTGGATACCAGAAAATCAAGGGCAAGAAATCTGCCCAGGACACTGAGGCAATTACAGACGATACCTCTGATGAAGTCGTTGAGGCTCCATTTGAGGCTTAAACCAAAATACAGGGCAACTTAAATAGTTGTCCTATATTTTTTTGAATGCAATCTGATACAATTTGAAAGGAGCATGGAATGACAGAAAAGACATTGAACAACATTGGGTTAGGTGTAAGCGCAGTATTGTCAGTTGGAGTCGACTATGTTGTAGATAAGGCAATTACAAAGGCAGTAAATCCCAAAACTATTCCCGAAAAGATCCTCACAGGTATTGGAATAGTCGGAGTTGATATTGCATGCGATTATGCGATTTGGAAAATGATAAATACAGTATTGGCACCTAGTGAAGCAGCTAAGTATGAGGCTCTTGTAAACGATAACATAGCAGGAATTCAAGCAAATGGCGAAGTTATGACTGAATTAGCTAAGCATACTGTAAGAATTGAAGACATGGTCGGCGATGTATATAAGAAAATGATGGAGGTAAGCAATGGCTCAGGTTCCGATTGATCCCGAAAGAGGGCTTAGTGTATACAACAACTCTTACGCAGCCAAATCTTCTCTTGCGCGGAGAGATGTTGAAGAGGATAAGCCTAAGCTCGGTGGTTCCATCCAAGGCGGTGTTTCCTTAAAGAGAAAAACCCCGGGACAAAGATTTTCAGAAAACTTTTTAAATAATGGTGATGTTAAGACAGTTGGACATACCATTCTGTCAGATGTCATCATTCCGGCACTTAAAGAGATGATATTTAGTGCGGGCAGAGATGCATTGTCAATGTTTCTCTGGGGTGATGCACGGTCACCCGGCAAAAACACAATAAGATCAGGAGGCTTATATCGTGATTACTCTACTATTTCTAGCGGTGTTTCTCGTGGTAGGGATAATAATAGGGTTGATATATATCGACCTGAAGATACTCCACGCTATAATAACCTGGTTTTCGAAATCAGGGGTGACGCCGAAAATATTCTGTATAATATGCGTGAGTATATTAATACTTATGATGATATTCAGATAATTAAACTGTACGAGTTGGTAAAAGAGCAGACAGGCATTGATATTCCCATGACAGCACAAGATGCTAAATTCGGTTGGTCAGATTTGACTAATGCGCATGTACGTCAGGTTCGTGGTGGATATTTGCTTGAGCTGCCTAATCCTATAGTATTGGAGCATTGATATGGATACAGAAAAGAAAGATTATCATGGGAGGAGACGCCATGAGTGACAGTGAGTTTGTGAATCTATACAACACAATGCCATTCGGAAAAGATCCTATAAAAGAGGCTGTCCGTGTAGATGAGCATACGTTGTATATCATATCGTTTAATGGACCTGATTTATTATTCACTTTTTATGATATGAATAGATGGTCTTTAGAGACGGCAGAAGAATTGATATTTGAAAAGAAAGGAAAGAAGTATGAACTTCGGAGTAATTAAAGCCGCATTCAACACGGCTAGAGGATGGACAATCAAACATAGTCCTGAACTGTTGTTGGGAGTAAGTATTGCAAGCGGTATTGGTGCTACTGTCATGGGTTGTGTTGCAACTAAAAAGATGGAAGCAATCAACGCTAAGCATAAGGAGGCTCTTGATATTCTCCACAATTCATCTAATGATGGTGTGATTAAAGAGGGAGAAATAGTAGAAGCAAAAGAAACTCCTGAGTATAAGAGAGCACTTATGAAGGAGTATGGACGTTATTGGTTTGATATTGCAAAGACATGGGCTCCTTGCGTAGCTCTTACATTGGCATCAGGCACATCTGCACTTGCATCATTTAAGATTATTAAGGGCAGATTGATAATTGCAGAGACGGCATTCGCTGGTGTATCTAAAGCATTTGAGCAATATCGTGATAATGTTATTGAGGACCAGGGCGAAGAAAAGGATTTATATTATGCCAACAATGGTGCTCTTAAGAAGAAGCAGGAACTGATAGCTAAAGGAAAGTATAAGGAAAAGGCAATTGTAGACAAAAACAATAAGCCTGCAGAACTTACGATCAATAAGGTAGATGATATTTTTCATTATCTCTACACAAAAGATACAGTAAAGTGGACTCATTGGTCTGACCATCCGTTTTATAACAATACATTATTGAGTCAGGCTCAGACGATGTTTAACCATAATCTTGAGACGAATGGATATGTGTTGCTTGATGATGTTTATACATATCTTGGATTAGACACCGCAGAAATCATGAAAGAGAAGATGAACGGCCATACATATGGTTGGACTCTTGATTGCTTTGCAGAAGACGGCATGCCTAATGATCAGCACGTACTGTTTGGTATTTATGAGTATAATGATACTCAGCACAGATTATTCAGAGCTGGTGAGATTAATGAAGTAACATTGCATTTCAATTGTAGATTGTTAACACCTAAGACATGTGAATTAATTGCAAGAGGTAACCATTTATGATTAAGGTAATTATTGCAGGAGCTGCAGGATTGGTAGTCGGAGGAGTCGGTGGATATTTGGCATGTCACTTTATTGAGAAGGCTAAGATTGATAAGGCGATTTCAGATGGTGTACAGCAAACACTCGATGAAATTAGAGGTAATCAGAAAAGAAAAGCTATGGACAATGAGAACAGAAAAAGCGACATGATCAAGACAACTGGTAGAAATATTAATCCTATTCCGCATCTCAATGGAATAGATTTAGTACAGGAGATTGCTGTTGATAGCGGTTATATTTCTAAGGATTCTGGAGATTCAAGGGAATCACGTGGTTCGCAGGAATGTAGGGACGAGGAAAGAGAGCCCGATGGCAGTCCTGATGATGACAGCGAACTACCGTTTGAAATGTCGGAGGAAGATGAAGAGCGGGCAACTAAAGATCTCGAATTAGATACAAGAATTAATCATAATATTTGGGATGATAAGAAGCCTGATGATGGGAACCTTACACAAGAAGAATATGATCAAGAACAGGAGCCTGAAATACCTAAGAGTGTATTAGATATGGACCCTAAGAAGCCTCCTTATTCTATTACTCAGGACGAGTATAATAATGACTTCCAAAAGGAATGTGAAGAGGGTTTCTGGGAAAAGATTACATTGATATTCTTCAAGGATAATGTGTTTGCTGAGAGGGTTAGATACAATGAACTTGAGGCTATGTCTGCAGCTGAAGTTATTGCTGCTATTGGTAAAGACAACATGAAGAAGTTTGTTGAGGATATCGGTCTTAGGCGAACATTTGTAAGAAATAATAAGTTACATCTTGATTATGAAATTGTAAGGTCTGAACGTTCTTATTCATCTGTCCTGCACGAGGATGAAGAGGAGTAAAGATTTATATGGAGGACTATTATGAGCTCTCCTTGAACGATAATTATTTCAAGTGGTTGCTTGGAATATTGGGTTTTAAGGAACCTATGTCTTGTAGGTATATCTCTATGTTGTCCTATATGTATTCAACTAGTTTTAGGTTGACAGATCCAATTGTTGGACATGATGATAACCGTTTGAATGATGGATTCGAGTTGCGTGCAACGTATTCTAACAACTTTACGATGCCTGATTTGCCAGGGATTTTTGATGAAGAAGTTAGTGTATTAGAAGTTCTTGTGGCGTTTGCTATGAGGATTGATGATGATATTATGTATGACGGAAATCTTCATGCCAGCAAGTGGTTCTTTATTATGGTTGATAATTTAGGCATGACAAATTTCACGGATGACCGTCTTGGATTGGATTGGTGTATCGATGATGAGGAGCAAATTCTTGATATTTGGATGTCTAGACAGTATGGACCGGATGGAAAAGGTAGTATTTTTCCGATAAAAAATTGTAACGTTTTTGATCAGAGAGATCTTGAAATGTGGTATCAAATGCAGGAATGGTTTAAGGAACATTACTAAAATTGTAACGTTTTTATACGTCATTGTAACGGATTGTAACGTTATTGTAACGTTTTTGAAAAAGCCAAAAAAGCCCTGAAACCCTTGAAAATAGGGCATTTCAGCGATTATTGTAACATTGTAACGTTTTTATTTTATACTTAACACTTAATAAAAAAGTGATAATTATGTAAAGAAATAGAAAATACCAAAAAAAGCGGTAAAAGTGTTACAATTGATAGAAAGGAGCATTTTGATGTGGATTTCTTTGAAGTAAAGGTAAAAACATTAAAAAATGGAACAATTGAAATATATCCGGACTTTATTAATGGACGACCAAAGGATATTTTATTTAAAGGTCACGCGTTTTATGCTATATGGGACGAGGACAATGAGACCTGGTCAACTGATATTTTAGATGTTCCTAGAATAGTTGATAATGAGATATACAAAAAGAGAGACGAATTAAAAACCGAGAATACTGTATATTTAAAAACACTAAGAAATTTTAGTACCGGTATGTGGCAAGACTTTCTTATTTATTGTAGTAAGATGCCTGATTCAAAACCAGTATTAAATCAAAAGATATTCTTTGCCAATGATAAACCTAAACGCGAAGATTATTCCTCTATTAAGTTAGACTATGATTTGCAGGAAGGACCGATTGATAATTATTTAGAATTAGTATCTATTCTTTATGACGAAAAGGAAAGAGAAAAGTTTGAATGGGCAATTGGAAGTATCATTGCTGGAGATAGTGTTGATATTCAAAAATTTGAAGTATTCTTTGGACCACCTGGTTGTGGTAAAGGTACAATACTTAAAATAATTGAGAATCTGTTTAGTAGCTATCAAAGAACTGTTGATATTACAAATCTTGTAAGTAAGAATGATCAGTTTTCAACAGAACAATTTATGGATGCACCATTAGTCGGTTTACAAATGGATGGTGATCTAAGTAAGATAGAAACTAACATAGTTCTTAATTCAATTGTTTCTCATGAAAGCATTCAAATTAATGCAAAGTTTAAATCTAAGTTTTCATTTAAAAGTAACTGCTTTATGTTTATGGCTTCAAACAAGCCAGTAATGATTACAGATGCTTATAGCGGAATAGCAAGAAGATTGATTGATATTCGTCCAACAGGAAATAAGATTAATGGTAAGAAGTATACTGAACTCATGAAAAATATTGAGTTTGAGTTAGGAGCCATTGCACATCACTGTCTTCAAGTTTACAAGGAACGTGGAAAGTATTATTATGATACATATGTTCCTTTAGATATGATGTTCCGTACAGACTATTTCTTTAACTTTGTTGAAGATAATTTTAATGTGTTTAGTTCTGAACCAGTTATAACATTAAAACAAGCATATGAACTTTATACTCAGTTTTGTAATGAGTCATCATTGCAACACAAAATGCCAAAGTTTAAGTTTAGAGATGAACTTAAGAATTATTTTGATGATTATAAAGAGCAGGCTGTAATTGATTATAAGCATTATAGATGTTGTTACTTTGGATTTAAGGCTGATAAGTTTAAACTTGTAGCAAGAGAAGTAGAACAAATAGAGGAAGAAAAGAATAAAGCATTAATATTTGACAAAACAGAATCTTTGTTTGATAAAGAGTTTTCTGATTGTCTTGCACAGTATGCAGTCGATAGAGATAGCCAAAAGGAAGTACCTAAGTTTAAATGGGAAAATGTAATGTCTAAGTTAAAACAGATTGATACAACTAAGGTGCATTATGTTAAACTTCCTGATGATATTATTTTTATTGACTTTGATCTTAAAGATGAGAATGGAAAAAAATGTAGAGAGAAAAATCTTGAAGCAGCTTCTAAATGGCCGAGTACATATGGCGAATTCTCTAAAGGCGGAGAAGGAGTTCATCTCATCTATAGATATTCTGGAGATGTGTCTAAGTTAAGTGCTTTATATTCTGAAGGAATTGAAATTAAAACAAGTACCGGTAATTCTTCTATGAGAAGAAGATTATCGTATTGTAACGATGTTCCAATCAGAACAATCAACTCTGGACTTCCTCTAAAAGAGGAGAAAAAGTCCATGATGACTGATAAAGCTATCAAAACTGAGATTAATCTTAGAAAATTAATACAACGATGTCTTAAGAAAGAATTTGGTAGCACTACACAGAACATTAACTTCATTTATGATATTTTACAAGAATGTTATGAATCTGGAATGGATTATGATGTTTCAGATATGTATTATGATATTCTTAACTTTGCAATTAACAGTACCAACCAGTCTGCTAATTGTTGTAAGAAAGTAGATGAGATGAAGTTTAAGTCAGAAGAGAATGAGTATAAACAATTAGATGCTCCTATTGTCTTCTATGATGTGGAAGTGTTTCCTAATTTGTTTGTAGTAGTCTATAAAGAGAATGGTAATGATAAGAAGATAAGATTAATTAATCCTAAGCCTATTGATATTCAAAACATGCTCGGTTACAACTTAGTTGGTTTTAACTGTAGACGATATGATAACCATATTGTGTATGCAGCATTACTTGGATATTCTAATGAGCAATTATTTAATCTGTCTCAGAAAATTATTAATTCACCGAAAGGAAACAAAAATAATGCATTCTTCGGTGAAGCATATAATTTAAGTTATACTGATATTTATGACTACTGTTCAACTAAGCAGTCTCTCAAAAAATGGGAGATAGATTTAGGTATTCATCACCAAGAATTGGGTTTACCTTGGGATAAACCAGTTCCTAAGGAATTATGGGAAACAGTTGCAGACTATTGTGAAAATGACGTTGATGCCACTGAAGCAGTTTGGAATGCTACACAGGGTGACTTTGTAGCAAGACAAATACTTGCTGATATTGCAGGCATGACAGTAAACGATACAACAAATAGTTTGACTACTAGAATTATCTTTGGTAAAGAAAAGAATCCTCAGAGTCAATTCTGTTATAGAGATTTGTCGTCTGATGGTGGTTCTGGATATTTTTGCTATAAGGACTTCCTTTCCGGTAAAGATTGTAAAGGAAAGAAACCATACTTCCCTGGATATACGTTTGATCATGGAAAGTCAATTTATCGTGGTGAAGAGATTGGAGAAGGTGGTAGAGTTTATGCTGAACCTGGAATGTATAGTGATATTCCGGTTTTGGATGTAGCCTCTATGCATCCTCATTCGATCTTAGCAGAATGGCTGTTTGGAAAATATACTGAAAACTTCATGGCATTGGTTCAAACAAGAATTGATATTAAACATGGAGACTTTGATAAGGCTAAGAAACTCTTTGATGGCAAACTTGAAAAATGGTTAACTAACAAAGAGATGGCTAAAGCATTGTCTCAAGCTTTGAAGATTGCGATCAACTCGGTATATGGTCTGACAAGTGCACAGTTCTCAAATCCGTTTAGAGATCCTCGTAATATTGACAACATAGTAGCAAAGCGTGGTGCTTTGTTTATGACAGATTTGAAATTTGCTGTTCAAGAAAAGGGTTTCAAAGTTGCTCACATTAAGACAGACTCAATTAAGATTCCTAATGCAACAAAAGAAATTATTGAGTTTGTTAAGAAAATGGGAGAAGCTTATGGATATACATTTGAGATTGAGCATGAGTATGACAAGATGTGTCTTGTAAATGATGCTGTCTATATTGCTAAGTTTAAGGAAGCTGTTATAGATAAAGAAACAGGAAAAGAGATATGGTGGGATGCAACTGGTAAGCAGTTTGCAGAACCGTATGTCTATAAGACATTGTTTACAAAAGAGCCATTGATGTTTGAGGACTTTGCTCAAGTAAAACAAGTACAAACAGCTTTATATTTAGATTTTAATGAACGACTTAATGAAGACAAGCATGATTATAGGTTTGTCGGAAAGACAGGTTCGTTCGTTCCAGTAACTCAAGGTTCTAATGGTGGATTACTTCTTAGATATGTTGATGAAGATAAATATTCTGCAGCAGTTGGAACTAAAGGTTATAGATGGATGGAATCTGAAGTTGTAAAGGATAACAATTTAGAAAAGAGTATTGATATTTCATATTATAACATTATGGCTGATGAAGCCAAAGATGAGATTTCACAATACGGAGATTTTGAGTGGTTCACATCAAGTGGCCACTCTTAATTTATAAGCCATTACAAAAATAAAATGGAGGAAAAACAAAATGGCAAAGAGAGAAAGAATTGATGACATTACAGTTAGGAATATTGCTGGAACGCAATTGATCTTTAGAAATTTTGCAGGAGAAGCAAATCAGTATAATAATTCTGGTGATAGAAATTTCTGCTTGATAATTGATGATGAGCTTGCCGGAGAACTTCAGAACCTTGGTTTTACAATTAAGAGAACTAAGGCAAGAGAGGATTATGACTCGGTTCCTTATATTAAGATCAAGGTCGGTTTCACACTTAAGGATGGATCTGATAATCCGTATCCTCCTAAAATTTATAAGATTGATTCGACTGGCATGCGTGCGCTTAATAAGAATACAGTTAAGCTCCTTGATGGTGCAAGAATCCTTAAGGCAGACTTGATATTCTCTGGTAATGCATATGAGGATAGAACAACTCATGATCTTAGATATTCAGCGTATGTTAGAAATCTGTATGTTGAGATTCAGGAGAATGATCTCGAAAAGGAGTACAATGAAAGGTTTGCCGGCATGGATGTGCAGGACCCTAACGACATCCCGTTTAGCACCTAATGCCCATACTTGATGATTATCAAATAAAAGCCGTAGAAATGCTGAAGACCGGTGCCATTCTATGTGGTGACACCGGCTCCGGCAAATCTATTACCGCCCTTGCATATTTCCATGAAAAGGTTTGTCAAGGAAATACTAATCCTTGGCAAGATAGGAAAGTATCTAAAAAATTATATATCATAACCACAGCTCGTAAAAGAGACACTCGTGAATGGGATGGTGAATTAGTAAGATTTCTACTCCTAGGAGAAGCCGTTATCGATTCATGGAACAATATTAAGAAATATGCAGATGTAAAAAATGCATTCTTTATATTTGATGAACAAAGAGTTGTAGGTTATGGAGCTTGGTCTAAGACATTCATAAACATTGCTAAGAATAATGAATGGATATTATTAACCGCAACTCCTGGTGACACATGGTCTGATTACATTCCAGTATTTATTGCTAATGGTTTTTATAAACATAAGTATGACTTCTGTCAACAACATGTAATATATAAACCTTTTACTCAGTATAGTCAGATTGATAGATATGTTAACACTGGTCGCTTGATATATTACAGGTCTAAGATACTTATAGACATGGAGTATATAAAAGATACAGTTCAACATCACTCCTTTGTTACCTGCAGATTTAACAGGGATAAGTATAATAGAATTGTAAAAGACAGATGGAATATATTTGATGATTGTCCAATTGAAAATCCGAGTCAATTATGTTATCTAATGAGAAGAGTTGTTAATAGTGATCCTTCTAGATTGGAAGCAGTGGCCAGAACATTAGAATTTAAAAATAAGCTTATTATTTTTTACAACTTTGACTACGAGTTAGAAATGCTTAGAGAATTTTCTAAGGATATTAAAATTCTATGTCAAGAATGGAATGGTCACAAACATGAGCTTGTACCAAAAGGTGATCGCTGGATATATTTAGTTCAGTATTCATCTGGAAGCGAAGCATGGAATTGTATAGAAACAGACGCCATGATATTTTATAGTGAAAATTATTCATATAAAATGATGAAACAAGCAGCCGGAAGAATCGATAGAAGAAACACGCCATATAAAGATTTATATTATTGGCACCTAACTTCTAAATCTCCAATAGATAATGCAATAAGAAACTGTCAAGCAAAGAAAAAAGATTTCAATGAGAAACGTTTCGTTGACAAAATGGCTCGCGAAAAAAACTTAGCATATAATAGAAGAGAGGGATAAAATGTAATTTTTGACTTCTCTTATATATTTTTGGGGACTTTATATTTATGAGACATTATAATACAGAAGCGGAATACCAGGCACACGTAATAAAAGTGTGTAAAGGAATGTTTCCTGGTGCCACTGTTAAAAAATTGACACCCCCGCCTCAAGGTATACCAGATGTATGGATATTACATACAAATGGAAAATCAGCATTTCTCGAATGTAAAAAATCTGAAGATGAACCTCGTCAACCTAATCAAGAATATTATGTTGAAAAATACAATCGAGAAGCTGCATATGCAAACTTTATATTTCCCGAGAATGAGAAGGAGGTTCTAAATGAACTTCAACAAGCACTGGGACCAGGTAGGTAAGCACGCCTTCCTAGGTGCATCACAATATAGCTGGATAAATTACGATAAAGAGAAACTCGTAGAGACCTATCGTAATCGTCAAGCTACAGAAAAAGGAACTGTACTCCACGAGTTTGCAGCACAATGCATAACACTTGGACAAAAGCTTCCTAGAACACAAGCACATTTAACATTAAATGAATATGTTAATGATGCTATTGGTTTTGGACTTACACCAGAAGTTGTGTTGTATCATAGTGATAATGTTTTTGGAACAGCTGATGCTATTGGTTTCAAAAATAATAAACTTCGTATACATGACTTAAAAACTGGAATTACTCCAGCTCACATGGAACAGCTTTATATTTATGCAGCATTGTTTTGTTTGGAGTATAATAAGAATCCTGAAGACATTGAAATTGTATTAAGAATTTACCAATTTAATGACTTCACAGAGGAACGACCAAAGCCAGAAATAATTAGAGCTATCATGGCAAAGATAGTAATATTCGATAAACTAATACTTGATATTCAGAAAGGAGTCTAGCAATGAGTGACAATCAGGATTACTTAGAACACATTGGTGTTGCTAGGCGTTCTGGAAGATACCCTTGGGGATCTGGTGACAATCCGTATCAACATGAGAATTGGTTTGTCGGTTTTGATTATGGAGATAGTGAATATGATAGAGAACCTTGGTTTTGTGATGAAGTTGCAAAGCTTAGAGGTCAAGGCTATTCTCCAAAAGAAATAGCAAAAATGCTAACACCTAAAAATAGTTATAAGATGACTGTTGCCGAAAAAGATAATCCTGAATTAGGAATTAAAAAAGGCGATAGAATTCCAAAACTAGATGAAAATGGAAAGCTTATACCTAAAGAAATGTCGGTAGACGAACTGAGAGCTAGAAACTCAGTATCATTAAAAGCTAAAAAACAGCAAGAAATTAATACTGCTTTAAAATTACATGAAAAAGGAATGTCTAATACAGCTATTGCTGAAAAGATGTATGGGGACAAGTCTAAAGAATCAACTGTAAGAAATCTTTTAGCTCCAAATGCTAGAGAGAAAGCAGAGGCAATTGATAATACAACTGAGATGCTTAAAAAAGCAGTCGATGAAAAACAATTCCTTGATGTTGGTAAATCTGCCGAACTTTTAGCTGGTGTAACAAGAACAAGACTTAATACTGCAATTGCAGCGCTTAAAGACCAAGGATATGAATTAAAGTATATAAGTGCTAAACAAGTTCATCTTCCTGGCCAAAAGACATCAATTCAAGTATTATGTCCTCCAGGAACAACATATACAGAAGCATGTAGAGCTGTTCTTGAAGAAGATAAGTTAGCAACGCTTGGTGAATACCATTCAATTGATAATGGTAAAACTTGGCTTGGTATTAGAACACCAGAATCCATTAACTCTAACAGAATTTATATTCGTGATGGTTCACATGGTGGTCTTGAAAGAGATGGATTAATCGAACTTCGTCCTGGAGTTCAAGATTTATCTTTACAAAATTCAGCTTATGCACAAGTCCGTATTGCAGTTGATGGAACTCATTATATTAAAGGAATGGCTGTCTATAACGCAAAAGCATTTAAAGACATTCCTGAAGGAATTGATATTATTGTTAACTCAAAACATGATTCAACTGGTAAGTATACTAATAAGCTTGAACATCTTAAGTTAATGAAAGGACTCTCTCAAGATCCTGAAACTGGTAAGATAACAGGAAAAGTCGATAAAGACAATCCTTTTGGTGCATCTGTTAAATTATCCGAAGAACAAGGTGAAGCAGATGCTAAGCTTCTTGCTGGTGGACAACATGAATACCTTGATATTCATACAGGAGAGAAGAAACTTAGTGCTATTAACAAAGTAAATGATGAAGGTGACTGGTCTAAATGGCAGAAGTCCTTAGCATCAGAGTTCTTGGCTAAGCAACCGAATCCTTTAGTTAAGAGACAGCTTGATGAAGCTTATAAAATGAAGGAAGATCAGTTAGAAAGAATCATGCAATTGACAAATCCGGCAGTTAAAAGGAGATTGTTGGAACCATTTGCTGAAAAGTGTGATTCAGACGCTGTTAGGTTAAAAGCAGCAGCTCTTCCTAGACAAGCTACATGTGTAATCATACCTTCTATGACACTTAAAGATAATGAGATATATGCTCCTGGTTTTAAAGATGGAGAAGAGGTTGTTCTCATTAGATATCCTCATGGAGGAAAGTTTGAGATACCTCATCTTGTTGTCAACAATTCAAATAGAGAATGCAAATCAATTATTGGAGCTAATCCAAGAGATGCAGTAATGATTAACAAACATGTTGCTAACCAGTTGTCAGGCGCAGATTTTGATGGAGACAATGTTATTGTAATTCCTAATAATAAAAAAGAAATTAAATGGATTGACAACACTCTTCCTGCATTCGCCAGTCTTAAAGATTTTGATACTGGTATTTATGCAAGACCAGAAGGAACACCACATCCTAAGCATCAAACATGTCAGATTGAAATGGGAAAGATTACAAACCTCATTACAGACATGCAGCAATTCGGTGCTCCTAATAGTGAAATTGTTAGAGCAGTTAAGCATTCAATGGTAGTTATTGATGCTGAGAAACATAACCTTGATATTCGTAGATCGTATATTGAGAATGGTATTCAAGCATTAAAAGAAAGATACCAAAATGGAGGCGGAGCCGAAACAATAATTTCAAGAGCCAAGTCACCACAAATAATTAATACTAGAAGATTAGCTAGAATGTCAGAAGGTGGACCAATTGATCCTGAAACTGGTGAAAAAAGATATATTGAAACAGAAGAATATTATCCAAAACCGATTACTAAAACAGTAAAAGGTGTTAAAACTCCTGTTGTAGATGAGAATGGTAAACAAGTTTGGGTTCAAGAAAGAAGAACAATAAAGTCTACCAAGATGGCTGAAGCTAAAGATGCAAAGCAATTACTTTCAGGTCCTGATCACATTGGAACAGAAGTTGAAAGAACCTATGCAGATTATGCAAACAAGCTTAAAGCTTTAGCTAATCAAGCTAGAAAGAATAGTCTTGTGGTTGAGGATCAGCCTTATAACGAAGCAGCAGCTTTAAAATATGCTCCAGAAGTTAAGTCTCTTAAAGAGAAACTCAAAGAAGCATTATCTAATAAACCTTTTGAAAGAAAAGCAACTGCTTTGGCTAACATTATTCTAAAACAAAAGATGAAAGATGATCCTTCAATTAAAGAAGACAAGGAAAAGAAAAAGAAATATGCAAACCAAGCTATCTCTGGTGCTCGTTTAATGGTTGGTGCGAAGAAACAGACTATTAAAATTGAGCCAAGAGAATGGGAAGCTATACAAAAAGGTGCAATAAGGAAGTCCGTATTGAAAGAGATACTTGACAACACCGATTTAGATATAGTTACCAAGTATGCAACACCTATTGATGAGATAAGTATCACTCCCGCCCGTCAATCTAGAATTAGGGCCCTCCTCCAAGCTGGACACACCCAGTCTGAGGTAGCAGATTTAATGGGGGTATCCGTATCTACAGTCAATAAGTATAAATAAGAAAGGAGAATTGTATGGCAAACAAACCAATCCTCCTATCTACAACTGACAATCCCTACAACCCCTTCACTGATTATGTGAACTGGAGAAATTATGACCACCAAAAAGGTTACTGCTGTGAAGAGTACCTAGCTCGTATGGCCCCAACAGATATAGAAATGCCTGCTGATTTGTATCAACAGTTTTCTAACGAGGCTGTACAGTCTATTATTAAATTGGCAGCAGAGTATCCAGATCCTAGACTACCTGAAGGAGTGGAATACATTGCTATAGAGGAACCCTAATACAGGGTATACACCTCCTCTATATAAAACCATGAGTTTGGAAGGCAAGTGCTGTACCGCACCACAGCAAACTACCTTCCAGGCTCTATTTTTATGTAGTACATTTAATTTTAATATTAAATAAAATATTTCAATTAAAATTGAATACTAAAGTAACAATGACTAATATAGTATCCATTACTTATTAAACCCATCATTCATTAAGGATATGTTGTTTGAACTTGTATACTATTCAATAAAAGTATGTCAATGTTAATAATAACAGCGTTTTTAAAGCTAAATACTTAATTTAATAAACAATTATTCAATTATTTTAATCAATTATTCAAATTATTTGTTAAAAAATAGCTAATTTTAACGAATAATTTACTTATCATCTAAAAGTTTGCAAATTTTGTCAATTTTTAACAATTTTTGCAATTCTATGCATCTTTTTGAGCCTTTGTTAGGAGTGTCAAATCGAACCAGATACCCCTATAAAGGCTCAAATAAAGTACATAGAGGGGGGTGTCGAAAATAATACCCCCCATAGCCATCGCGGCAGTCTTAAAAAATGCCCCGGTGGGAAAATTTATATTTGCATTTTACTCCGCTGGAACCCGGCGGGCTAGAATGCTACCCTAAAACTTGTAAGGATACTATAGAAACGCACCATAAATCTATAGTAAAGTGAGTCAAAGTGATATGAAATGGATATTCTATAACCCAAATCCATATGGAAACAATACTGGAGATTGTGTTATTAGAGCTTTGACGTTGGCTTTTGGTAAAACTTGGGATGATGTTTACAGCATGTTAGCTGAATTCGGATTTAAAAACAAGTTGATGCCATCTTCAAATGAAAATTGGCCA
>JAEEGL011783851.1_pt1 | contig 43396 bp, 31 predicted proteins | sample 9134231 | NCBI WGS metagenome assembly JAEEGL01 (sample SAMN16246548, study PRJNA631951) | gut metagenome | biome: gut microbiome; feature: rumen; material: fiber-attached | host: Bos | place: Iran: Karaj | collected 2018-10
CAGGGTGGTGGTTTTCTCGAGTCCGCCTTTTGATGCATTAGCCCCGTGGCGGCGGTAATGCAGCAATTTGTCGGGCAGAACGGTGCAGCTGAAGAATGTCATAGCTACAAGTGCCAGCCAGTTGTCGTGGGTGCATAAGCTGTGATTGGGCGGGAACGGGAGTGCCTTGTCACGCACCTCCCTGCGGAATGCGAGCATACACCCGAGGTAAGAGAAGCGTATAAGATTGCTCACCAAACCACTGCGCGCCCCGCGTTGCCGGAAGTATGACTCTGCTATAACATTTCCCTCGGCATCCACTATGTCAGCATCGGCTATGACCATAGAATGGTGCTCGAGGCTCCTGAGCGTCACTTCCACCTTGTTTGGAGCCCACACATCGTCCTGATCGGAAAGGAATATGTAGTCACCCTTAGCATGACGCAGGGCATTTTCAAAGTTCGGGGTGTAGCCGTGCTCACCCTCGTTGAGTAGGATTCTTATGGCTGGAGCCGTTTTTCCTTCTCCTGCAACGGCGTGTTCTGACTGTTGCGTCTTCGCAGAGGAACGCATTTCTTCCACTATCTGAAGTGTTCGGTCAGTGGAGCCGTCATCGGATATTATGACTTCGTCACCAGGCGACAGTTGCATTATGATGGACTGGAGTTGCTGCCTGATGAATTTCTCACCGTTATATGTTGCTATACAGACTGAAATCAAGGGATGTAGAGGATTTGGGAGATGGGGATTGTTATATTCTGTTACTGATTTGCGAATACCGCCCTTAGGCCGTCAGCGGTGCCTCGCGCCATGTTTTTCCAGCTATCCCAGCCTTTATCTATCACGAACGGGAGGTAGAAGAAGCGGCATAGGAGCTTGATGCCGAAGTTCACCTTGAACTGAATGGGGACATATCCGCGACGCAGGAGCAACAGGAAGTTGCGATACTGGTAGTAGTAACGATAAGGTGCGGCAATGGATACGATGTGCTTGCCGATGTGTATCTCGCCCAATCCCACCTTATGTTTTATCTTGACACGCGGTGTTACACCTACGACATAGCCCTTTGACTGTGCCCGGAAGCCCCACTCGGTATCTACGAAGTCTATGAAAAGCGACTCATCAAGCAGCCCCACATCGCTCAGCACGGCGGTGCTGATGCAGCATCCGGACGAGATGATGTCGCGCCTGACTATGAAATCACTTGTGAGGTATCTGTCTTCGTGGAATGCAGAGTGGTATTCCTCAGCGGTATCGTTGGTGATCACGGTGGGTCCCAGGGCTGCAAGGTTGGGCAGTTGGGAGGCGATTTGCGCAAAATATGCCGCTATCCTGAGTGGATAGCCTTCTTCATAGCGGCTGTCCTGATCAAAGAAGACAACGTAACGGGCCTTGCCCCGAGCAAGGATTTCCCTGACAGCCACATTCTGCGCCTCTGCAATACCATGGTTCCCACGAAGCGATATGTACTCCATTCTATTGACCTCTCTGCCGTCAAAGTTCTCTTCGACAGAGTTATCAACGACAACTCCCTCGTATTTCATGGAGAGCTGCGTGACATTACGCAGATCGTCAGCGCTCGGATTATAGAGTACTATCACGAGCGCCACTTCGCTGTTGTCGGGGATTTTAATGTCTGCTGAACATTCTGCCATTTGAAACTCTGACTGGTTTTTTAGGTGGGTACATCATATTGAACACCCTACTTTGAAATGCAAAGTTAAGAAAAAAAGTGTAATAAATGGCGGTGATTAGACTTTTTTTTGTAATTTTGTGCGGGATAGAGGAATTAACAGTAAAGAATAAAGAGCCAAAAACCAATGAAGGTACTATTTGACCATCAGATTTTCAGCTTCAGATATGGCGGTGCTTCAAAGTATTTCGCCATGCTGATGAACTATCTGCCAAAGGGCAGTTGTGCCTCTACTTCACTCTTTTCATGCAACGAATACGTGCGTGCCAAACAATTGTTTCGCACCTATCCGTACATGTTTCGCGGTCAGTCACCCGTGACGGACATTCTCAACACGCCCTACACCCACTACTGTCTGCGCCGCAGGGACTATGACGTGTTTCACCAAACAAACTTCGGCACCTCCTTTATCGGCGACATCGGCGACAAGCCTATGGTCACGACATATCATGACAGCAACCTTTCCACCATCGACCCCCACCCCGAGATAGTGGAGAGGCAGCGACTGTCCCTAAAGAGGGCTGATGCTGTTATCGCCGTAAGCAACAACACGAAGGATGACCTTCTGGAGCTTTTTGACATTGATGAGCGTAAGGTTCATGTGGTATATCACGGCATAGAGATGCCGGACCTGAGTCTGTTGCCGCAAGAACGCATATTGGAGTTCCCATATATATTATATGTAGGCCGTCGCAGCGAGTACAAAAACTTCTGGCGTCTAGCTGAGGCATTTGCCCATATCCATCCTGCTTACCCCGACATTCACATGGTCTGCACCTCTGAAGGCTTCTCCGCTCAGGAGGCAGACCGCTTTGCCGGGCTGGGAATCGGCGATGCAGTTCATCATATAAGTGCTGACGAGACCACGATGCAGCGGCTCTACCGCGACGCCACGCTTTTTGTTTTCCCCAGCCTCTATGAAGGGTTTGGTATGCCGATATTGGAGTCTTGGAGCTGCGGATGCCCCGTGGCGCTGTCAGCAGCCAGCTGTTTTCCTGAGATTGCAGGTGATGCGGGAATGTTTTTCGACCCAAAGGATGTGGACAGCATAGCTGACTGCTTAGGGCGTTTATTGGGTGATGAGACGCTGTTGCGGGATTACAAAGCGAGAGGAATGAAGCGTGTCAGGCAGTTCTCGTGGCAGAAATGCGCCGACGAGCACATGAGGGTATATTCGGATATACTTGCCGCTGCAGGCACGCGGAAGAGCAAATAGACGAAAATGCCGCTGAGGGGGCGGGCTATGTGAAGGGCGAATCCCAGATGCAATGGTAGTTCAACCCTTTCGGACGTGTGCCGATTACCTTTGCCGGCACACCTCCCACGACGGTGTAAGGCTCCACATCCTTTGTCACGACAGCTCCGGCACACACCACGGCACCCTCTCCCACCGTGACATTCTGAAGGATTGTGCTGTTGATGCCCAGCCAGGCGTAGTCCTCAATCTTTATCGGCAGATAGCGACCCTCAAATGACAGAGACTTGTAATCATGTCCTCCGGTGACGATGCTCACATTGTGTGAGACAGAGACGTTGCTGCCTATCGTTATCCCACCACGAGCGTCAAGCAGGCATCCACGGTTTATGTGACTGTAATCACCTATGCTGATATGCTGAGGTGCCACGATATAGGAGCGCCGCATGACAAAGGATTTTCTGCCTATCTTCATGCCTATCACCTTCAGATACAGTCTGCGAGGCAGCCAGAAAGGCACTACGGGCAGGAGGCAGTTTACCATAAACTCATTGATAAACGCTATTGCCCACTTCTCAAACGCTGAGCCAATCACAATCTGCCTGAACCCGCTCTTGAGCATATAGAGCAGCTTTCTGGCGCTCCATCTCTTTTCGGTAGTTATCTTGTAGTTATACCACAGGCTTTTCAGTGGATGGTTTGATGTCCCCTCGCGCTGGTATTGCTGTATATCCTTGTTGATATGAACGAAATCATAACCCTCACGATAGAGGCTGTGGAGCATGTGCCAGTCAAGCGAGAAGCCCAAGTCAGCTTTCCGTTGCGTGTCAAACGGGTGCTTCTTCTGCACCTCTGCCTTGACAAAAGCAGCTCCGTGACGGAAGCAGGGATAGTATTCCAGCTCTACCGGCTCGCCTGCCAGAATGTAGAACCGCGCCCCGTCCGGCAATATCTCTATGCTGTTGCCATAGATTACATCTGCCATATCTGCCAGAGGCGATGACATGACATCCTCTATCGAATGGCTGCTCACATAGCTGTCGCCGCTGTTGAGGAAGTTGATCCATTGACCTTTGGCGTGGCTTATGCCCTTGTTCATGGCATCAAAAATCCCCTCGTCAGGCTCAGAACACCAATAGGCTAACCGGCCCGCGTATTCATGTATGATTTCGACAGTGCCGTCAGTACTGCCTCCATCAATGACAATCAGCTCCTTGTCAGCCCACGTCTGGCTGAAGAAACTGTCTATGGTGCCGCGGATATTGGCGGCATCATTATAGACAACAGTTATTACGCTTACTCTCTTCTGGCTTGTCACTTGTTCCATATTCCACGGGCTTTTTGTTTGATTAGCAGCTCACACTGATAGAGATGAATGATGCTCATCGCCGCATAGCATATCGCCATGCACAGCACAACACCCTCTATACCATACGCATTGCCAAGGTAATGCACCGCCATAAGATAGGCAACCGTAAAGACTACCGATGTGATAATCTGTATCCGGATGGTATTGAAGCCGTTGAGCAGATATGTAACGCAGTTGTTCAGATTGAACATACTGACGTAAACAAATGTCGCAACCGATACGGTGAGTGGTACGCTGACGGCATCTCCCACCCAGAATCTGTAGAACACCCCACACAATAGCAGCATAACCAACCCTCCGACGAGTGTCGCTCCCCATGCCATCATGCTCCGGTGAAAGGTTTTTGCCACCCACTGGTAGTCACCCTTGGTCTTGGCATCAGTATAGGCATTCCACAAAGGAGACAGTATTACGGTGTAACCGATGATGAGTAGGTTGAAGTATTTGTATGCAATGTTGTATGTCGTGACACCTTCAGGACCGCAAAACTGGGTGATGAACACGTTTGAGGAGCCGAAGATGACAAGACAACTCGTTATCTGTATAGCAAAAAAGCCCAGGCCTTTGCCCACTACCTGGTTGGCAAGAGCCAGATTTATAGACTTGCGATTGGGACGCAAGGCACGGTATCTCCTGAAGATGGGAAAACATGCGAGCAGATAAATCACTACCGGCATGGCCGTGAATGCAGCTACTACATATAGCAGGTTGCTCTCTGTGGTCTTGGTCAGCACGTAAATAACAATGAGCGAGAGCACGCTGCCCGAGATGCTCAACAAATCATAAAGGGCATATCTCTGCAACGCCACAAAGAGATAGCCTATGTTTCTGACCACAAAGTTTATAAGAGTGAAGAAGATTGCCGTCAGTGTCACGATGCGCAACTCCTCTCCGCTCATCGCCGAGGTGTTGAAGATACTCGGCATATCCACAAGCGATATGACACCCCATGACAGCAAACCCAGTACGAGGGCTATGCCGGAAAGCAGGAATAGCGTTGTGCTCAGGTAGGAACGACCGCGCTCATAGTCGCCGCGCGATATTGATTCCGTCAGGTAATTGCGCATTCCATTGCCCAGCCCGACGTCAGAGAAGGTAAACCAGAACAGTATGGACGACAATGTCAGCCATATTCCGTAGCGCTCTGCATCAAGATAATTGAGCGTCACGGGCACCACCAAGAGCGATGCCGCAAGGCCTACCGCCTTCAGCAGACCCGAGAATACTATGTTGATGCCAACGGTTTTATTACGCGAACCGGAAGCCGTCAGCCCTGACATTATCTTTTTATACATTATAAATATATATGTATTAAACTCTCATCCCTCTTCCTTCAACCATCACCCTTCTTCCCTCATCCATCACCATTCTTCCCTCATCACTGCTGCTCAAAGGTCTTATTATGTATGTAGAGTCGCTCGTTGTATGATTTGATGTGGCCCATCAGCAGGTTGTCATACTCAAAATCAGGCAGGTAACATGACCCCGCCATACGAAAAACGCAATACAGTCCAAGGAAGGCAGCATATAGGCGACGGTTGTTCTGATAATAGAAACACCGAAGCATGTCAGCCCATATTATCCAGTATCCGAAGGCAAACAGCGTGCAGATACGCTTTGATACAACCTGAAACTCGCTGAGGATAAAGAATATTGCGAGGTAGGCCAGCAGGCCGTTGATAAATACTGCATTGTCGGGACGCAGCTCCTTCAGCTTGTCATAGTACAGGAATACGAGCGTTCCAGTCATCAGACGTTCCAGGTATCCTATTGAGATGCCCGTCTGTGTGTCATAGAATTCCGTGTATGCCTTTACCTTCATTGCCGTGCTTTCATCTACCCCCACCATGTTGAGAAGCGCGACAAGGAATGAGATATGCATCAGAAAGGCGATGTTTGCCACTACGAAGATGCCAAGAAAGACCCACTTGTTGAGGCGATAATGAAAGAAAAAGTATAACGGCAGATAGATGAGCGATGACATATGGAAAGTACATGCCAGCAGACACAGGCCGAAATAAGGCAGAGGACGGCGCTCCATGAGATAGGGCAGAGCATTGAGGAACAGGAAGATTGCAATGGAATTGCGCATCAGATTGCTGCTTATCACCAGCCCCTCGAACACCACATACAACATCAGCGACAATGGGATATTATCGCTGTAGCGCCTGAAAAAGTTCATCAACAACACCGTGTTGATAACCGTAAGCACAAAGACATAGAAGTGATAGTCCTCGAATAACGTCTTGCAGAGCATGGTGAGAACCACAAAACCTGGTTCAAACCCCTCACCCTTGACGATGTCGAGCGAGAACACATCACGCCACTCGGCATCAAAGAAATATGGATAGTAGATTATCCAGTCGCTCAATATGAAGCCCCGGAAGCCGAAGAACAGAACAAAAACCACTACGGAGGCAATCACCATCCGCCCCCGCAACGTGTCATCTTCATCTGCGACATGGTGGATATAAGCCATCACGCCAAAGACAAGAACTAAGATTATGTAGGGTATTGAGTATGCCATACAAAGCCACTGTTCTCTGGAAATCCTCTCTTTTGCGCTCCGCAGCGTTATCTGCCACCATTCCCGCCAGTTCTACGACGGGTGTTCCACCACTGTCTTCCCCAGCATACCCACAGCGCATCCATCATCACACCGATGGCTATCCACACCATCACGGTCAGTGAGCGAGGTGTGCTGGAGGGACGGTTGGGCACAGTGGAGCTCTGGATGATGGTAAATGCTGGCGTGCTTTCCTGCACTTTGGCCTTCGCTGTCTGCATGCGAGCCATCTGCTGCGTGTAGATATTGTACTTCAGTTGCATCTCGTTCTCCAGTTCTTCCTGCTTGGCGCGCAGCGACTGGAGCACCACATCGGTGTTGGCATCAGCAAAAGTGGCGTATGCCTGTTGCGCCTTGTGATAAGCATCGCGGCTCTGCTGGTACAACTTCTCATAGTATTGCAAATCCAGACGAGCCTTGTGGGTGCGGTATGCGGTGATGTATTTCTGCAGACGCATCTGTAGCGTGTCAGCCATTATAGCGCATGTCACGGGATCCTGGTCGCTCACGCTGATAGAGATGACGCTGGTTTTCTTGTCCACCATACAGTTGATGGAGCCTCGTATCGCCTTCACCAGTTCCTCATCGTCGCGGCTCAGCATAAACGGATTAATCTTACCGCCGGCCTTGGGACCGTCATCTGTGAGCTGTCTGATGAGCAATGTCAGCCACAACTGAGGCAGACGCCAGAACGGACTCTTTGAATCCACAAGCAAATGGTCGTGATATGAACGGGGAGTGCTATCGTTCTTCACCCTTACAGGAACGTCAAACAGGGACAGGATAAAGTCCGTAGAACCCAGCACGTCCGGATAAATCTTGGGATAGATGGCATCCATCGATGACTTGCCGCCTAACTCCACGCCGAATGATGATGCCATATCAGCCAGGTTGCCGCTGAGGTTCAGGCCACCGGCAGACATTTCTGGTGCCAGAATCGTCTCGGCGGTATATTCACGGGGCGTCGATAGCGCCACAATGACACCTAATACGGCAAAAACTATGACAAAGCCGGCGAGGAGTTTCTTCTCCTTCCACACCTTGCCAACCTGTGCCATTATATCTATCTCTCTGATTTTTTTCTTTTCTTCCATCATATATCTCAATAACGTAAAGTCCTTGTTTTTATTGCACTTGCAAGCATTACGCCCACAGCGCTGCACACTACGCCCAGAATGACGTCTATTATATAGTGGTGTCCCGTATATACCGCGGCGAACCAGACACCGATGGAGAATACGAGGAACAGTGCAGTCCACCACCGGCTGATGCCCTTTGTGCTCCAGGCGTACCACAGAGCCACCGGATAATAAGAGGAATGGAGCGACGGTATGGCTGCAAACACGTTGGCATTGGCCGTGTACATGGTGTGGAATATGGGGATGCCGAGGTAGTCGTCAACTCTGAGCAGCCCAGCCGCCGAGCCCGCCGTGTCCTGTACGAACTCAAAGCCGTGCTCCATCACGTACCACGGTGGTGCCGCGGGATAGATGTAGTACCCCACATAACCCACCAGCTTGGTCAGAAACAGCGCCATCGTGAGCCTAATAGCACTCTCTTCACGCCCGCTGAAGAAGAGGCACAGCGAGAAGAAGATTGGCAATGGAATCCACAGCATGTAGAACAGCCCGCAGAGGAGGTCAACGCCGATGCTATGATGCGCGGCAAACCACTCCGACGGGGTCTTTATGCCATCGGCGGTGACGATGCCAAACAACTGGCGCTCAAGGTTATAAGGCTGCGAAATATGAACTTCATTGACCATATAGTTAGGTTCAAGGAAGCCCATACCAAAATAAACCAGCGCCAATAGTGCGTATGGCGCCAGTAAAAGGAATAACAATATGTATTTCTTGTCAACCAATTTGTCAGTCTCAACACCTCTCTTCCATCACCCCTCTTCTCTCATCCATCACCCCTCTTCAAAATACACTTGCTCTTAATACTTTACAAATCGCATTTTCACCTCATCGGTGGCCAGTACCATGATTGAGCTGCTGATGCTCTCGATGTGGTAGGTTTGGTCTAAGGAACCTACCATGACGTTTTGCAGAATGTCTGCCATTTTGTCAGTCACCTCCGGGTCTCCGCCCTGTCTGTCGTTCATATAGAACGTGTGAAGCCTCAGCATGTCCTCCTCTTTTTCGAAGCGGCAGAACACGTCAGGCCCCTTGACGAGGTTGCGCAGATTGCACAGACGCACCTGGAAGGACCAGTATATGCGGTCTGGCACCATATCGCGGCAGCCTCCGGTGCTGATGGTATCCACCTGCATGAGGTGCCACATGCCGTCCAGGTCGCCATTGTCAGACGTCTCAAGCTCGCAACTGCTGAACATAGTCAGCATCACGGAGAGGAGCAGTATGTATATTGCGTTGTATTTCTTCATCGTCCTAAGCGTTTGTGATAGCCTATAGTGAGTTGAAATCCGCTGTTGTCACCCAGCAGCCTGCCTCGGTCAAGGCCGTATGCCATGCGTACCATAAAACCTTTTATCCACTGGCGTGCCGGAGTGTCAGACATCTTCAGCAGTCCTCCACCCACAGTGGCCTCTACCAAGAGCGATGTGTTATACTCTGGTTCGTCAAGTGGCAACTCGTAAGTACCCCACCCTTTCTGTGCCGACAACAGTACACGATAGTGCACGGCACGGTATGGGTCGCCGCTGATGCCAAGGTGGAAGGCACGTGTGCGGTTGTCCTTGACCGTCAGCATACCATCCGTGTTGTAGATTGGCGAGCGGTAGAGTGGGTTGCCCATCACCTGTCCCCAGTGTGTCCAACTGCCATAGACGGTGTGATTGTAGTAGTTATCGCGGCCCGCTATGTGGTCGGAGATGTTGTATGTATGGTCGTGGTAGATGGGACCGCTCTGGTATGTGGTGTTGAGATACTCCACCACGACGCTGTTCAGGGGCTTGAAACGCTTCAGGTGGAGCTCCACTCCGAGCAGCATGTCCTTGAAATCATATAAGAGCCAACGGTTGCTGACCTTCGTTGTGTGCTCCTCTTTCTCACCATATCCGTCCTTATTCAGGTGGAACATGGCTGAGTGATCCTCAAAGAAATGATCCATGTAGGCCGCAATGCTCCATGTTTTCGCATCCCACTTCAGCCTTGCCATCCATGAGCCCAATTGGTTTCCCGCTGCATTGTCATAACCTCCGTCTGTAGCATCAGCCCCTCCGGGAATCAGCGCGTGCCAGTAACCGCTGAAGCCGCTGTCGCCTTTTACGGTCTGTATGGTGCCCCAGTTATTGACGTTATAGGCCGTACCACCGAACTGTGCAGCCATCTCAAGGCCCAGCTCCAGTGTCAGAGGGAACGTCTCAGGCTTGCCGATACGCAGAAATCCGGACTTCTCATGATACAGAACATTCTTGGCGTACAGCATGCCGGGAGCGGCAAAGGACTCCTGGAAGCCACCGTCGGTGCACCATCCGTAGGAGATATGTCCCTTGATGCCCACCCATCCGTGAAGGAAACGGAAGTAGTCAAGCATGGCGAGGCGCACCTGCGGCACAGGACGCGCATTGCGGCCAAAGGTCTGTTCGCCTGATGACAGCTCGTCGTTGAGCATCTGCATCGGTTGCTCACGCTGACCGATGGTGAGTGTACCCAGCTTATACTGGAATTCAGCATACAACTGCTGTATGATAAACTTTGATGAATAGCTGATTGGCACGGCTATGTCGGCACCATAACCGAAGCGCCACAAGCGCGATGAGTCATTGGCAGCAAGGCGCTCCGCACCTACACGCAGGTATCCGTTTGAGGACTTGAGCGACGAGAGACCGTACTTATTAGCATTGAGCCACAGCGGGGTGTTGCCCGAAGAGAACGAGCCTTGCACCTCTGTCTTGAGTTCTATACCCTTGTCAGCCTCATCAAACATGGTCTGAGCACTGACCGACAGGGACAAAAAAAGGCACGCCAAGAGCAGTTGCCCTTTGACGTGCATTATACGATGAATAGCTGTAATGTTTGAAAAGAAGGCTATGATGGCCTGTGTGACAATGACAAACCACAGGCTGTCAAAAGAGAATACGCCCTGCATGAGTCCGCAGAGCAACATGCCTGCGACTGTCAGCACCACCCGTTCAGGGCGCTGCATCAGTCCCACCTTGCACTCTGCCTGCAATCCCTCAGCCCTGGCGCGGGTGTAGCTGACCATCAGAGAGCCGATAAGCGAGGCGTAGGTGATGACGGCAGCCGCGTGATGCCCTGTCTGAACGAGGTAGAACGACAGGGCGGCGAGGGTAAATAGCTCGCTGTAACGGTCGAGAACAGAGTCATAAAATGCTCCGAAACGGGTCTCTTTGCCGCCCTTCCGAGCCATGAAACCGTCAACCATATCCAGTACTGATGACAGAAGTATCACCAATCCGGCCCACCCCATGAGGCTATAGTCACCCGGCGCGGCCTTGAGAGCAGCATATACCACGAGCGCAGCACCTGCCACATTGCCCAGCATACCGAGCGTCGTGACCATATTGGGCGTAACGCCTATGGCCAGGGCACCACTGACGAGCGGGTCTATGACAGCATAAACCGCACGTTGAATGCTATTGCGTATGGAGGAGTAGTTCAAATTAGCGAATTAACGAATTAACAAATTAACGAATTATGATTACATTCCATCTCCACTTAGGAGGTGCGGAGCGAGGTCATACCAATGTCAGTACCATCAGCACCAGCGCTGCATAGACCCCTGCAAGGATGTCATCGAGCATCACACCCCATGCACCGGGAATGTTACGGTCTATCCATCTGCAGCCCAGGGGCTTGTAGATATCGAACAACCGGAACAGTATCAAGGCCGCTAACGGCCACCACCAACTCCTTGTGGCGGGTACGGCACACAGCGCCACCCACATTCCGACCATCTCATCGACCACCACGCGCGGTGAGTCGTGGCCCCATTCCGCCTCTGCGCTGCCCACGGCGGGGATAGAGAGCACCGTGAAGAGCACCGTGAGGAGCATCGTTAGCAACTGCACTACGGCATAGCTCTCAATGCTATAGGCCATCAACCACCATATAAGGACAGCTAGAAGCGAGCCCATAGTGCCCGGTCCCCAAGGCCAATAGCCCGCACCGAAACCGGCGGAGAAGAGGAGTTTTGCAGAGTGCAGAGTATCTTTCACAGTCCTCCGGGGGTTATCTGAGCTTGAAAGTACGACGGATAGTGAGCATCGCACCAAAGCAGTTGCCGTAGTATTCCTTTGCGTGGTCAACGCCTAATGCCACACGACCGCTCCATCCCTGCAGCCAATGCGGAGCGTAACCGCACTCAGCAACGAAATAGGTATGGTGATGGAAATTGTCGTACGGCAATGTGCGCTCACCGTAATTCTTTGAGAAACTGTACTTCAACAGCCAATCAATCTCATCTGTCGGCTGTCCTTCCATAGCGAGATGCCAGGCTGTCACGATGTTGTCGTAGAAGAACAGGTTGTGCTCACCGTTGTTGATACGGTATATCGGCGAAAGCAACAGGGGGTTACCCATTGACAATCCCCATGAATGCCAGCCCAGGCCGTTGGGGTCATTGTAGAAGGAATCGGAGTTGAACTGGCCGTTAGTGCCAAAGTGCTCCACAACAAATGACTTGACAACGGGATTCTTCGGGAACTGCACCTGCAGTCCGAAGAGGTGATCCTTAAGTCCGTACCACGTAAAGTAATTTGACATATTCTCCAGATAGTGGTCAAAGTATGCACGTACGAGCCATGTTCCGAGGTCGAATGTGAGTGCGGAGTTGATGGAACCGATGGTGTTGTAATTATCTTTCTCAAAGAGACTGATGGCCTGCACACCCAGCTCAAAGACCAGCGGAAACCGCGACTCCTTGCCAATCTTCATATACACGGCGTTCTCGTTAATGCGACGGTTGCCCGTATATATGTATTTCGTCTTGTCAACCCACTTCTCCTGCCAGTCACCGTCAAGGATAAAGCCGTAGCCGGTACGTCCGCGGAAGCTGAGCCACTTGTTAGTGCCGGGGAACGGCAGGTAGTCCGTCTCAAACATGGCCATCGGGTTGGGGCGCGCATTGATGCCCTGAGTCATAGAACCCAAAGTCAGGCGGTTGTTGCGGAGGTCTATTTCACGCTCCTTATTACCGAGTGTAAGTTGTAACTTCTTCCATTTCAGCTCTATGAAAGCCTGCTGCACGAAGAACTTGCTGACAGCATTCTGCGAGAATTGCAGATCCAGGCCATAGCCCCAGCGCCACTGCCGCAAGGAGTCAGAAGCCACATCGCGGATGATTGCCACACGCTCATTGGCGAAGTTGCCATAGGGCGACACCGCTCCGTAGTGGTTACTGTTTATCCACAGTGGCGAAAACTTGTTGGTGCTCAGTCCTCCCTGGAGTTGTATAGACACCTCAGCACCGTCTATAAATGTCTCGCTATGGACGGTATCAGCATCTGTCGTCTCACCAAAAGAGGCCAGACAGAAAGACAGGAATAAAACTATTGTCGTTAGACGATGTATCATATTCAAAATAGCGCAAATACGTATAGACGCAATGTAGTAACGCGCAAAAGTACAAAAAATTATCCGATACGGCAAGGAAATATGTTATTTTAAGTGAAAAATAGCACTTTTCATGCTGTCACATACACCTAATACATAAATAATTAGTACCTTTGCGTGCGCTTTTAAATAGAACGTTGCAATAAACAAACAATCTGACATACAAAACATGGAACTTGATTTGCTTACCGCCATCTCACCTATTGATGGCCGTTACCGTGGTAAGACAGCGGCGCTGGCCGACTATTTCTCAGAATATGCACTGATAAAATATCGTGTCAGGGTAGAGATAGAATACTTCATCTGCCTGTGTGAGCTGCCTCTGCCACAACTGAAAGACTTTGATCACAGCCTGTTCCCAGCGCTGCGTGCCATCTATCAGAATTTCTCTGAGGCCGATGCTCAGCGTGTGAAGGACATTGAGAAGGTGACAAACCACGACGTGAAGGCCGTGGAATACTTCATAAAAGAGCAGCTGGACAAGCTTGAGGAGGAGAAACTGGGCAAGGGTTACTTTGAACAGAGCCGCGAGTTCATACACTTCGGCCTCACTTCTCAGGACATAAACAACACCAGCGTGCCGCTATCGGTGAAGGATGCCCTTGCAGAGGTGTTCATTCCGCAGGTGGAAGAGCTGATAGCACAGCTGGAGGAATATGCCAACGAATGGCGCGACGTGCCCATGCTGGCCAAGACACACGGTCAGCCGGCATCTCCTACACGCCTCGGCAAGGAGGTGATGGTATTCGTTTACCGTCTGAAAGAGCAGCTGGACAGCCTGAAGGCATGTAAATACACAGCCAAGTTCGGCGGCGCTACGGGCAACTATAACGCTCATCACGTGGCTTATCCACAGTATGACTGGAAAGAATTCGGCAACCGCTTTGTCAGCGAGAAGCTGGGACTGGAGCGTGAGCAATACACCACACAGATCTCAAACTACGACCATCTGGGAGCCATCTTTGATGCCGTGCGCCGTATCAACACTATCATCATAGATCTGGATCGCGACTTCTGGATGTATATCTCAATGGAATACTTCAAGCAGAAGATTAAGGCCGGCGAGGTAGGCTCAAGCGCTATGCCCCACAAGGTGAACCCCATAGACTATGAGAACAGTGAGGGAAACCTCGGCATATCCAATGCCATACTGCAATTCCTGGCGCAGAAGCTTCCGGTAAGCCGTCTGCAGCGCGACCTGACAGACTCTACCGTACTGCGCAACATCGGTGTGCCTCTCGGTCACAGCGTCATAGCAATACAGTCAACCCTCAAGGGTCTGCGTAAGCTGATACTCAATGAGGAGGCTCTCAGGAAAGACCTTGACAACACCTGGGCTGTGGTAGCCGAGGCAATACAGACGATACTGCGTCGCGAGGCATACCCGCACCCATACGAGGCGCTGAAGGCACTCACCCGCACAAACAAGCACATGGACGAGACAACCATTCATGAGTTCGTGCAGACGCTTGAGGTCAGCGACGCCGTGAAGGCCGAACTGATGGCTATCACGCCATGGAACTACACGGGAATTTAATCCATCTATTAACATATAACAACCCTAAAAGAAAAGAACAAACAAACAACAAAGGAGAAAACTACAAACATTAAAGTAATTAAAAGAAAACACTTAGAACAGAAACAGAACTACAGATCGTAGCCGCGAGGCTACACAAACACAATTAAATCATTAATCACAAATCGTAAAATCATCAACAAAACCCAAAAAACATTAACACCAATGGAAACAGAGAACAAAGATATTCAGGAGAATGGCGCAGCAGAGCAGCCACGTCAGCCACGTCAGCGCGTACGTATCTCATCTACACAGCGTGTAGGATACGGCGAGCGTGTATCCTACGGACGCAGTCACGACCGCAACGATGAAGGCGGTTTCCGTCCCGAGGGCTTTGGCTCTAACTTAGACCGCGACAGTCACAACGAAGGCTATCAGTCTCGCAGCAGCTATGGACAGCAGCGCGGCGGCTACGGTCAGCGCGGCGGCTACGGTCAGAACCGTGGAGGTTATGGCCAGCAGCGCGGCGGCTATCAGCGTCAGGACGGGTATCAGCAGCGTGGAGGATATCAGCAGCAGGGAGGCTACCAGCGCGGTGGTTACCAGCAGCGTGGAGGATACCAGCAGCGCGGAGGTTACGGACAGAACCGTTCATTCCATCAGTATGACGACAACAATTCATCTGACAACATGGAACAGGGCGGCTACCAGCAGCGCGGCGGCTACGGTCAGAACCGTGGAGGTTATGGCCAGAACCGTGGAGGATACCAGCAGCGCGGAGGCTACGGACAGCAGCGCCAGCAGCGCGGTGGATATGGCCAGCAGCGTCAGCGCTACGGCAATTACGACCCGCAGGCAAAGTATTCTATGAAGAAACGCATAGAATATAATGAGAAAAACATTGACCCAACACAGCCATTACGCCTGAACAAGTTCCTGGCTAACGCCGGTGTCTGCTCACGCCGTGAGGCTGATGACTTCATAGAAGCAGGTGTAGTAACCGTCAACGGACAGGTAGTAACAGAACTCGGAACCAAGATTCTTCGTACCGACGAGGTGAAGTTCCACGACCAGCCCGTTACATTAGAGAAGAAAGTCTATGTGCTTCTGAACAAGCCGAAGGACTATGTGACCACCAGCGATGACCCGCAGCAGCGCAAGACGGTGATGGATCTCGTGGAAGGAGCATGTCCTGAAAGAATATATCCCGTTGGCCGTCTGGACCGCAACACCACCGGAGTGCTGCTCCTGACAAATGACGGAGACCTGGCTTCTAAGCTCACACACCCAAGATTCCTTAAGAAAAAGGTATATCACGTATATCTCGACAAGAACGTAACACTCCACGATATGCAGCAGATAGCTGAAGGAATAGAGCTGGAGGACGGTGTAATAAAGGCAGATGCCATTGAGTATGCACACCAGTCAGACAAGAAGCAGGTGGGCATAGAGATACATTCCGGCAAGAACCGCATCGTGAGACGTATCTTTGAGTCTCTGGGCTATCGCGTCATAAAGCTTGACCGCGTGCAGTTCGCAGGTCTGACAAAGAAGAACCTGCGCCGCGGCGACTGGCGTTTCCTCACCGAGAAGGAGGTCGATATGCTCAGAATGGGCGCCTTTGAATAACGTCCCACCCCACACTACCCCGAGGGAGGGAACGAAGAGTAAAGAATTAGAATAGCACTTAGAGTGTAACCTAAGGTAATCATAATTCGTTAATTTGTTAATTCGTTAATTTGTTAATTCGAAATTTATGAAACGTACAAAAGTAGTAGATGCCCTGCAGCAGACCACATTCGATGTGGATATCTGCGTCAAGGGCTGGGTTCGCACCCACCGTTCAGGTAAGGCAGTGGAATTTATCGCCCTCAACGACGGCTCTACGATAAAGAACATACAGATAGTAGTTGATCCATCTAAGTTTGACGCAGACCTTCTGAAGCAGATTACCACCGGCTCTTGCATCTGTGCCGAGGGTACGCTGGTGGAGAGTCAGGGCTCTGGTCAGGCCTGCGAGATACAGGCATCCAACATCATCCTCTATGGTGAGTGCGGTGCTGACTATCCTATGCAGAAGAAAGGACAGTCCTTTGAATATATGCGCCAGCATGCACACATGCGCCTGCGTACTAATACATTTGGTGCCGTGATGCGCATACGTCACAACATGGCAATGGCAATACACACCTATTTCCATGAGCACGGCTACTTCTACTTCCACACACCGCTCATCACGGCAAGTGACTGCGAGGGTGCCGGCAACATGTTCCAGGTGACAACAAAGAACCTCTACAACCTCAAGAAGGACGAAGAGGGCAAGATAATCTATGATGATGACTTCTTCGGACAGCAGACATCCCTCACCGTATCAGGTCAGTTGGAGGGTGAGCTCGGTGCTACTGCCCTCGGTGCCATCTATACATTCGGCCCCACATTCCGTGCAGAGAACTCCAACACGCCCCGACACTTGGCAGAGTTCTGGATGATAGAGCCGGAGATAGCCTTCATGGACCAGGAGGAACTGATGGATCTTGAGGAGGATTTCATCAAGTATTGCGTGAAGTGGGCGCTTGATAACTGCAAGGACGACCTTGAGTTCCTCAACAAGATGATAGACAAGGGCCTCATCGAGCGTCTTGAGGGCGTACTGAAAGAGACCTTCGTACGTCTGCCTTATACTGAGGGCATCAGGATATTGCAGGAGGCAAAGGCCGGCGGCAAGAAGTTTGAGTTCCCATGCGAGTGGGGCGACGACCTGGCTTCTGAGCATGAGCGCTACCTTGTAGAGGAGCATTTCAAGAAGCCTGTCATTATGACTGACTACCCAACAGCCATCAAGTCATTCTACATGAAGCAGAACGAGGCTACAGCCGATGGCGGCTCAGTGGGCTACAAAGGCTGCGCAGCACCTGGTCCTACGATGCAGGGCACCGATGTTCTCTTCCCCCAGATTGGCGAAATCATGGGCGGCTCAGTGCGTGAGGAGAGCTATGACAAGCTGATGGGCGAGATAGACCGTCGCCAGATGGACACTACACACCTGTGGTGGTACCTTGACACACGCAAATACGGCACATGCCCGCACGCCGGCTTCGGCTTGGGATTCGAGCGTCTCATACTCTTCGTCACGGGTATGCAGAACATCCGCGACGTCATCCCATTCCCTCGCACCCCAAACAACGCAGAGTTCTAAACCCAATATCAATCCAACGTACACGTATGAAAAAACTATTGTCCCTTTTGGCGCTTACCATGCTGACCATATCAGCTTGGGCCGTCAACATCAGCAATTCCTCCAACGGCATACACATCAGTAAGGCCGACGGTTGGAACGAGGCACTCTATGTGGAGTGGGATTCATTTAGCAGCGCCTCAACTTTTGCCGTCTATGTCAAAGGCGGCCAGTATTCCGACTACACCAAGATTGACGAGCAGCTCATTCGCAGCTACGGCAGCTATAACCGTGCCGACGCTCTCGGTCTGAAAGAAGGTAGCAACTATGCCGTCAAGGTAGTGCCTGTCATTAACGGCAATGAAGACGCCTCTAAGAGCAGCGAAGCTACCGGTATAGTAGTGAAGCGATTCAATCGTGACGGCTATGCCCACTACAATGCTGTAGCAGGCGTTGGAGCCTACAACAACGACGGTACGCTGAAGAACGGCGCTCGCGTAATCTATGTCAGCAAAGACAATGCAAAGACCGTTCAGCTCAGCATGAGCGTGGGCAAGAATGAGGAGACCCGAACAGGCATTCAGGACATTCTGCAGGCCTATGAGAAGGGAACAGAGACCCGTCCTCTTGCAGTCCGCATCATCGGTCAGCTGAAGAAAGCCGATATGCCTGCGCTGGGCAGCTCTGCCATCGGTTTGCAGGTGAAGGGTAAGGGACAGAATATGAACATCACCATCGAGGGTGTGGGCAATGATGCCACACTCCATGGCTTCGGCGTACTGTGCAGAGCATGTAAGTATGTGGAGCTGCGCAACTTCGCCGTGATGATGCACTCGGAAGACGGTATCTCCTTCGACACAGACAACGAGCACATCTGGGGACACCACCTCGATATCTTCTACGGTCAGAACAAGGGCGGCGACAAGTCAAAGGGCGACGGTTCATTCGACGTAAAGGGTACGTTCTATGCCACAGTCAGCGAGAACCACTTCTGGGACAGCGGCAAGTGTAACCTCAACAGTAACGGTGACGAGGTAGATTTCGTGACCTATCACCATAACTGGTACGACCACTCTGACTCACGTCATCCACGTGTGCGCAAGTCTCAGCACCTGCACGTATTCAACAACTACTATGACGGCAACTCAAAGTATGGCATCGGTTCCACTACGGGTTCATGCATCTTCTCTGAGAACAACTACTTCCGTAACTGCAAATACCCTATGCTCATCTCAAAGCAGGGTTCTGACGTTCACAACGGAGTAGGCTCAAGCGATGCCACCAAGGGTACATTCTCCGGTGAGGCAGGCGGCATCATCAAGGCCTTCGGCAACCATATAACCGGTGCGATGAGCTTTGAGCCCTACAAGGCAGGCGACGCTCTCTACAGTGTGCACTTCGATGCCTACGTGGCACAGAGCCGCGACGAGAAGGTGCCAGCAGACGTCAAGACTCTTCTGGGTGGCACAGGCTACAACAACTTTGACACCGAGAGCAATTTCTACTCTTATACTCCCGATGCTGCCGCTGACGTTCCTGCAGTAGTGACGGGTCAGTATGGAGCCGGTCGCTGTCAGAAGGGTGACTTCGAGTGGACCTTCGACAATAGTGTTGAAGACAATAACTACGATGTCATCTCAAGTCTGTCCAATGCCCTCGCCGCATACACGGGCAAGCTCGTGAGCATTTACGGCGACATGGGTGATATCACAGTAGATCCTACTCCCGTTGACCCAACGCCCGATGACCCGACACCAGACGACCCGACACCTGGCCCAACGCCTGGTGACAATGCCTCTGTCTGCCACTTCACAGGCAACGCCCCGTCATCTTCGCAGGTAACCGTAACAGGCAACTACGCTAATAGCAAGGGCACCGTTACCTATGGCGGCACTACATACGACATCTGCGTCAAGATGGAGAGCGCGACAGAGATAACAGTCACCCCAGCCACCAGCGGCGACATCACTCTCGTATTCGGCGGCAGCACCGGCGCTTCAGGCAAAAAGGTTAAGGTTGACGGCACAAACCAGGTCGTAGCCTCTGACGGCACATATACCTTCGCAGGTACTGCCGGCACCAAATACACCATTACTAAGGGCGATGCCATCAATCTGTTCCTTATCGTCTTCGGCAACGGCGGTGGTAACACACCTACACCTGACGATCCAACGCCCGATGACCCAACACCGGACGATCCAACACCGGGTCCTACACCTGATGACCCGACACCAAGCGGCACAGGCATCTACAACTGGAACACCAACGTGGGCTCAACAACATTCGTGACAGCAGGCCAGGCTGACGCTGTTGCAAAATCTACAGTAAAGGTAAACAACACCGCAACCGACTGCATCATGTTCCAAAAGTCTGCAGCACAGCAGGATCCTAACACAGAGAATGCCGTCATCACCGACTTCTATGCTACCATCAAGCCTGCCAGCGGCACGTTCAAGGCAGGTGACGTGATACGCATCACGGGTTGCATCAACAATGCTGATGCTTCCAAGAAGGGAGCTATCTCATTCTACGCCAATACTGCCGTATCATCTCTCATCGCCACAACAGAGGACTTTGCCAATACCAACAGCGCCTCTGTCAATCCAACAGAGCAGACTATCACGCTTGCAGCCGATTGCAATGAGATACTTCTGGCACGTTCCGGCAATACCAAGACCTGCATATTGAAGCTCAGCGTAGAGAGAACCGGCGGCGAGACACCAACGCCTGATGACCCGACACCTGGCCCAACACCTGATGACCCAACACCTGGCCCAACGCCTGACGATCCAACACCCGGCCCAACGCCTGATGATCCGACACCAGACAACGACAACGTATATGACTGGAGCGGCAAGGTAGGCACCATCACGATGGCAACCGAGGGACAGGCTGACGGCATATCAGAGGCAACAGTAAAGGTGAACGACGCCTCTGTAAACTGCATCAAGTTCGGTAAGTCTGCGGCATACGCAGATGCAGAAAAGACCACCATCAACGATTTCTATGTAGCTATCAAGCCCGCCAGCGGTACGTTCAAGGCAGGTGACGTGGTGCACATCACCGGTTGCATCAACAACAAGGACGCTGCCAAGCGCGGTGCCATCACCGTTTACAGCTCACTGAGGGAAGCCGACAAGGTGGCTACAACAGAGGATTTCGTCAACACATACGACACTTCTGTTACTCCTGTAGAGCAGACCATCACCCTGCCAACCGACTGCGAGTCTATCATTCTGACCCGTTCCGGCAACACCGCAACAAACATCATCTCGCTCACAGTGGTACGCGGTGAGTCTTCTGGCGAGACTTCCATCAGCCTCACAGAAGCAGCGGAAGCACAGAAGCTGCAGAAGCGCGTGGAGAATGGCCGCATCGTCATTGTCAAGGGCGATAACAAATTCAATGCATCAGGTGCACTTGTAAAATAATGCACATCTGTTATATCTTTGCGATGGAGGCCGAAGCCCGGCCTCTCATCGAGCAACTCAAGGCAGAGGAGCAAAGAGATTTCTTCGCTCCCCTGCCTTGCAGGTTATATACAAGCCCCCTTCCGTCAGCAGTTCCCCTCGCCTTTGGAGAGGGGTCAGGGGTGAGGTGTTCCATCGTTACCACCGGGCGACAGCATGACCGTGACCTCATAGGCTGCGAGGCGGCAGCCCTCGCCACCACGATGGCCATACAGCGCCTTTCCCCCGACCTCATCATCAGCAGCGGCACATGTGGCGGCTGGGCCCGCAAGGGCATGACGGTGGGGCAGGTATATATAGCCAACGGAGCGATGTTCCACGACCGTCGAGTGCCGGGAGATAACGCCTGGGACACGCAGGGACTGGGAAACTATAGTGTCTGGGATGGCAGCTACAGTCTGGCAGAGCGTCTGCATCTGCCAATGGGGAAGGTTACAACGGGCTCATCCTTCGACCTGCTGCCCATAGAAGATGAGTATATCGATGCCAACGGCGGGCAGCTGAAGGAGATGGAGGGGGCATCGGTAGCCTTTGTCTGCTCGGTGTTCGGGGTTCCCGTGATGCTCGTAAAAGCCGTCACCAATCTCCGCGACGCACCCTCAGACGACATCGCGGACTTTCAGGCACACCTCAAAGCAGTAAGCCAACGCCTCTGCCAGGTAAACATGGAGATAATAAAAGCACTGGCAGAACAGCCAATCTGCCCATAACACCCCCTCTCATCCCTCATCCCTCATCAACTATGCATTACGAATTAAACCCTCATCCCTCCTCCCTCTTCCCTCATCAATTATGCATTAAACTGCTGCTGTTGTTATGCCTGTTTCTCTCCCCCGCAGCGGTTCAGGGAGAGAGGCTGCGCGCCTTTCCGGGAGCTGAAGGCTTCGGCTGCTACACCACCGGAGGGCGTGGCGGTCATGTCTATCACGTCACTACCCTCGATGATACTGACACCCGCGGCTCCCTGCGCTGGGCGGTGAGTCAGCCCGGGCCGCGCACGATAGTATTCGATATCAGCGGCACCATCTTCCTGAAAAAGCCGATGCACATTCCCGACTGCACCACCCTTGCAGGTCAGACAGCCCCCGGAGCGGGCATCTGCATTGCCGACTGCCCCGTACTGCTGGGCTCCAACGTGATATGCCGCTACCTGCGTTTCCGCCTGGGCAATAGGCTGGCAGCAAAGCGCGAGGGCGACGGTCTGGGGTCATTGGATGACAACGACATCATCGTGGATCACTGCTCCGTCAGCTGGAGCATTGACGAATGCCTCTCCGTCTATGGCGGCAGAAACCTCACCGTGCAGTGGTGCATAGCATCCCAGAGCCTCGTCAATGCCGGACACTCAAAGGGTGCTCACGGCTATGGCGGCAACTGGGGCGGCAGCGGAGCGTCCTTTCACCACAACCTCATAGCCCACAACACCTCCCGCACTCCGCGATTAGGCCCACGACAGGGCACGCAGACCGATGAGCGCATGGACCTGCGCAACAATGTCATCTACAACTGGGCAGGCGGCGGGTGCTATGGAGGCGAGGGAATGCGGGTGAACATCGTGAACAATTACTACAAGCCGGGGCCTGCCACACTCACCAAAAGCGAACTACTGCAGCAGCGCATCGCAGGCATAGGCATACGAACCACCGCTTATTGCACCTCCAGAAACGGTAGGCTGAACGGCTGGTATCCCATGTGGCACGTGTGGGGAAAGTTCTACGTCGCAGGCAACAAGAACTCCGTTCACTCCAACGTGACCGATGACAACTGGACCTACGGCATCTACAACCAGACCATCAACAACGAAACCGTTGACTACACTTATACTCAGGCCACTCGTGACACCATGCGCCTTGACTCACCCATACCGTTCATGGCGGTCACCACACACACTGCCGATGCCACCTACGAGCAGGTGCTGAAATATGTCGGAGCCTCACTCCACAGGGATGCGCTCGACTCTATCATCATCGACGATGTGAGGGAGTGCCGCGCCACGTTCACCGGCGAGGGCAACGACAGCGGGTTCATCAACACTCAGGACGACGTAAAGGCTGTCTTCCCAGACCTTTGGCCGCCCCTGCCATCAAGCGCTGCCCCTGCCGACACCGACGGCGACGGTATGCCCGACGAATGGGAGCGCCTCCACGGACTGAACCCCACCGATGCCTCTGACGGCAACAAAACCGGCGAAGGAGGCTACACCAACCTTGAGATATACCTCAACTCCATCGTTGCCCACATCACCGCAGCCCAGAACGAAGGCGGCACGGAAGAGGGATATAAGTAAAAACAAGTTTCAGAAGTAGTTCTTACTGTGTAATATCTACTTATGAAACTTGAATATATGATCCTTGATTTTGATTCATACAAAAACTATTAATAAGGTATAGTACTGACACTAAAACACTATGAAGAAACTGACAGCTCTTATTCTGTTGCTATTCGCAATGCACATCTATTCGCAAAATACTTTTCCCGGAGGAAAAGATGCGTGGAAAGAATACATAAAAAACAACCTGATATATCCAGAAGGAGCAAAAGAATCCGGTAAAAAAGGAATTGTTCGCGTGCAATATAGAATAGACCAAGATGGATATGTGTCTAATATCCTCGTTAATGAAACCTTAGATCCACTACTTGACAGAGAGGCTATGCGGGTAATTGCCATGATGCCTCAATGGAATTCAAGCGGAATTCCCAGCACTATAATAGAACCAATAGCATTTGGAACTGATGATGCTAAGGGAAGCGAAAGAAAAGCAGACTCAATAAAAATGGCGAGATTGGGAAGAATGAATGTGGTGACGAGAGCAGATAAGATGCCCTCATTTCCTGGTGGCAACAGAGCCTTAGATGCCTTTCTTGAGGAGAATCTAAAGTATTCCAAATCTGATGTGAAAGGCAGCAAGGAGGCAAGAGTAAATATTGATTTTGTTGTGAATACGGATGGAAGTCTTTCTTACATAGGAATAAAAAGATCCGTAAATTCAAAACTTGACACAGAGGCTTTGCGCGTGGTAGATTTGATGCCTAAGTGGAACCCTGGGACCAACAATGGACTTCCTGTAGCCGTTTACTATGTACTGCCTATAATATTTAAGGGAAAAGAGAGCAACTCATCATATCCAAAAGTAAGAAATAGAGCTCCGATGTTTCCAGGAGGAGAAGGCTGCCTGGATGATTTTATTGAGAAACACATGGAATATCCCCTGTCAGCAAAGAATGACGGCGTAGAGGGACGTGTGTTTGTTGACTTTATTGTCAATGCGAATGGGAAAATATCTGATGTCAATGTACTGAAATCTGTTGATTACCGACTTGACGAAGAGGCAGTTCGCATAGTAAGTAATATGCCAAAGTGGAACAGTGGAATAAACAAGGGCCAGTCTGTTGCAATGCACTGTGCCATCCCTATAGATTTTTCACTTCATGACAAAAAGTTTAAGTCTCCATTGTTCCCAGGAGGTAGTGAAGCCTTTGAGGAATATCTACAGAATGAGATATATTATCCTTTGGATGCTTTGATTGGAGAAGTACAGGGGACTGTAGTAGCAAAATATACCATAAACTCCAAGGGCAAAGTGACAGACGTGGAGTTCGTGGAAACTGTAAATCCATCACTCGCCCGTGTGGTAAAGCGTGCATTGCTGGGTATGCCTAAATGGAAACCGGGAAAAGCGAACGGACAAACCATAGATACACGATGTACTTTAACTGTGAAGTTTATACATCCTGATGCGAAATTCATAAAAGGAAAAAGACCTCATTACAATTTCACCTTTGAGCCTTTTTATTAATTAGCGTCTGCTGAATAATTGATCGAATCAGAATAATGATGTGGATCTGTGTGGCAGACCTACAGTTGTGGGCTATGCGCCTATGAGGGCTATGATGGTTCCTGAAGACTATAAAGGCGACACGACAAAATAGGGGTTACTCCACACACTCAAAACATCATCGTCGGAGTGCCACAAAAAGTCCAGAAACGCGCAAAAGACTGACAAATTTTCATGCTCTACAGCACGATATTTTCCACGAACTTTTCCTTCGGCCCAAAAATCGACGAAAAATTCAATTTTCGTAAGTCATTGATAATCAGCAAACAGACATAAAAACCGACCGCTTTTCACCCCAAAAACGGGGGTAAAAGCAGGTCTTTTACCTTGTAATAGAGTAACTTTTAGCGTGTAACGGAGTAACTTTTGCAGGGTAAAAGACCTACTTTAGCGTTGCATTAGAGTAACTTTACCGCCTCCAAAGCTTTTTCTTGACGATTTCGAGGGAGGTTTTTTACATGTTTTTGGACTTTATTTTTCTAGAATGCAAAGAAAACCCGATACTTTTTTCGACCCCCGTCTGCCATTTTGTCAGTCATCATCTCTCCTCCTTCCGCACTACAGTTGTCAGTAGTCCTGCCTTCTTCAGAATGGGTACGATGCGACTGGCCCGTATGCGCAACGACTTATCCGGCTCTGAGTAGTACTCTTCCTTGAGAGCCTGGTGGTCTTTGAGCACTTTCTCCATCAGCGAATCGTCCACCATTTCTATCTCCATGTTTCCCTTTTTGTCCTCTGTACCGCAGATGATATAACACACCCTCCGACTCATACCGTTGCTCGCAGCCAGCGCACCACCAAGCGCACCAAACACGGCACCCGCAATGGCAGCTCTGCTTTGTTCCGCTTTGCCGATGACCTGATTGGCAAATATCAGCGTGTCACGTCCCATGCGCATCGCCCGTGTATAGCCTTTGGAGAAGCGGGTCTTCTGGTATCTCAGCCTGCGGCTGTTCACATATAGTTTCTTGCCCTGCATCACGGCGAAGGCATCCTTCTTCAGCATATTGTCGGTAACCATGTTGCCCGTACTGAGGCTACAGTCATTGCCCCCTATCCAGAATTGATGGCTCTTGCTATTCTTATCTACACTGACGGTGTCCAGATGTTCCCATCTGTCGGCAAGGAGGTCCTCAAAACTCTTGCAGTAGCCACACTGCGCGGCAGCGTATGACGTTACCGTCATCAGAACCGTAAGCATCACCGTGCGCATCCTGTATGTTGTGAGCTTTATCATGTGCATTGTCATTTGTCTATCCTATATTTTCTCATGCCCTGCATTGCTATGCAGCATCGCAACGGGACTGCAAAGGTACTACTTTTTTTGACAAACAATCCCTTTTACAAAAAAAATAATAAATGACTATAAAGCAACCACCCCCTGCAAGCGAGAGGCTTACAGGGGTATTCCAACCATAAGAATTTCCCTAATTTATTTGGTACTTTCAAAATAAATCCATAACTTTGCACCAAGAAACTGGACAAGAAAGGACGAATATGGACTTGACACCTTACACATTAGATGAGTTGAATGCTCGAATAGACAGAGCGGAAAGCCAAATAGCGGCAGGGCATATCACTTCTATAGAGGATGTCCTTCGGGAGATGGATGAGGACTTTGAACTTGATGAACAGTTAGGCAGTTATACCACAGAGCACCAGGAAGAAATACACCTTGAGGCTGTATGAAAATCTATATTGAAGATAATGCCAGAATGAAAATGCGCAAGACAGCAAAGTACATTCATAAGCATTTTGGAAGCAAAGCGAGGTTGAAATTTCGTAACAGTATAGATAATATAATCGTGCTCCTCCGTCAGAATCCGAAACTCGGCGCTCAGGAACAGCTTTTGTGCAACCGTTCTGAAGTCTATAGAAGTATAGTGCTGAATAAGTTAAACAAAATAGTTTACCGCATTTCGGATGACAATATCTTTATAGTTGATTTGTGGGACATCCGCAGAGAGCCTGCAGCTCAAGCAACCCAGACAAGACAAAGAGACAACGGCATTAAGAGTCATAAGGACATATAGAAGTATAAAAAACAAAACAAAGTTTAATAGTTAGCGAAAAGTTTGGACATTCCAAGACTTTTCGCTAACTTTGCATTTTGAAGAGGGCATTTTAGGCCCAAGAATACTAAACGCATGGACTTCAGCGAGGTTATAGGACAGGGCGAGATTATAGGGCGCCTGAAACGTTTGGCAGATGAGGATCGTCTGCCTCACGCAATGATGCTGTGCGGCCCTGACGGGGCGGGCAAGATGGCTATCGCCATTGCTCTGGCGTCATATATCCTCGACAAGGGCACGTATAAGGTGCGTGGCATTCTGCATCCCGACCTGCATTTCACCTTTCCTACCATCAAACTGGCGAAATGGAAAGCAGAGTATAAGCCTATCAGCGATGACTTCATAAAGGAGTGGCAGCAGATGCTGGGGCAGGACGCAGGCGGTGAGGGGCAGCATATCATTGACCCCTACTTTTCTCTGACCGACTGGCTGCAGGCCATGAAGGTGCAGACACAGCAGGCCATCATCACCGTAGGCGAGGCGGCAGACCTGATAAAGCGCCTGTCGATGAAGTCCAATCAGGGCGGATGGAAGGTGTGTATCATCTGGCTGCCAGAGAGGATGAACGGCGAATGTGCCAACAAGATACTGAAGCTGATAGAGGAACCGCCGGCAAAGACACTGTTCATCATGGTGTCGCGCGAGCCTGAGCGACTTCTGGAAACGATACGCTCCCGCGTGTGGCGCTTTGACGTGAAGCCCATCAGCATGCCGGACATGGAGCAGGCGCTGAGGGAACGGCGCGGACTGAGTGATGAGGATGCACACCGCATAGCACGACTGGCAAACGGAAACTGGCTGGCAGCCAAGGAGGAGCTGGATGCCGACAGCGAGCAACACGTATTCTTCGAACACTTTGTCTCGCTCATGCGCAAAGCATATATGCGCGACGTGAAAGGGCTGAAACAGTGGACCGAGACCGTGAGCGCAATGGGAAGGGAGGAGCAGAAACGCATGATGACATTCTTCCTCAGAATGGTGAGAGAGGCGTTCATGTATAATTTCCAGCAGGCAGAGCTGTCATACATGACATCGAAGGAAGAGGGATTCTGCGTAAAGTTCGCACGGTTTGTCAACGAGCGCAACGTGCTGGGATTTCAGGAGCTCTACCAGAACGCCATGAGGGAAATAGGACAGAACGCCAACTCGAGCATGGTCTTCTTTGAAATGGCAATGAAGGTAGGTGTGCTGCTGCATGCAACGAGGAAGTGAAGAGTGAAAAGTGAAGAGTGAAGAATTAAGAAAACAAGAATTTGCAACGATGGCAGAAGATATAAAAAACATACAAGACGGCGACGTCACTAACGAAGAGAGCGGCATGACGAGCCTTACCTGGGGCACGTTCGGCTGTTCACGAGGGCTGAGTGCCAAAGGCGTATCACGCTCAGACCACCAGCTGAACACCTACGACTGGCTGGCCGATGTGCCCGGCAATGCCGAGAGCACAGATCTGGTGGAGGTGCAGTTCAAGAATACCCGCAAGGGATATTTCCACAATGTGAACGGTCTGGACCTGAAGAAGGGCGACTGGGTGGCTGTAGAGGCCAGCCCGGGACACGACATCGGCGTGGTATCGCTGACCGGACGACTGGTAACACAGCAGATAAAGAAGGCCAACCTGAAGTCTGCAGACGATATAAAGAAGATATATCGCTTTGCGTCAGAGTCTGACATGGACCGCTACCGCGAGGCCAAAAGCCGCGAGCAGGGCACCATGATACAGAGCCGCCAGATATCCAAGGACCTGGGGCTGGACATGAAAATCGGTGATGTGGAGTATCAGGGCGATGGCAACAAGGCCATCTTCTACTACATCGCCGACGAGCGCGTGGACTTCAGACAGCTCATCAAGGTGCTTGCCGACACATTCCACGTGCGCATAGAGATGAAACAGATTGGTGCACGCCAGGAAGCAGGACGCATCGGCGGTACCGGCCCGTGCGGCAGGGAGCTCTGCTGCGCCACATGGATGAAGAACTTCTCCAGTGTTTCCACCAACGCGGCACGCTTTCAGGACATCTCGCCAAACCCACAGAAGCTCGCCGGCATGTGTGCCAAGCTGAAGTGCTGCCTCAACTATGAGGTGGATTGCTACATGGAGGCAAGCAAGGATCTGCCTTCAAAAGAAGTGATACTACAGACGAAGGACAACGACTATTACTTCTTCAAGCAGGACATACTGGCAGGACTGGTGACCTACTCCACCGACAAACGCACACCCGCCAACCTGGAGACCATTACGGCAAAACGCGCCCACGAAATCATACAGATGAACAAGGAGGGCGAGAAGCCACTATCGCTACAGTTCAATGGCAAGGCAAAAGACGTGGAACGTCCGAAGGATATGCTTGACGACTCTGACCTGACACGCTTTGACAAGGCCAAGAAAAAGAAGAAAAAGAAGTCGAAATCCAAAGACGGCGCCAAGGGCAACGGAGGCGGTCATGCCAACAACGCACAGGGCAAGGGCAACAACGGCGGCAACGCTGACAACTCAAAGGGCAAAGGCGGCAACGCTGACAACGCACAGGGCAAAGGCAACGCAGGCAATAATGCAGGCAATGCACAGGCCAAGGACAACGCGAAATGACAGCACCAAGACATATCGGGCATATTCTCCTGAGCCTCATATTGCTCACTCTCGTCACCGCCTCATGCAGCAGGGACGGAGAGATAACATACTATGAGGACATCACCGACCCCGAGGGGTGGTATGAAAGGGACACCATATACCTGCGCCCCGACACTGTCACCATTGCCGGCACATACCAATGCGACATCACGATACGCACTACGGTAGCCTATCCCTATAGCAACTTCTCTGTCTTGGCAAAGGTGGAAGGCAGCCAGGAGCGCCACACGCTGCACTTCAACATCTCTGAGAGCGGCACACCTTATCACGAAGAGCAGGCCACATTGGGGCAGCTATCATTACAGAAGGGCGCAGCCATCGTTGTGGCAGTAAAGCAAAACATGCGCCGAGAGACAGTACCGGGCATTGCTGCCGTAGGGCTGAGACTGGTGAAAGTAGGAGAGTAATTCGATAATTTGTTAATTCAATAATTCGTTAATTTGAAAGAGAAAATCCTTTGGGTAGATGACGAGATAGAACATCTGCACGCCCACATCATATTCCTTCAGACACGCGGTTACGATGTTGTCGTAGCCAATAACGGCCTTGACGCCACAGAATTGTGTCAGGGTCAGACCTTTGACCTCATACTTCTCGATGAGATGATGCCTGGCATCAGCGGCCTCGAGACGCTGGAGCGTATCAAGGAGATACAACCCCAGACACCCGTCGTGATGGTCACCAAGAGCGAGGAGGAGGACATCATGGACCAGGCTATAGGCAAGAAAATAGCGGACTATCTCATCAAGCCTGTCAACCCCAAGCAGATACTTCTAACGCTGAAGAAACACGTGCACCAGCGCGAGATAGTGAACGAGGTGACTCAGCAGGGCTATCAGCAGTCCTTCCAGGACATATCGATGCAGATAGGCGAGTGCAAGACCTTTGAGGATTGGCGCGAGGTGTATAAGCGCCTCGTGATGTGGGAGCTGGATTTATCGTCTGCAGGCAGCAGCATGACCGAGATGCTACGCATGCAGAAGGAGGAAGCAAACAACGGTTTCGCAAAGTTTATCAAGAAACATTACCTCGAATGGATGTCTGCTGACACAGGAAATACAGAAGAAAAGCCGCTGATGTCAAACCGCATCATGCCCGATGTGGTATTCCCCACACTCTCGGCAGGCGAGAAAGTGTTTCTCATCGTCATAGACAATTTCCGCTATGACCAGTGGAGAGTGCTGGCAGAGGAAATCGGTGATATGTTCGACATCGACGAAAAGCTCTACTGCACCATCCTCCCCACTGCCACGCAATATGCGCGCAACGCTATTTTCTCAGGTCTGATGCCCACGCAGATAGCCCAGATGTTCCCCGAGCTGTGGGTGGATGAAGACGAGGAGGAAGGCAAGAACCTCAACGAGGCGCCGCTGATAAAGACACAATTAGAGCGCTACAGACGCAAGGAGGCCTTCTCTTACCACAAGATAAACGACTCAGTAGGGGCTGAGCGCTTCATGGGAAAATTCAATAGCCTGAAGCAAAACGACCTCAACGTGGTAGTGATAAACTTTGTCGATATGCTGTCACATGCCCGCACAGAGTCCAAAATGGTGCGCGAACTGGCCAACAACGAGTCTGCATATCGCAGCATCACACTCTCCTGGTTCAGGCACGGCATGCTGCGCGAGCTGTTTGAGAAGCTGTCAGAGAGCAATTATCACGTTATCCTGACAACGGATCATGGCTCCGTGCGTTGTGACAAACCGGTGAAAATCATCGGCGATAAGAATACCAACACGAACCTCCGATACAAATTCGGCAAGAGCCTCAGCTATCAGTCCAAGGACGTTTTCGTCATCACCGACCCGAAGAAGGCGCACCTCCCCTCCCCCAACATTTCCACAAGCTATGTCTTTGCCACAGGCAATGACTTCTTCGCCTACCCCAACAACTACAACCACTACGTGCAGTACTACAAGGATACCTTCCAGCACGGAGGCATCTCAATGGAGGAGATGATTGTGCCGGTTATATCCATGAAGGGCAGAAAGGGTTACCAGACATCACAGGACTGACGCTCCTTGCTCTCCTCCGGGCGCTCAGGCACGGCGACACCGTCCACGGTGCAGCCCTTGAAGGTGCAGTTCTGCGTATGGTAAAGGTAGTAGGGATGCGTGGCACTCTCCACGTGAAAGTCCTCTACCGTCACGTTGCGTATGGGGCATTGCGCGTTTCCGTCATAGTAAATGCCGTAGCCCTCAGCCTTGCCGGCCTTTACTCCAGCGATATGGAAGTTCTCATATTGCGCCGGAGAGTTGCCGCCACGATAGCCGAAATAGTTTGTCTCAAAGCGCAATACAGCGCCATGAACACCCTCTATCGTGATATTTTTCACCACGACATCTCTGATGTATCCGCCCCTGTCAAGGTTGCTTTTGAAGAGCAGGGCATTCTTCACCTTGCCTATTTCCACATTCTCCATCCTCACATTGCGCACACCGCCGCTCATCTCGCTGCCTATGCAGAGGCCGTTACACTCAGAGAAGAAGCGGCAGTTGCGAATGGTGATATTCTCTGACGGACGGCCCACGCGCCACCCATCAGCATCCCTACCCGATTTGATAGCAACGGCATCATCGCCGGTACGGAACAGGCAGTCCTCTATGAGCACATTGCTCGATGACTCCGGGTCGCAGCCGTCGTTGTTGGGATAGTGGCTGTCTATGGTCACGCCACGCACCGTCACGCTGTCACAATAGACGGGGTGAATGCACCAGAAAGGACTGTTCTTCAGCGTGAAACCCTCCAGGAGTACGTTCTTGCAGTCATAAAACTCTATGGCACATGGTCTGAGGAATGTACCCTTGCCAAAGACACGCTCGCTGACAGGCCGCGGCTCACCTTCTGAGGGACTGCCCATCTCGCGCAACCGACGCACATCGGGCATCTCAATGGTCTCTCCGTGGGTGCCATGCGTTATCTCCTGCCACGCAGCAGAGCCTTCAGCCTTCACCTCGCCTCCCTCATCCATCATCTCCGGAGCCATCCCCCAGCGCGCCATCTTGCCGCCGCAGGCATCGATAATGCCACCGCCGGTGATGCTCACATCGTGCTGACCGTTGGTGTAGATCATCGCCGAGCGGCCCATCAGCTCCGTGCCTTCCCAACGGGTAGGCACAACGGGCAGGAAGTCATCAGGCTCGCCGGAGAAACGCAACACCGCCCCTTGGGGCACATGCAGCTCCACCCCGCTCTTCAGCCTCAGCGACCCATTCAGCACATACTCCCGCTGCTCCAACGCTACACGTCCTCCACCGGCAGCGCTGACAGAGTCAATACGAGCCTGCAGGGACTGTAGTTCTGTGGATGAGGGAGGAGAGATGAGGGAGGAGGGATTGTTAGATGAGGGGTTAGGGACTGTGAATGAGGGGTGGGAGACTATTGGAGAAGGATGAAAGACGAGGGCCGAAAAAGCCATCATCGCAATCGTATGGATATTACTCAGTATATTCTTCATGCGTGCAAAGTTACAATAAAAAAATCACAATCAGCATCTTCGCAACGCATTATTTCGTTCGCTCGGCTCTTAAAGAGACGATTTTTTCTGAAGATAAAAGGAATTTGTTAATTCGTTAATTTGTTAATTCGTTAATTTGTTGTACCTTTGCAACCGATGAAGGACCTGATTACCATATTAAAGCGCTTTGCGCTGCCCTATAAAAGGTATATGATTATCGCAATCGCGATAAACCTGCTCAGCGCAGTACTGAATATTTTCTCTTTCGCCAGCATTATCCCGATGCTGAATATGCTGTTCGGCCTTGCCGAGACGAAGGTGTATCACTACATGTCATGGACGGGTGGAGACGCCGGCCTCGTTGATACCGCCATCAACAACATGTATTACTACACCCAGCTGCTCATCCAGGGCTACGGTCCCAATATGGCGCTGCTCGCCATAGGCCTGTTCCTCAGCATCACAACGGGTCTGAAGACAGCCTGCTACTTCGGCGCATCGGCGGTGATGGTGCTGCTGCGCACGAGTGTCGCCAAGGATTTGCGCACCATGCTCTACGATAAGGTGTTGCATCTGCCGCTGTCATTCCTCAATGATGAGAGGCGCGGAGACATCATTGCACGCATGAGCGGCGATGTGTCAGAGGTGGAGCAGAACATCACCGGCTACCTCGACATGCTCATCAAGAACCCCATCTTGATTGTCGTCTATTTCGTCACGCTGATATGTGTCAGCTGGGAGTTGACGCTCTTCACGCTCCTTGTCATCCCTGGCATGGGCTGGGCAATGGGCAAGATAGGACGCAGGCTGAAGGCCCAGTCGCTGGAAGCGCAGAACAAATGGAGCGACACGCTGAGCCAATTGGACGAGACCTTGGGCGGCATGCGCATCATCAAGGCCTTCATAGCCGAGGACAAGATGTCACGACGCTTTGAGCGCTGCTGCGAGGAGTTCCGCCAGGCCACCAACAGACTGGCTATCAGACAGGCATCAGCCCACCCCGTCAGCGAGTTCCTGGGCACCTGCATGATCGTTCTCGTGCTGTGGTTCGGCGGCACGCTCATCTTCTCTGGAACATCTTATTTCGATGCACCTACGTTCATCTTCTATATGGTGATACTCTACAGCGTCATCAATCCATTGAAGGACCTCTCACGCGCGTCATACAGCATACCAAAGGGCGTAGCGAGCGTAGTGCGCATCGACAAGATACTGAATGCCGAGAACCCCATAAAGGACAATGCCAACGCCAAGGAAATCACCACGCTGTCGGACAAGATTGAGTTCCGCAACGTGTCCTTCTCTTACACTCCGGGCCACAACGTACTCAGCGGCATCGACCTCACCATCCCCAAAGGCAAGACCATTGCACTTGTGGGACAGAGCGGTTCGGGCAAGAGTACGCTCGTAGATCTCATACCTCGATACCACGATGTGACCGAAGGTAAGATACTCATCGACGGCAACGAGGTAAGCGACTACACCCTGCACTCCCTGCGCGGCATCATTGGCAACGTGAACCAGGAGGCTATCCTCTTCAATGACACCTTCTTCAACAACATTGCTTTCGGCGTTGAGGGAGCCACACAGGAGCAGGTCATAGAAGCTGCAAAGATAGCCAACGCGCACGAGTTTATCATGGAGAGCGAGAAGGGTTATGACACTATGGTGGGTGACCGTGGTTGCCGCCTCTCAGGAGGACAGCGCCAACGCATCTCCATAGCACGCGCCATACTGAAGAACCCGCCCATCCTGATACTCGACGAAGCCACTTCGGCACTCGACACCGAGTCAGAGCACCTGGTACAGGAAGCCCTTGACCGTCTGATGAAGACCCGCACCACCGTAGCCATCGCCCACAGACTATCTACCATCAAGAATGCCGATGAGATTTACGTCATCTACGAGGGCAAGATAGTAGAGCGCGGCCAACACGACGAACTAATATCAAAGAACGGCTACTACAAACGCCTCTACGACATGCAGCAGCTGTAAATACCTTTTGCAACAACTGTAAAGGACTTATGCAGCAGCCGTAAAAGTCAGGCTTTCAACTTGGAACCACGAATTACGCGAATTACACGAATCACGCATTATGAGGTGTCTATGACAAGTACACCAACGCAACAGGGCCGCAATCGTAAGTTGATTGCGGCCCTGTTTGTTTCAATTGTATATCTTAAATGGTCAATTGTACATCGCCAGCGGCAAATTGTACATTCTTGCTCCACTTTGTTACGCAAGCGTCACAGAGTGCCGAGCGGTAAATGGTAAATTGTACATGCTGTTACTTTGTCGCTATTGCTATCGTCTCAGTGATGCCCTTGCCGTTTGTTACCTTCACGGTCATGGTGCCAGGGGTGGTGGTGCTCTGCACGGTGAGCACGAGCTGTCCATTGAAGAGCTTCATTGTTGGCTTGGTAAACTGCTCCAGTGACGTTGCGTCGCCGTTGCAGACACACTTAAACGTACCCTCACCCTCCACGCTGAATGTCAGCTGATCACTCGCGGTGGGACACATATTTCCGTTCTTATCGGTCATGGTCACGGTGATGTAACACAGGTCATTGCCGTCAGCCTTGAGGTCCTTTCCCGCCGTCCAAGGCTCCAGCTTCAGCTTCGCAGCAGGTCCGGCGGTGCGTATCACCTCAGTCTTTGCTGTCTTGCCGTCCTTGTCGTATGCCACTACCTTCAGCTCACCCGGCTGGTACTTCACGTTCATCCAACGCAGACGATAGCGGTCCAGATTAGGCTGTACGGCTGTATTCCCCGGAGTATCCCAGCTACCGCGGTTAGGCGCTGTCACCTCCGTGCCTGTCAGCTGATTGCCCTGCGGGTCACGGTTCACGAGCTTATTCTTCCTGATGCGGCCCTGGCTCTTACCGTTCACAAAGAGTTCTGCCTCGTCATAGTCGCTATACACCTGCACGGGCACAACCTTTCCTACCATAGCCTTGCCCCATGTCCAGTGTGGCGCAATGTGCAGCGTGTGCTCATCTTTGTTCCACACGGAGCGATAGAGGTAATAGCGATCCTTTGGCAGACCGGCGAGGTCGCATATTCCGAAATAAGACGAGCGGCTGGGCCAGTACTCATCGTAAGGCGTCGGCTCACCAAGATAGTCGATACCTGTCCACACGAACTGTCCGATAGTGTATGGCAGGTCATCCATATTCTCGAAATCTACATCGGGCAAGTTGCTCCACGGGCACCATTCGTTGTCGTAACCCGAGCACTGTCCGTCCTTATATACGGCGCGGTTATTTACCTTGTAAGGCAGCTTATACACACCTCTTGAGCTGACGGTGCTTGCAGTCTCAGTACCCAGGATAAATCCCTTCGTGGTGTTCTTATATGCCTTGTCATACTTGTTGGTGCGGTAGTTCAGTCCCGGTATATCCATAATCTGCATCACTCCGCTGCCCATAGCGGCATCAGCACGGTCAAAACCCTGCGTCACGGGGCGCGATGGATCCAGCTTGTGACACAGGTCCTGCAGCTTCTGAGCCCACTCCACACCGACATTCTTGTCGCCCTGCTCCGGTATCTCATTGCCTATAGACCACATCACGATAGACGGGTGGTTGCGATGGTTCAGCACGAGGTTCGTGATGTCCCACTGTGCCCACTCCTTGAAGAAGCGTGAATAACCGTTCTTCACCTTTGGGTAAATCCACATATCAAAGCTCTCCGCCATCACCATCATGCCGAGCGAGTCACAGATGTCCATCTGCATCGTCGAAGGCATGTTGTGCGATGTTCTGATAGCGTCACATCCCATCTCCTTCATCAGCTTTATCTGCCTGATGAGGGCAGCCTCATTGACTGCTGCACCGAGCGGGCCGAGGTCATGATGCAGGCACACGCCCTTTATCTTGCGTGTCTTACCGTTGAGCATGAAGCCGCCTTCGCTTGTCACCTCCACGGTGCGCACACCGAGCGGTGTCAGCGTCTCGTCTATCAGCTTATTGTTGCGGAACAGTCGCGTGCGTACCTTATACAAATATGGTGTCTCCGGAGTCCACAGATTAGGCTTGCTCAGCGTCAGCTGTGTGGTAATGATGCCGTCAGCGGGCAGGTCAAAGTGGCTGCCAGTCTGGAACACTCCCTGTTTGTCGAGAATCTCCACCACGCATGCCACGCCCTTCCTTACATCGGCACCCTCTCCGCGCACACCCTGTATGTGCGTCTCATAGTCTATGACAGCCTGCTGCTCCGTCCTGCCGTGATTATCCACGCCGTCGCCCAGCCTCGTGGTGCGCACATACGTCGTCCACGGATCGATGTTCACTGGATCTGTCAGCACCAGCTGCACGGGTCTGTACAGACCTGCTCCTGGGTACCAGCGGCTGCTCTCCTCCAGGTTCTGTAGCGCCACCTCAATCTTGTTCTCACCCTCCTTCAGCAGGTTCGTCACGTTCAGGCGGAACGCATTATATCCGTATGCCCATCCGCCTATCTCCTCACCGTTGAGGAACACCTTCGGCTCTGCCATAGCTCCGTCAAACTGCAGCACGGCAGCGCAGTCCTCGGCCTCGCTCTTTGTGAGGTTCACAGTAGTGCGATACCATCCCTTTCCTATCCAGGGCAGCGAGCCGGAGCGTCCACTCTTCTCCGTTGCCTTCTTCTCGTTGTTCTGTTCTATACGCACCACCTGCAGGTCCCATTTCTTGTCAAACGGTCCTGCGATAGCCCAGTCATGGGGCACCTGTACGGTCTCCCACTGTGCCTGGTCACGCGAGAACTCCCACGTCTTTAGGTTCATCACTTTACGCTCTGCAAGCACGTTAGCCGATGCAGAGACCAGCATCAGCGCCGCCAGAGCGACAGAAAAGAAAAAATGCTGAGGTTTTTTCATACTTTATTTTGTTTGCTTTTCAATAAACTGCATGATGATATCAGCGGCTGCATCCTCTGTCAGGTCATCCATCTTGATCACCAGGTCATAGTTCCGCGTATCATATCGTGTCGTCTTAATAAACTTCTGTATATACACCTCACGGCTCGTGTCCGTCTCCTCAATGGCCTCCTCTGCCTGCTCACGGCTCATATCGTGCTTCGCCATCAGCCTCTCTATGCGCGCCTCCTTAGACGCCTGGATAAACACATTGAAATGATTCGGGTGATCCTTAAACACAAAGAAAGCGCTGCGACCGGCTATCACGCACGACTCCTGCTCTGCCAGGCCCGTCAGAATGTGCTGCTCCGTCTCCATCATCGCCTTATTGGTCAGTATCACCTCCGGCTCCATCGGCTTCGTATCATAGCCGTGCATCTTATAATAGGCATTGAACTCATTCCACCAAGACTTCTTCTTAGCCTTAAACGCCTCAATCTGCTCCACTGTGAGGTCAAACTCCTTCGTCAGCCTCTCAATGAGCATCTTATCATAAAACTTCACTCCAAGTCGTTCTGCCAACTTTCGTCCCACAGTTCGTCCGCCCGAACCGAGTTCGCGGTTCAGCGTAACAACAAATTTCTCATTTCTCTTCATAGTCAGGATATATAATTGCTTGCAAAGGTACGATTAAGTCTTGAGATATGCAAGAAAAAAGGTTTACTTTTTTTATTGCATGTCCAAGACGGAGTACCTTCTTTCAGTCGCTACGCTTGGTGAAAGCGTCACAGAGTGCCGAGCGCGACGAAGTCAAAGTACGATTAAGTTTTGAGATATGCAAATAAAACAAACCACGTTCCGAGCTTTGCTCGCCTGAGCACCGCTAAAAAGAATGTAATGTGCGAAGAATTTCACGCTCCGAGCTTTGCTCGCCTGAGCACCGCTAAAAAGAATGTAATGTGCGAAGCTCCGAGCTTTGCTCGCCTGAGCACCGCTAAAGATAAACAATGTGCGAAGAATTACACAAATTATGAACTAAAGTTTCCCATCCTATGATAGAATGTAATCCTCTGACGCTGAAGGCGTCATCGCTCAATAAGGAGAATTGTCATTTAAAAAACTGCGATTTCATCGCTATTTAGCAATTAATCCACCATTTTCGTTTATTAGTCCACCCTATATAAAGATTAAGAAAGTAATTTTGCAGGCAAAAACCCAAAATTACAATCTAAACAATAAAAGGAAATGAAAAGAATCTACTTGATGATGCTAACGCTTGCCAGTGTGGCAAGCATGTACGCAACAGAGGTAACAGTAACCCGTTGCGAAGGATGGTTAGAGGCGGCTATGCTGCAATGGTCGCCAGTTGATGGTGCAGCAAAGTATAGCGTGAGCTATAGTGGCGAGGGCATAAATGGTGTGGCAGAGGATATGCTCATCCGCACCTACACAGGGTATGTGCGTTGTGACATCCCAGGTCTGAAGGCTGGCTCATATACCCTTACCGTCAAGGCTCTTGATGATAAGAATGCAGAGATAGCCACCTCAACCCAGCAGAGCGTAACTGTTAAGACACACAACCGTGAGGGTTACGCCTTCACCGACGGAGTAGTGCCTGGCGGCTATAACATGGATGGTACACCAAAGGCTAATGCCAAGATAATATATGTTACGGCAAATACCGTGAACACCGTTACCTGTGAGGTGCGCGACGGCAAGAACGTCAGCACCTATACAGGACTGGCAAACATTATCAGCGCTTGTGGCAAGGATAAAACACACACACCGTTGATAGTACGTGTGGTGGGAACAGTGAAGAATACTGATATTGAAGGGCTGAAAGACGGCAACTACCTCAACTTCGAGGGTAAGAATGCAACAGACTGCTCTTTAGAGAATGTTACCCTCGAGGGCATAGGCGACGATGCTGCACTCTACGGCTATGGTGTATGCTTCAAACGCACCAGGGGACTGGAGGTTCGCAACCTCGGCATAATGCTCTTTGGCGACGATGCTGTGTCAATGGATACAGACAACTATCACAACTGGATTCACAACTGCGACTTCTTCTATGGCAAGCCAGGTCCTGATGCTGATCAGGTGAAGGGCGACGGTTCTATCGACATGAAGTATCGCTCTACTCTTACTACTATCTCCTACAACCACTTCTTCGACTCAGGCAAGGTGATGGGATGCGGAGGCGCTACCAAGGAGGAGACAAATCTTCTTATCACCTTCCACCACAACTGGTTTGACCACTGCGACTCACGTTGCCCACGTCTTAACCACACCACAGCTCATATCTATAATAACTACTACGACGGCAACGCCACCTACGGCATAGGATGCACAGAGGTGTCAAACGCATTCATAGAGTGCAACTATTTCCGCAATCTGCAGCGTCCTATGATGATAGCTGGTCAGGGCACAGACTATATCTATGCCAGCCAGCCCGAAAAGGGTACCTTCTCAGGACAGCCTGGCGGCATGAGCAAAGCATATAATAATAAGGTGGAGAATAGCACCCTGGAACTGCGCCTCTTTTACCAGACTGACGATACCCAGGAGTTTGATGCATGGCTCGTAAATAACCGTAGTGACAAGGTGCCTGAGACCGTTTCAGCCAAGAGGGGAGGACACGTTTATGACAACTTCGACACAGCCGATGGAATGTATACCTCTGCTCCTGATGCTCCTGAACAGGTAGAGGGAATAGTAACCACATACGCAGGTCGTATGAATGGTGGCGATATAAAGTGGACTTTTGATAACAGCGTTGACGATAAGAGCCACGATGTTAACGAAGAACTGAAGTCGGCTATCACCTCATATGTAACCAGCATCGTAAGCATACAAGGCGACGGCGAGAAACCAAGTGGTGGTGACGAAGGAGGTGAAGGAGGCGATGACCTTACACCAAGCCCAACACCATCAGAAGTAACCAAAGGCGGCTATGTGGTTGACCTTATCAACGATAGCGAATCAGGATTCTCTATTGTTGGCGACACAAGTAACAGCAAGGGGACAGTAACAATTGACGGAACTACCTACAACACCTGTGTTAAGATGGGTTCTTCATCATCAGTTACCTTCAGCATAGCTGAACCAATGAACCTCACCCTCTATTTCGCCAACTCTGCTACAAAACGCATAAAGATCAACGAGATGTCAGAGATTACCATCCCTGAAAACAATATTGTGACTGCCACCCTGCCAGCAGCAGGCGAATATGTCATCAAGCGCACCAACGGAGAGTCTTGCCTCTATTATATAGCACTCTCTTCTGAAACTACTGGTATAAAAAACGTAAACGGGAACGTTAACGGGAACGAAAACTTTACTCCCGTTAATCTCGCTGGCCAACCAGTATCTGGTGGCTATCGCGGCATCGTGATAGAGGGTGGCAAGAAGGTGATAAGATAAAGAAACAACTCCTTATATATGAAAAAAGGCGACTACTTTTGGTAGTTGCCTTTCTTTTTCGTACCTTTGCATCCGTGAACAGACGTTTTCATATTATGATATGCCTTTTGCTGATGACTGTCATGCAGTCGTTGGCAGGGATTGTTCGCACTCATCCTTCATGGAACATCACCAAGGGAATGCTGAAAGAGAAGGTGACAGGCATAGCACAGGATAAGCGAGGATTCCTATGGTTCTCTTCCTGGGGCGGACTGTTCCGCTATGATGGTCAGGAATTTCGTTCGTTTAAGACCCATCCAGGCGATGGCACTCTGATGCCCTATGACCGTCTCGATGCTGTGAAGATAGACAAGAAAGGCAACGTATGGTGTCGTTCGTTCTACCATCCCTACTGCTTCGATGTGAGAACATCCACCTTTATTGATGTGACAGAGAAACTGGAGCAGACGAGTGGAAAGACCTTCAGCATACACCAAATCTACCCTATGGCGAGCGGATATGTGTGGCTACAGACTAAGGAGGGCGATGCGGCCATAAGGGTGAGCATAGATAATCCTAAGGAGTCGGCACGTCTGTATTCATACTCCAATGGCAGACTGAAAAAGGGTGAGATACTCAGCATAAATGAGGATAGCCGAGGTATGGCGTGGATTCTGTCTGAGGGTGGCATCACCGTACCTGGTCTGCGAGTATCATTCCCTCAAAAGCGTTTCGACCACTGGCGCGAGACAACCAAAGACCACATATACCTTGCCACGAAGAGTGGCGAACTGTGGTTGCTCAACACCAAAACGTGGACTATGCAGAGGGTGGTACTACCGATAAAAGCAGGAAAGATACTCCGCCTTGCAGGCAACGCCAAAGGGGAACTGGTAGTTGCCACTGACGAGGCTCTGCTGACACACTACAAGGGTGATTGGCGAGTGCACAGATATAAGGAAAGAATAGAGTCTGTAAAACGACTTTTCTGCGATGAAATGGGACGTTATTGGATGATAACCGACCAAGCAGGAGCGATGTTGCTTGACAGGATAAACGGCTCATTACATACCATGCTACCTGGTGGCGAGGGCAACTACGAGAACAAACATGACAGCTGGTTTTTCGCTTTGCAACCTAAAAACACAACCCTGCTGATGGCAAGGGATGGTGGTTTGTGCTATTATAACGGGAACGGGAACTCTAACAGGAACGGAGAACTCTACCACGTGATGCAAGACAATGGCGAGTGGTATCAGCCACAGGTTGGCCGCACCTTTGTTGATAAGGAAAACAATGTGTGGTTGTATAACAGCGAAGGCGGACTGGACAGGATTAGCCTGCGCACTAGCCCATTCAGGCCATGGGGCGTGATGAATCCTCCATGTGCTCTGTTTACCGACTCCAAGCAAAGGCTGTGGATAGGTGACACCACGGGGAGACTTACCATATGGGGCAAGGAATACAATCTCGGAATAGTCTATGCCATAGAGGAAATGGAGGACGGCACTATGTGGGTGGGCACCAAGGATAAAGGACTATATAGACTCTCGCCCAACGGGAGGGATGGTTACACTGTGGAACAATTCCTACATAACCCCAAGGATAAGTATTCCATCTCAGCCAATGATGTATTTTGTCTGGCGAAGGAC
>JAEEGL012175414.1_pt1 | contig 43390 bp, 46 predicted proteins | sample 9134231 | NCBI WGS metagenome assembly JAEEGL01 (sample SAMN16246548, study PRJNA631951) | gut metagenome | biome: gut microbiome; feature: rumen; material: fiber-attached | host: Bos | place: Iran: Karaj | collected 2018-10
CCACCTCCGGAGGGAATTCTCCGGAGAACCAGCCCATGGTCATCAGTTCCGGGTCTTCGTCCATCATTTCTACATGGATAGCCTCCTGCGTCCCGTCCATATAGCTTGGACCGACATACCACTGGGAATATGCCGGATCGAACGGGAATACCTGGGCCGTCTCACCGGTCTTCTGCACCGAGTAGGTATTCTCCTTCAGCGCCAGGGCCTTGTCGAGGGGGTCTCCCGGGGAGGCGGACAGGGCCACTCCGGTGGATGTGTAAAGCTTGCCGGCCTCGAGTGTGACGCCGTTTCGGGACAGCGAATAGGTTCCGGAGGCCGTGGTGGCCGCAATCGAGACAGTAGCGCTGGCGGCCGTCGGATACATCGACATATAAATCGTGCTGAGGCCTGACGGGCTTACGGTATAGTCGTTGACGCCGTCGCTGACTGTCAGGCTGGTAATCGTAGGGGTGATGTCGGAGGTGCCGTCGGTGAAGGACAGTTTCCAGACGCAGGTTTCGTGGGTCATTTCCACGCTCTGCGGGAGCACAGCCTCGGCGCCGTTGACAACGATGGCACCGGTGCCGGACACCAGTTCGTAATTGGCGCTGACGTCTTCCAGCGTGCCGGTCTGGTCGGTGAATATGCTCTTGGGCTTATTGAGGGTGCAACTGGAATAGGGATAACAGAAACTGGCGGTGCAGGACACCGGGTCGGCAAGGGTTGCCGTAATGGTGGCACTGCCGTCGGATTCCACCGAAGTGACGGTAGCCACGGCTTCGACTCGCTGCGAAGATGTGTTGTCGTACTGGAGGCTCAACTCTTCGCCTACGGTCCAGGAGGATGCAAGGGTGCCGTCGCACGGGTCGGACAGGGCGCGGGAGCCGGCACCGCGTGGTGACAGCGAGGCGACAAAGGTCACCTTATTCTTTATCTGCGAGGGCTGGTCTTCGACGGTACAGGCCACTGCGGCGGCCGCGGTCAGCACAAGGGCGGCCAATATGTATGATCTGATTGCTTTCATAACACCGTTCATTTAAAGTTCAAGCGGATCTCCGCCGTCAACAAAATCTCCGGCATCGCCGAGGACGCCGCTTTCGCAAATGATGCTTCCGGGGAGCGTTTCGAGGTCGTCTGCCTCCGGCCGGCTGTAAGGAATTTTCTTCAGAATCATAATAATCAGATTTTTATGGTCTTGGTTCCAAAGGTAATTAAAGTTTATTTTATAAACAATAATTCCCTGCGCATTTTGTATTCGAAAAAATATTATCTTTGTGGGAAAAGTTAGAAATTTCCCACAAATGCAAGACAATGACGGCAAATACATCTTCGGCGTGGTGAAGGTGGGCGACAAAGGCCAGATCGTAATTCCACGCGATGCCCGCAAGGTCTATGACATCAAGCCGGGCGACGCGCTGCTCCTGCTGGGGGACCAGAAGGGCATGGCGCTGGTTAAGACAGAGATATTCCAGAACGCAATCGACAGGGTGATGGAGGACCTTCCCAAATGAGAAAGCATTGGATAGACAACCTGCGCTGGGTGACCGTGCTCCTGGTGCTGCTGTACCACGTCGTTTACTTTTACAACAACAAGGGCATATTCGGAGGAATAGGCGGTTTCGGAGAGTATCCGGAGTGCCCGCAGTATCAGGACGTGCTGATGTACATCCTCTACCCCTGGTTCATGCCGCTGCTGTTCATCCTGGCCGGCATAAGCGCCCGGTATGCGCTGGACAACCATCCAGCCGGGGAATGGTTCAAGGCGCGCACCCGGAAACTGCTGGTTCCCGGGACCATCGGCCTGTTCGTTTTTCACTGGATGGTCGGATACTTCAATACGGCGGTGGCAGCCAGGACCGGCGCATTCGACGGCATGCCGGCAGTGGCGAAGTACATTATGATGGCCATCAGCGGCACGGGTCCGTTGTGGTTCATCCAGGTGCTGTGGCTGCTGTGCCTCGTCCTGCTGCTGGTGCGGGCAATTGACCGCAAGAGCAAGTTCTGGGCATGGTGCGGAAAGGCGGGCATCGTAGTTATCATTCTTCTGGGCGTCCTGTTCTGGCTTGGGGAGCAGACCCTGATAAAGAATCCGCGCCCCGAGTCGCCTGACGGCCTGCTTAACCTCTACAAGCCGCTGTTCTATCTGGTGCCGTTCCTGCTGGGGTACTTCGTGTTCTCGCATGACGAGGTGCAGGAGAAGGTCGGCAAGGCATGGATTCCGCTGATGGCCTGCGCCGTTGTCGCGGGAGGCGTGCTGATCGGCACCACCTTCGGTCAGGACAACACCTCGCCGCAGTATCTCGGGAGCCCGCTCAACTGCCTGTACGGCTGGCTGATGTGCCTCGCGATGATGGGCTGGTTCCAGGCCCGCTTCGACCGCACCGGCGCATTCTCAGGCTACATGACTCGCTCCAGTTACGGCATCTACATCGTGCACTACCTGCCTGTAGCGGCCCTTGGCTATATGATGAAAACCTACACCCAGCTGCCGCCGGTGGCAATGTACCTCATCCTCGCCGTGGCGGTATTCACCCTGTCTCCACTGCTGTACGAGATTATCCGCCGCATACCGCTGGTACGCTGGTGCGTGCTGGGAGAAAAACGTAAGGCCCGCGTATAAATCCCGGAAAAATACTATCTTTGGCTGCTGTATTAATCCGGATTTATCATGTGCGCAAAAAAGTTTTTTTGGGCGGTATCAGCCCTGATGCTGATAATTACAACGGCAGTGCCCGTTTCATGCACCAAAGATTACGGGCCCGATCCTGTCACCGACGACAAGCCGTTCCCTTTCGAGAGCGAAATTGACAATAGTGTAAGCCCGGGCGACAACTTCTACCGTTACGCCATCGGGCAGTGGCTCGACAATCCCGATCGCACGCCCTCCATGATCAAGCAGATTGAGAAGCAGTTGCAGCAGGTACAGGACAATGCGCTGGCCACCAGCCAGAACCCGCTCTTGGTTAAGCTTCGCAGCCAGGTCGATGCCACCCTGGCCGACGACAACCGCAATGTAACGATACTGAAGGAGCGGCTGCAGATGCTGGAGCAGGTGAAGACCGCAGACCAGTTGCACGATGCATTCGGTACACTCTTCTCGCTGGGCTACAGCACTTTGTTCCGCCTGCTTCCATCGGTGAGCGAAGGCAAGAAGATATCCCTCACCTTCTCTACAGGCGGCATGCCCGAAGAGATGATTAAAGTATTCAGATACAGCAGGACGACGCAAATAGACAGCCTCGTCCATGCCTACTGCAAGCCACTCGCAGGTCTCGGCTACTCCAAAGAACGCATAGATGAGATCATCAATAATGCCATTGCGGTGGAGACCATGGCGTCACAGGCATACATGGTCGGCTTTGAGATGATACAGCATCGTTTTTATACGCATCCTCTTCTGACCAAAGCCGAAAATGCCAGCCAGAAGGTCGGCGTTATCTGCGAAAAAATGGGACTCTCGCCCGATGATATCATTTCCGGCCGCGTATTCCACTCCAGCAATGGCGTCGTCAATATGCTTACCCACTTCGCCTGCGTCGGTGACGTCCAGGCAGAAATTGATGCCTACCGTGACTACATGATTTATAACGTGGTGGCCCAGGACGCTCCCTTTGTACCCTCTGCCTGTACGCAGACTGACCAAAATGTCATGTTGCAACGTGCCCTGCAATACAACCGATACTTCAAGTACCGCCTTCTGGTGGAGTATTACGGAAAGGAAAACATTTACAAGCAGGAATGTGAGGATATATTGGAACGTATGCGCAAGATTTTCCTCCAGCGCATCGACAATCTCGACTGGATGGGAGAGGCCACGAAGGCAGAGGCCCGCAAGAAGGCCGAGGCCATGAAGTTTTACATCGGCTATCCTGAGCAATGGGACGACGCGATGACCCCCGCGGCCGACGGCGATTGCCTGCTGGAGACTGTTACCCGGCTGCGCCAGGACGCCATTCAGAAGAACTTCTCCATGGCCGGAAAGAGCCTTGAGAGCATTCCCTGGAGCATCTGGACTGCTATTGCACAGTTCACCACCGACAACGCCTTCTACCAGCCAGCCGCCAACTCACTGGTCATCCTGCCCGCCTGGATTACCCGGCCCCGCATCGACAACAGTTTAAGCGAAGCTGCAACCTACGCCACCGCAATCACCTTCGCCCACGAGTTCTGTCACGGTTTCGACAGCACCGGCTCGATGTTTGACGCCGATGGCATGCTTCGCGACTGGTGGGAGCCCGTCGACAAGGAGGCCTTCCAACTGAAACAAAAGGCCATGATAGAGCTTTTCAACCAGTTGGAGGACTATCCCGGCCAGAATGCCAATGGCGAGAAAACGCTTAGGGAGAACATGGCCGACTACGGCGGCGTGGAGCTGACTTTGGCGTGCTACAAGCAGCGCCTCGCCGAGCTGGGCTTCACGGGCGAACAATTCGACGCGCAGATCCGCAAGTTTTTCCTCTCCTATGCCGTGTTCTGGAAGATGGAAAACGAACTGTCGCTCGACGAACTGAAGCACTATCACGAAATTGACGTCCACGCCCTCCCGCACGTTCGAATCAATGGCCAGATGCGCCTGCAAGACGACTGGTACCGCCTCTACGACGTGAAGCCCACGGACAAACTCTACCTGGCCCCGGAAAAGCGCGTAAAGATATGGTAGGTCGCACCAGTTGAAATCAATTACTGATGTGACGGACAGCGGGAAATATGCCTGCCGGGAAGACCGGGTCAGGCCTGCGCCTCGTCGTTCTTGGGTTCTTTTTTCTCCTTCAGGCTCTCGAGTTTGTCGTGGGCCTTCTCTGCGAGCGCTTCACCTTTTTCCCTTGCTTCAGCAAAGAGCTCCTTCGCCTTGGGGGCGGCTTTGTCGTAGAGTTTTTTGGCGCCTTCCTTCACTTCGCCGGCGGCCTTGCTGAGCTTCTCGCTGGCTACGGTAGCCGCATAGGTGAGTTTTTCTTCGAGGGTCACTTTGCCGTCACCGTTGAGGTCGCGGGGGTCTTTTTTTTCTTCTTCCATGGCTGATGTTGTTATGTATTCTGTTTCATACAAAGATAAGGAAAAATTTGGGCAAATTCATTTTGGACATAATTATATCCATTTTTGGAGACCAACCGCCTCCGTGGGATCAAAAATCCTGTTTTTGATCCAGAATGCGGCGCGAACGCCCAAACTGGATCAAAAATCCCGAAAACGATCCCGAACGGGTAGCCGTGGCCCCAAACGGGATCAAAAATCCCGAAAACGATCCCGAACGGGTAGCCGTGGCCCCAAGGGGGGAAAATGAGCGGAGAAGAAATCCTCGTGTCGGAGGATGGATCCTAACGGATAAAGTCCTTAAGCAGCTTGTGCAGGAGCTTGTTCACGTCGTCGTCATCCGTGGGGAAGGATGCGAAGGTGGGGTTCTGCTTGTTGTAGTAGACGATGCGCTGTTCCTGTTTGTCTATGACAACGCAGATCATCTCGTTGCCGTACGGATCGTTTGGAGTGTAGATTCCGGACGGGTTGGTGAGACCGGTGATTCCTGTGAGTTCTTCTGCAACCCGGTCGACTACTTTGCTGGCCGCCTTGGTAATCCTTTCCCTGTTGTATGCGTCAACCGTGGTGGTATAGCCGAGCGAATAGATGAAGAGGCCGTAGCGGTTGTCCACCCCGTCCAGGCGCTTGAGTATGGACTTGGGGATGCGCATGCGTTCGAGCTGGTCTTTCTTGATGTCGGTGATATGCCATGCCCATTCCACTGCATCATTGTCCTCGCCCTGATAGTCGGCCTCCATTACGTCCGTGAAGGGAAAACGCTCGGAGGAGATGATGTTGGTGATGAGCCTGGTGGCTTTATCGATGTTGCTCTGGCTGAGGGAACGGCCGTCGGTGTCGTACAGCACCATATATGCGCAGGGCTTGAGGAATGCGAATTCGCGGATGTCGGACAGTTTGGTTCCGGAAGTCGTGTAGCGGGCGTTTCCGCAGGATGCAAGCGTAAGCAGCACGAAGGGGATGAGTAGCAGGGATAAGCGCTTCATGATTGTATGTTTTTTTATTCGACAATTGGACAAATGTAAGGAATTTCCGCTAAACAGTGAATCACCGGCTAACGAATTCCACTCCGAGGCTCCTGCACACGGTCTGTGCGGTGCGCCTTCCGGTCTCCGCGGCAACGGGAAGGCCCCCCGAAAAAGCAGTGCGCTGGCCCGTGAAGAATATTCCCGGCCGGTAGCTTATAGGGGCGTTGGCGTTGAAATGCCAGGGCCTCCATTCGCTCATATAACTGCCCTCGAACGTGTCGCAGTAGCGTTCCCAGGTGAGCGGCGTTGCAAGGTCGGTGGCCTCCACGAGGCCGCGGGTCTGCGGCAGGTGCTCCTCAATCCGGGAGATGAATTCCGCAATCACCTCCTGTTTGCGCTGCCTGTACAGGCCCTCTTCCCGCATGGCCTTCCAGTAGTGGTAACTGTTTCCCGGAAGGATGCAGGTAAGGGTTGTGCCGCCCTCGGGAGCGTACCCCTCGACCAGTGCGTAATTGTTGACGGTGATGGAATCAAAACGCAGCCCGCCCGCCTCCAGTGGCCGTTTGAGCACTATCTGCATACAGCGCGGGCAGTCGGAAAGGTCGGCCCGGACTCCCAGTGCGACGAACATGCACTGCGCGGTGCTGAGTTTGCTGCGGAGGCGCCTTGCCCAGCGGTCCTGGAGCGGCTCCGGGAAGAGTTTGTCGATGGCCGTGCGGGCGTCGGAGGAAATGACCACGGCGTCGCTCTGCATGGGGCCGCCCTCCGTCAGCACGGTTACGCCGCCATCGGCCTCCCGCACACCCAGGGCCGGCGTGCGGTAAAGGATACGCCCGCCCAGCGAGGTGAATGTGTCCGCCATATTCTGCGACAGGCGCAGGGATCCCCCTGCGGGATATCCGCCGTCCCCGTTGTCAAAGGTGCTCAGGGTGTAAATGAGCGACAGGGCGTTGATTTTCGGGTCGACCACCGTGCCGAGCAGCCTACGTATGTGCGGACTGCGGAAGCGCCTGATGTATCTGCCTGCCGATATGCTCATAAGATACGGCGTCAGGAGCACTGCGGGGCCCATTTTGAGGAACTCCACAAGTGAGAAGCGGCGCGGGTGCCGTACCTTGAGCCCTCCGATGTCCTGTACGGGGGAGTGGAAGAAGGTGAAGCACCAAATGTGGAAACGGAGCACCGCAAGGGCCGCCCTGTCCCGGGGAGAGAAGGCCCCCAGGGTCTGCTGCATCTTCCTGGCGCTGCGGGGCAGTTCCAGGACGGTATCCCCGTCCACCAGGGTGTAGACGGGGTCCTTGTAGAATACGGGATTGCCGGCACCCAGAGCGCCGGTTTCCTTCCAGATGTCGTACAGGGGCAGTCCGGGCCTTGAGCCGATGAGCCAGTGTATGCCGCCCTCGAAGGTGTATCCCTTGCGTTTCCAGCTTGTAGATACACCTCCCGGTCCGGCGGCCTTCTCAAGGACCGTCGTCCGTATCCCGGACCGTTGGGCGTATATGGCGCAGGTCAGGCCGGAAATTCCGGCACCGATGACCGTCAGCGTTTTCACACGTTCTCCGGTCTCTTGCGGCGCCAGTTGAGGATGGGCAGCAGGAATGAAATGACAGCCGCTCCGATCCAGAACCAGCTTACGTAGGTATAATCGTGGACCATCACTCCGCCGACTTCCTTCATGTGGCCGTCGAGCAGGAGGCCGGTGACGACGTTCTGCAGGCCGGCGGCGGCATATGACGCCATGCCGACGATGCCGAGTGCGGCGCCGGTGGCCTTGCGGGGCACGAGGTCGACCGCCATCAGGCCTCCGAGGAAGCTGATGAGCACGCCGATTGCGATGCCGAACAGCACCATCGCCACTATGGAAACCCACTTCTGCGGCCCTCCGAAGAGGAACAGCGCCAGTGCGATGGCCTCCAGGATACCCGCCACGAATGCGGGATACTTGCGGTCACCCTTGAACACGGCGTCCGAGAACCATCCGGAGAATACCGTACCTATCAGTCCGAATATGGGGTTGATGCCGACGATGGCGCCCGCCTCAGCCAGGCTGTAGCCGCGGGCCTCCTGCAGGAAGATGATTCCCCATTCGTTGATGGCGTAACGGCTCATGTACATGAATGCGCTGGCGGCGGCTAGTATCCACACGCCCGGATTGCGGATGACGGTGGCCTGCTGGCGGCGTACCTCTGCGCGCTTCTCGGATGTAGGAACCGCAGGCTGCGCGGGCTCGCCGGAGAGGGTTTCAATGGACGGAAGTCCCTTGCTCTCGGTGCTGGGATGAAGGAAGAAGACGATGAGCAGGACGCCGAGGATTCCGGCGAGAGCGGCTCCGAAGAAGCCCCACTTCATTCCGAGGCCTGCCACGAGGGCGCTCACGAACACGAACGAAAGGCCTTCGCCGATGTTGTGCGACGAACTCCAGAATCCGTAGAACGTGCCGCGAATGCGCAGCGGGAACCAGCGGGTAAGCCCGATGACGCAGGGCGGAGCTCCCATGGACTGTGCCCAGCCGTTGATGGCCCAGCACACGGCAAAGCAAATGAACAGCGTGGTATTGGCCATGTTGCCTTCCATTGCGCTGACGCCGAGTATGCCCATGATGAAGTTCATGGCGACCGAAATGATGAGGCCGGTGGCCATGAAACGCTTGATGTTGGCGTTGTCGGCGAGGAAGCCGTTGACGAACTTGCCCACGGCGTACGCCCAGTACAGGCAGGCGCCGATCGTACCGAGCTGCGTGGCGTTGAGCAGGCCGGCGTCGATCAGCGGCTGCTTCATCACGCCCATCGACAGGCGACAGACGTAATAAAGGGCGTAGCCGAAGGTGGCCGCAATGAAAGTCTGTATGCGGAGACGTTTGTAGGTCTTGTCAACCTTTGCCTCCGGCACAGGAGCCGCTGCGGCCGGTACGTTTGAGAAAAAGTTTAGGAACCCCATAATTATTAATTAGTTACGTGTGGTCTTAATACCTGGCTGCCAAGTGACGGCAACTAAGATACTAAATTACTTGACATTTCCGAGAAATCAAAATATTTCGTAGTTTTGCCGTTATGAAACGTTTCATCCTTGCACTTATGATTTCTCTTTTCGGTTGCGGCATCGCCAACAACGCGAAGCCGGAGGGCGCTTTCCAGTACTATGAATACAGATCCACCACGATGCGGGAATATCCCCGGGAGTACTATCGCCTGGAAAACACTGCGGAACAGGGGCTTACGCTCACCTGGTCAAAGAGCAATTCACCATATACGGTGATACGCGTGCCCGCTGCTGCGGCTGAGCAGGTGCGTTCCCTGATCAACGAGTACAAGCTGTACCGCCTCAAGGATTCTTACCGTCCTCCGTTTGACGTCAGGGACGGAATAATGTGGCACGTTTACTTCAAGTTCGACAAGGGGAGCGTCAGCTGCAGCGCAGACAACGCCTGGCCCCCCGAGGCACTCCTGAACGGCATCAAGGCCGTCAACGCCTATTGCAATTCACTTATTGAAGCCTCCGGTCCGGAGGATATCATCGAAGTCCGCGACAATCACTGACGGTTTTCTCTCGTCTGCTGGCGCCGGCCTCTTTCATCGTACTTTAGATGCTTACAAGTTTGAAATGATGGTCCACCAGTCCTTGCGCTTGCCGTGGTTCTCTCCGGGACCGGAGGCGGGGTGGCCGATGGGGAGGATGGCTACGGGTACCCAACCGGCGGTTTCCGGATAGAGTTCCGCGAGCTTGACGGGGTCGAACGAACCCACCCAGACGGAGCCGAGATGCAAGGCTGCGGCCTCGAGCATGATGTGCGTGGCGACGATGGCGGCGTCGATTTCCGCGCCGTTCTTGCCGTCGTATTTGCGTACCCAGGCCTCTTCGGGCTTGCAGCCGACGAGGATGGCGAGGGGAGCGTTGTAACTGTAGGGAGTGATCTGCTTGAGTTTCTCCAGGCCCTCGGGACTCTTGATTACCCAGAGGTGTACCGGCTGGCGGTTCTGGGCGGTGGGCGCGAGCCTGCCCGCCTCGAGCACGGAGGCGAGTTCCTCCTCGCTGATGGGCGTACTCTTGAATGAACGGCAGGAGAAACGCTCTCCGGCCAGTTTGAGGAACTGGCTCTGCTTGGGGGTGGTATGTTTTGCCACGTCCGTGAACGCGGCGCGGTGGTGAATCTTCGAGATGTCACTCAGGAAGTGGAAAAACGGTTTCTTCTCAGGCATACTCTTAAAATTTTTGCAAGATATAAAAAAAGTATCGGGAACGCAAATCAAGTATTACGCATCCGCGAAGTTCCTGCCGTCTTCGAGGACCACGCGGAGGCTGGTGTACTCGCTGTGGAAGTCGTTTTTCAGGCGGTCCAGGTAGCGGGCGCTTTCCCATTTGCACATGGGGAGGTCGTGGAGCAGGTAATTGCCGCATGTCTCCGGTGTCGTGGCGGGGACCTTGTCCTGGGTGAGTATCCACTCGAGGCACTCTATGGCAAGGCGCCGCATGTCTTCTACGCCGTATTCTCCGGTCATGATGATGTACATGCCCGTGAGGCATCCCATGGGGCCGACATAGACCACGTCGTCCTTAGCCTCGGAATTGCGGAACCACGTCGCCATAAGGTGCTCCAGGCTGTGCATGGCCGCAGGAGCCACCGCCGGTTCCTTGTTGGGCTCGGTGATGCGTATGTCGAAAGTGGTGAAACCCCTGTCCCGGCGGGAGATGTAGATGCCGGGCTTGAGATGGGTGTGGTCGATGGTGAAACTCTGTATTACTTCCATATCATTTGCATTTCTTTTTCAGCTTGCAGCAGCCGGGGTTCTTCAGGCGCGCCAGTTCCTCCTGTGCCTTTGCCATCTGCTGACGGAATTCTTCGGAGGTCTGCAGGCGGGAGAAGCCTATGCCGGCCACGGGGCGGCTGGCATCGACGTCGCTCTGCCAGTGGCAGCCGGAGATGACGCGGCTCTCGCCGGATTCCCAGGCCCTTGCGAAGACGGCCTCGGCCGTTTCCGGATTGATCTGGGCCATCAGGAGGGCGCAGGCCCAGGCGCGGATGGTGTGTCCGGAAGGATAGGATCCCTCCTCTGACAGCCACTCGTCGTCCTGGGGGAATATGGACGGCTCCTTGAAGTATGCGAACGGCCGTATGCGGAAATAGTGGGCCTTGGGCCGGAACCGTATGTTCTCTATGGTGGTGACGCCCCTCGTGAGGACCTCGTAGATGGCCGGAGTCTCTTCCTTGGAGAGCTTGAATCCGAAGGGCTTGGAAAGTATGACGATGGTGGTGTCAAGGCTCCAGACGGCGTCCCTTACTGCCATGGCGAGGCGGACGGAATCCCGCCTCTGCTGCTTGCCCCACATGTATCTGAGTATGTCGTAGTCGAAGCCCTGGCTCGGGTCCTGCGGGGGAGCGGGAAGGATCTTCACGACGTCCGGCATCTGATCTTCCGGAATGTAGGGAACGGGGGCGTCCTGGGCGCGCGCTCCGGCGGAAACTGCGAACGTAAAAATGACTGCCAACAGGCTGTATGCGACTGTCTTCTTCATAGCGGCGATGTAATTTTTGTACAAAGATACGAATTGTATGCAAGAATTGGCGGCGGTTTGTATTTATTAATCGGATAATGTATCTTTGCGCTTATGAAGATCAAACTCACGCTCGTCTATATCGCCGTCGGAATCGCCTTCCTGGCGGTTTCCCTGTGGGTGTTCCTGTCCGGCGGCAAGAGCGCCAGGGCCGTCGCCGCGAAGTTCAGGCTCGGCGGCATCCTGCTTACCACATGGTCCATGCTTTCTGCCGCATCCTGCATCGGCGTGCCTCAGGTCACCTGCTACGAACCGCTTCCCCCGCCTGAGGTGATGTGTTACGACGTTGCAATTGAGTCGGACATCCTCAGTGTTGTCGTCAAGGATTACGGAGGCAACAAACTCAAGCCCGGCGACGTGCTTCTCCTGAACATAGAAAATCCTACGTACGGCAAGTACGTTGTCCGTATAAGGGTGGGGGAGAAGACGCTGTTGCAGACAGAGTCCTTTACCGTCCCCGAGTCCGGCGAGGCCGGTTTCGAGCTTACCCTGGCACCCACCGAATACAGGGGAGAGGCTTGGGTTCAGGCATCCGGAGTCACGGTCGCCGAAGATGGCACAGAGTCCGAGCGGCCGCTTGACGTTACGGGCTTGATAGTGATTATCTGATGCCCCGTCTGAAAATACAGAATCTCGTATTCGAACTTACCCAGGCCTGCAACCAGTGTTGCAGGTTCTGTTATAATTACTGGCGGGACGGCTCCACTCCCTTGCCCCCTCCGGACCCTGCGCTAGCCCGCAGGACGCTTCGCAAACTGCTCTCGCAGGCTTCCGTCGGCACCATTTCCTTCTCCGGCGGCGAGCCGCTCCTGATGAAGAATGTGCACGACCTTGCGCTGGCCGCCCGTTTCCGCGGCTCCGCCGTCAATATCCTCACCAACGGCACGCTCCTGACGCCCGCTTCGCTGGAGAATTTCAAGAGCATAGGCGTAGGGGCCATCCAGATACCGCTGCTGAGCGCCGACGCGTCCGTCCACGAGCGCCTGACGGGCCTTCCGGGCTCCTGGAGCAAGGCCTCCGATGCCCTCCGGAGGGTCTCCGAGGCCCTTCCCGGCCGCGCTTATGCCGTCCTCGTCATCACACGGGTCAACGCCCCGGGTATCCCGGAGACGCTCGAGTTGATGTACAGGCTGGGAGTGCGCGGCGTGATGATCAACCGTTTCAACATAGGCGGCATGGGCCTTCAGCACACCCGGGAACTTGTCCTGGACGCCCCCACGCTCAAAAAAGCCTTCCAGGACGTGGAGACATTTGCAGCAGCGCATCCCCAGGTGCATTTCGTGAGCGGCGTCTGCACGCCCCTCTGCTTTATGGACCCGGCGCCATATCCCCACATCACCTTCACCTGGTGCAGTACGGATTTCAGCAGGCGCCCCGTTACAGTCGATTACAAGGGGGACGTGCGGTTCTGCAACCATTCCCCGTACATCCTGGGCAACATCTACAAGACACCGATAGGGGATATCCTTACCGACCCGTCCAACGTGGAGCGCTATTCCTCCATCCCCGACAAGTGCCGCGACTGCAAGCTCCTCGTCAAGTGCAACGGCGGCTGCCGCGCCGCCTCCGAGCAGGTCTACGGCAGCTTCGCCGAGGCCGACCCTGTGCTGGAGAGCGCCTGACCTCAACTTTCCCCTTGCTTATTTCCCCCGGGTTGGCTATCTTTGTGGTCGCACTAAGACTACTGATGAAATCAAAGCTGACCTCTTATCTTTGCGCCATGACCACTGTGGTCCTCTGGGCAATGTCTTACATCTGGGCTGACCGCCTTCTGGACCGCAGCATTCCTGTGGAGTTTTTCGTTCCCGTACGCATACTGCTTGCCGGGTTCCTGCTGTTCCTGTTCAACAGGATTACGGGGCAGAAGATGAAGATGTACCGCAAGGACCTGCTCAAATTCCTGCTTCTGGCGCTGTGCATGCCGTTCATCTATTTCGTGGCGGAAACCTACGGCCTCAAGTTCACCGAGTCTCCCACCATCACGTCCCTCGTCATAGCCACCAACCCCATTTTCGCTATGTTCGTCGGGCTGCTGATCTTCCGGGAGAAGGTCACTCCGGTCAATGCCATAGGCGTTTTCATCACCCTTGCGGGCCTGTGGCTGGTCACCTGGAAGAACGGTTCCACCGGGGACCTCTTCCTCGTCGGAATACTCATCCTGTTCATTGCCGTGGCGTCAGAGGTCAGCCAGATAGCGTTCACCAAGTCGCTGTCTTCCACCTATTCGCCGTCGGTCATCGTGATGTACCAGTTCCTGCTGGGCGCCGTGTTCTTCCTGCCCCTGTTCTTCACCAAGGGCCTCACGGGCTTCGACGCCTCCACATACATCAGCTGGCCGGTCATCTATCCCATACTCGCCCTTGCGGTGCTCTGCAGTGCCACTGCGTTTACCACCTGGGCCGTCGCAATCAAAAACCTCGGGGTCGCGCATACCAGCGTGTTCCTTGCCATCGTCCCTCTCGTCACCGCGCTCATCGCCTTCATACTCGGCGAAGAGACTCTCAGCCTGCTGCAGTGGGCCGGTCTGGCGGTCGGAATGGTGGGCATCTACCTGACTCAGAAAACAGCTTAACATTATGGATATTTTCGTCAAATCAGAAACCGGACGCCTGCGGGAAGTCGTACTCGGACTCCCCGACAGCAACGGTCCCGTCCCCAAACTTCGTGAAACCTTCGACGCCAAGTCATACGAATCCGTCCTCAAGGGCATCTATCCCAAGCAGGAGGATATTACCAGGGAGATGAACGCTTTCGAGGCCGTGCTTCTCAAATACGGCGTCAAAGTCTATCGCCCCGAGCTGGTGAAGAACTGCAACCAGATATTCGCCCGCGACGTGGGCTTCGTCATCGACGACAAGATCATCGTCTCCAACGTCATTCCCGACCGCCAGGAAGAGATCGACGCCTACGATCCCATATACCGCCAGATACATTACAAGCAGATCTACAACCTGCCCGAGGCGGTGCATGTGGAAGGCGGAGACGTAGTCCTGTACAACGGCGTAGTCTTCGTGGGCCAGTACGCCTTCGAGGATTATCCCGACGTGAAGACCGCCCGCACCAACCGCCTGGCGCTCGACTTCCTCCGGATGATCTTCCCCTCCAAGACCATCATACCCCTCAACCTCCGCAAGAGCGACACCGACCCGTACGAGGGCATCCTCCATCTGGACTGCACCTTCATGCCCGTAGGACGCGACAAATGCATCATCTACAAGGGCGGATTCCTCAACCCCCGCGACGCCGACCACCTGGTCGAAATGTTCGGCAAGGACAACGTCTTCGAGATCACCCGCGAGGAGATGTACTGGATGAATTCCAACATCTTCTCCATATCCGAGGACGTCGTAGTGGTGGAGGAGCATTTCACCCGCCTGGCGGACCACCTGCGTAACGTATGGGGAATGACGGTGGAGACCGTCCCCTACAGGGAGATTTCCAAGATGGGAGGCCTCCTGCGCTGTTCTACCTTACCTCTCAGACGCGACTAGGCCATGGGAAAACTTGCAATGATAGCGTTCGGAGGCAACGCCCTCCTGCGCGCCGGCCAGAAAGGCACATACGAGGAGCAGATGGAGAACGTGGAGCGCACCTGCGGCCAGCTCCGCCATCTTGTTGAACGCGGTTACGACATAGTCATAGGCCACGGCAACGGCCCCCAGGTGGGGAACGTAATGCTGCAGCACGAGGCCGGACGCAAGGAATTCGGCCTGCCCGCCATGCCCATGGACTTCTGCGGCGCCGAGACCCAGGGATCCATCGCCTACATGATAGAAACGGGAATGGAGAAGGTCCTGCGCCGCGCCGGCATCGACCGCCGCGTGGTATCGGTGGTGACGAGAGTCGAAGTTTCCGCCGACGACCCCATGTTCAGCAATCCCACCAAGTTCGTCGGGCCCTACTACCAGGAGGCCCCGACGGACGGCGCCGTCTATAAGCAGGACCCCCGCGGCCTTGGTTGGCGCAAGGTTGTGGCCTCGCCCAAGCCGGTGAGGATCAACAATATAGACGTGGTCGAAAAACTTGCGCGCGAGGGCAACATCGTAGTAACCGTAGGCGGTGGCGGCATCCCCGTAGTTCCCACGGCCGAAGGCCACAGGGGAGTGGAGGCCGTCATCGACAAGGACCTTGCGAGCGCCCTTGCCGCCGTCACCATGAAGGCCGACGAGTTTTACATTCTCACGGACGTCCCCAAGGTCTTCATCCACTACCGCCAGCCTGACCAGCAGGCCCTCGGCACCCTCACCGTTGCCGACGCCAGACGCTATCTTGCGGCAGGCGAATTCGCAGAAGGCTCGATGGCCCCCAAGGTCCGCGCCGGCATAGCCTTCGTGGAAGCAGGCGGACGCGAATGTATCATCACGGAAGCGGCCGCTCTCGACGACCCTTCTTGCGGAACCAGAATAATCCCTTAACAATCAGCAATATGGCATTCAACCTCAAAAACCGCAGCTTCCTCAAGCTGCTGGACTTCACCCCCACCGAAATACAGTTCCTGCTCGACCTCGCCGCCGACCTCAAGAAGGCCAAGTACACCGGCACCGAGCAGCCCCGCCTCACCGGCAAGAATATCGCACTCATCTTCGAAAAGACATCCACCCGCACCCGCTGCGCCTTCGAGGTTGCCGCCCATGACCAGGGCGCGCACGTAACCTATCTCGGCCCCACCGGTTCCCAGATCGGCGTCAAGGAGTCGATGAAAGACACCGCACGCGTGCTCGGACGCATGTACGACGGCATCGAGTACCGCGGCTTCGCCCAGAAGACCGTAGAGGAACTGGCGCAGTTTTCAGGCGTCCCCGTGTGGAACGGCCTCACCAATGAATTCCATCCCACCCAGATTCTCGCCGACTTCCTCACCATGCGCGAGCACGTCGACAAGCCCCTCCGCGAGGTCAGTTACGCCTACCTCGGCGACGCCCGCTTCAATATGGGCAACTCGCTGCTCGTAGGCGGCGCCAAGATGGGGATGGACGTCCGTATCGTGGCTCCCAATGCCCTGCAGCCCGCTCCCGAACTGGTGGCCGAATGCCGCAAGGTGGCCGAACAGACCGGCGCCCGCATCACCATCACCGACGACGTCGATGCAGGCGTCCGCGGATGCGATTTCGTCTACACCGACGTCTGGGTGTCGATGGGTGAGCCCGACGAGGTCTGGAAGGAGCGCATCGCCATGCTCAGGCCTTATCAGGTCAATGCGTCCCTGATGGAACGTACCGGCAATCCCAAGTGCAAGTTCATGCACTGCCTGCCCGCGTACCACAACCTCGAGACCCGCGTAGGCCGCGACGTCCACGAGAAGTTCGGACTCGACGGCGTCGAGGTCACCGAAGATGTCTTCGAAGGGCCCAACAGCATCGTCTTCGACGAAGCGGAAAACCGCATGCACACTATCAAAGCAGTTATGGTCGCTACGCTCGCATAACTGCTTTGATAGGTGCCTACTCTTATTTTGTCAAACAACGGTAGTGGCAGAGAAGAGGCAGGCCAGGAGCAGGACGGTGAAGGCGATGACGGCGATAAGCCAGGTGATGAAGATCCACAGTCCGGGGCGCCAGGACGGCGACTTGATGTGGAAGATCAGCATGATGCTGCCGTACAGCATCCCGATGAACGGAAGGGTGTAAACCACCACGGCGAGAATCTTCACCCACAGCGTGTTGGCGATAATCGACGACTGGGGGAATTCTTCCATCATATCTATCATCGCCGTGCTGAGGACGTCTCCCAGTCCGAGCCACTGCCATCCGAACAGCGCAAGCGCCCCGGCGAACAACCCCGATACGGCAATTATCAGCAGTAACAGCCCGATCGCGACCTCCAGGATCCTGCCTACGGTGCCCCAGGCGGGCGACTGCCCGACCTGCCTGAGAGCGGAACCGACGTTGCCGCTTTCCACATTGCGCCGCACGCCTTCAGCCGTGCCGGGGTCTCCCCGCAGGGCCCAGCGCTGTTGGGCGGTGCGTGCCGGAGGAATGCAGATCCACAGGATAACGTAGATCAGCGGGGAAATCATCGTGAGAGTGCCGCTGAGTTCTATGAAACTGAAACAGCTTGCCACGAACAGCACCGCAAAGATTACCCTGAGGATTATCGGATCGAAATTGAAATAGGCACCCAGACCGCTGCAGACGCCGGCGATGCGGGCGTTGTCCATGTCGCGGTAGAGCTTGCGGACAGGTTTATCAGCCTCCGTGCTGCCGTCGGGCTGGTCTTCGGCTATTCTCTCCGGCCTGCCGAGTATGGCGATTACACCTTCAACGGTCTTCTTTTCCACCACGCCCCCGGCAGGGACGCGCTCGCGCAGCAGCTCGGCCATGCGTTCCTCAATGCCCTCGGATATTTCCTGGTTTGCGTAGAAATCGCTGATGTCCTTCAGATAGGACTCTGCCGCCAGCGCCGCCTCGGCGTCCAGGGTGAAGGCGTATCCGCCTATGCTCACTTTTTCCACCTTTTTCATAACACAACGATCTGGGGTTTCTTGAGTTTCTCTATGGACCGGACCATCTCCTGCCAGGCGGCGTCCATCTCGGCGAGCTGGCTGCGGCCTTTTTCCGTGATGCAATAGTATTTACGGGGAGGACCCTGGGTGGATTCCTCCCAGCGGTACGACAGGAGTCCTTGGTTCTTCTGCCTGATCAGCAGGGGATACAGCGTTCCTTCAACGACTATCAGGTTCGCTGCCTTCAACTCCTCGATGATGTTGGATGCGTATGCCTCCCGTTTGTCGAGGATACACAGGATGCAGTATTCAAGCACCCCTTTGCGCATCTGTGAGCGCACGTTTTCGGCGTTGCTTTCCATGGCGTCAGTTCTTACGGGTGGTGAATTTGGCCAGATTGCCGGCGGTGGGAGCGAGGCCCCTGAGTTCGCACTTCTGAGCGGGGGTAAGTGCCTTGGGCACGGCAATCCAGAGGATGACGTACAGCCAGAACCCTACGGACCCGGCAAGAAGGGCCACGAGCATAAGTATGCGGACCAGGGCGGTGTCTATTCCGAAGTATAGCGCCAGGCCGCTGCAGACGCCGGCTACGCGGACGTCGTCCGTGTCCCTGTACAGCTTGCGGACGGCCTTTGCCGGTTCTTCTGCGGCGGACGAATCGGTGCCGTCGGGCATCCCCAGCTGGGAGATTACCTTTTCTACAAGTTCCATGTCGACCACCCTGTCGCTGTCGCCCACCTCCTGGTAGAAGAGTTCTGCGATGCGGGATTCAAGTTCGTCCATCACTTCCTGGGTACCCACCTCGCGCACGTGGGCACGGAAGAGATTGAGGTAAGACTCCAGGCGCCCGTAGGCGTCTTCGTTGATTGTAAAGCTCCGGCCTCCTACGCCGGCTGTGATAACCTTTTTCATTTCACAAAGATTTTGTTGGTGCAAAGATATAAATAATTTTTAATACCTTGCAATACAAAGTACAAAAATTTTTAAAATATTTGCATCGGCCGTTCAAGTTGACTATATTTGTTCCCGGCTATGTTTTCCCGCATCGTTCAGATTATCAACGACATTGTCTGGAGTCCGGCGCTGGTTGGCCTGCTCATCGCCGCAGGCCTCTTCCTTACCGTCGGCACCCGCTTCGTCCAGGTCCGGCATTTCCCGGAGATGCTGCGCTCGCTCTTTGCCCGCAAGGCCGGCAAGGGCAGCGGCATTTCGTCCTTCGAGGCCTTCTGCATGGCGCTTTCCGGGCGCATCGGCACGGGAAACATCGTCGGCGTGGCAACGGCAATCGCTTTCGGCGGTCCCGGCGCCGTGTTCTGGATGTGGCTCATCGCCTTCTTCGGTGCGGCCACCGCGTTCAGCGAGTCCACGCTGGCGCAGATTTACAATTTTTCGCACAAGACAGTCTTCCGCGGCGGCCCGTTCAGCTACATCGAGCAGGGCCTCAAGGCCCGCTGGCTGGGCATAGCCTTCGCCGTCGTATGCATTATAGGATACGGCCTCAGCGGCCCCACCGTCCAGGCCAACGGCATGACCTCGGCGCTCAGCAACTCCTTCGGCATTCCGCCGCTCTGGGGCGGGCTTGCGCTGGTGCTCATCCTGAGCCTCGTGATTTTCGGGGGTGTCAAGAGCATCTCCCGCGTCGCCAAGGTCGTCACTCCGTTCATGGCCCTGGGCTACATCGGCCTGGCCCTCGTAATCATCTGCACCCATCTGCCGATGGTTCCGGGAGTGTTCAAAATGATATTCCAGGGCGCTTTCGGACTCGATTCCGCATTGGGCGGCATACTAGGTAGCACCATCATGATGGGTGTAAAGAGAGGTATCTACTCCAACGAGGCAGGCCAGGGCGGCGGCGCCATCGTCTCCGCGTCTGCGGACGTATCGCACCCGGTCCGTCAGGGTCTCGCGCAGAGCTTCTCCGTTTACGTAGACACCCTGCTGGTATGTACGGCTACGGCCCTCATGATCCTCATCTGCGGCTCGTACAACATCATCGACCAGGGCACCGGTGAGATTCTCGTCTCGCATGCGCCGGAGCTCGGCAACAATTACGCCGGCTTCACGCAGGCGGCAGTGGACTCCATCCTCCCGGGCCTCGGCGGCAGGTTCATCAGCATCGCCATGATATTCTTCGTCTTCACCACCATCATGGCCTACTACTTCTATTGCGAATCCGCAATTATCTACCTGTGGCGCGGCAGGAGCGGAAAAGGCGAGAAGATTGCCGTATTCCTGATGCGCCTGGCCATCCTGGGCGCCGTCGTGTTCGGCTCCCTCAAGGAAGCCGACGTAGTGTGGCAGATAGGAGACATAGGCGTAGGAATCTGCGCCTGGATCAACGTCATCGCCGTGCTGCTGCTCAGCCGCACGGTGTTCCGCTCGCTGCGGGAGTACGAGAAGCGCTGACGGCGCAAGCGTCAGAAATACTTCTTCTCCATGCGGTCCAGCGCGATGAAGATGAAGATCAGCACCGTGAACGACCAAAGCGAAGATCCGCCGTAGCTGAACAGCGGAAGCGGGATGCCGATTACCGGCATGAGCCCTATCGTCATTCCGATATTGATGAAAAGGTGCATGAACAGGCACGCCGCCACGCAGTAGCCGTATATCCGTGTGAACGAGCTCCTGGCCCGTTCCGAATCCTGTACTATCCAGAATATCAGCAGCCCGTACATCACCACCACCAGCAGGCTCCCGAAGAAGCCCCATTCCTCCCCGACCGTACAGAAAATGAAGTCTGTGCTCTGCTCGGGAACGAAGCCGTAGGTGGTCTGGGTGCCGTTCAGGTAGCCCTTCCCGAACATTCCGCCGGAACCTATGGCGATAAGCGACTGATGGACGTTGTACCCGAGTCCCTGCGGGTCTTCCCTGAGTCCAAGAAGCACCTCTATGCGTCCCTTCTGGTGGTCCTTGAGCACGTGATGGAAGATGAAATCGGTGGCGAAGACCATCGCGGAACCTGCCATGGCCACAAGCACTATCAAGGCAAGAATCTGCCTCCGGAGGCGCTGCGACTGCACCCGTCGCAGGTAATAAACGGCATAAACCACCGCCCCCACGAGCACCAGCACAAGCGACACCCACCAGTGTGTGGTAAGGGTAAGGACGAAGAGCAGCACGAACATCCCCGCCAGTCCGAGCCACCATCCGGAAAGCCCCTCCCGGTACAGGACCAATACGAATCCTCCGTAAACCAGTGCGGAACCGGTCTCGCTCTCCGCGATGATAGCAAGTATGGGGAGCGCAATTACAAGGAACGCCGTAAGTATGTTTTTCCAGCCGCTCATGCGGAATTCCGGCTTGCTCATCACCGACGCCAGCAGCAGCGACGTTGTGATCTTCGACAGTTCCGCCGGCTGGAACTTGACGGGTCCGAGCTCGAACCACGAATGCGAGCCCTTCACGTTGCTGCTGAGGAAGATGACCAGGACCAGCAGCATCAGCACCACGCCGTAGGCCGGCCGGCATACGCTCTCCCAGAAATACGGCTTGATGATGAACAGGATGAGCACCGCCAGCAGCAGCGCGCCCCCTATCCACAGCGCCTGCTTGCCGCAGTTGTAGCGCAGGTCGAATATGCCCGACGGCTCCATGCTCTGCACGGCGGCATATATGTTCATCCAGCCGAACAGCATGATCAGCAGGTACAGGATGACGAGCCTCCAGTCAACGGTATGGCCAAGACTCCGCAGCGGTGTTTCTTCTGTCATTGCCGTATCAGTTTAGTCCGGAGTACCCGGTTTTCAAGGTCTTTGCGTTCGGGGCTGATCTCGCCGCGGAGGTATTTTTCCACCAGCAGCGAAGCGATCGGCGTGGCCCAGCTGGCACCGGAGCCGGCGTTTTCGATGTATGCCGCAACTGCAATCTTCGGGTCGTCCTTGGGCGCAAAGCACACGAAGACCGAATTGTCCTTCCCGTGGGGATTCTGCGCCGTGCCGGTCTTGCCGCAGATGTTCAGCCCGCGTACGTACGCGACGTTCGCGGTGGCGCCGTCGTCAAACTGGTTGACGGCTTTCCACATGCCGCGTATCACGCTGGGGAAGTAAGTGGAATCCACCAGGGTGTAGTGGCGTTCGGTGAATTTGGGGTCGAGGGGGACGCCCTCCGAGGCCTTGACCACGTGGGGGATGTAGTAGTAGCCCCGGTTGGCGATTATCGCCGCCAGATTGGCGATCTGCAGGGGCGTGGTGAGGATTTCTCCCTGTCCGATGGACAGCGAGACTATGGTGGGGAAGCGCCAGTGGCCTTTGTGGTAGCGCTTGTTGTAAAAATCCGAAGTGGGGATGTTGCCGCTGAGTTCGGAGGGGAAGTCGCTGCCGAGCCTGCCTCCGAAGCCGAAGCTGCATACCATCTCCCGCCAGTGGTTGTACGCCTCCTCCGTCGATTCGTATTTGGGATTCTCCAGGATGGTGCGCATGACGTGGCAGAAGTACCCGTTGCAGGACATCATTATGGCGTCTTCCAGGTTGAGGGGCGTGCGGTGTCCGTGGCAGCCGAGCTTGCGCCCGCTGGATGTATAGACGTATCCGCCGTAGCAGCTGTAGTACATTCCGGGATGCAGCACCCCGTCCTGCTGGCCTATCAGGCCGTTTACCATCTTGAATACGGACCCCGGGGGGTACGATGCGGAAACGGCGCGGTTGTACAGCGGCTTGTGCTTGTTCTTCGACAGCGTATTGTAGTGGCTGCCGAAGTCGGCAAGCACATCGACGTCGATGCCGGGGCTGGAGACTATGGTCAGGAGCTCACCGGTCTTCGGATCTATGGCCACCAGGCTGCCTTTCTTGCCGTTCATCAGCTTCTGGCCGTAGCTCTGCAGGTAGGCGTCGATGGTGGTGGTGATATCCTTGCCCGGGACTGCCTCGACGTCGAATTCGCCGTTCCGGTAGGGGGCTTTCTGGCGGCCGCGGGAGTCGCGCAGGTAGATGTGCCAGCCGGTCTTGCCGCGCAGGTCTTCCTCGCGTGCGGCCTCGAGTCCGGTGCGGCCGTAGAAGTCGCCGGGCTTGTAGTCCGGGTGGTCCTTGAGGAATTCGGCGTTGACCTCGGAGATGTAGCCCAGCAGGTTGCCTCCGGCGTTGAAAGGATATTCACGTATGCCACGGGCCTGGCTCTTGAATCCGGGGAACAGGTATTCCTGCTCGGCGAATTTCATGTACGTCTCCGAGTTTATCTGCTTGAGGAAGGTAAGCGTCTGCCAGCCGATGCGTGACCGGTAGTTGTGATAATACTCCATCCGCTCGCGGATGAAGTCGGCCGTGGTGTCCAGCGCCTGGGCGAGCGCGAGCGTGTCGAATTCCTGCACCTGCTTGGGCGTGACGAGGATGTCGTAGCAGATGCGGTTGCCGACCAGCAGCACTCCGTTGCGGTCGTATATGGCACCCCTGGGCGGATAGATGGTCTCCCGCTGCATGGAATTGTTGTCGGCGTCCGTCTTGTAACTCTGGTTGAGTATCTGCACATAGAACAGGCGTCCGAGGAGCAGCAGCAACACCACTCCCAGGCCGATGAGAAGCTTGGTGGAACGGTTGCTGTACTCCATTTATTCGGGTCTGAGGATTCTTGAGACCACAAGGCACACGGGCGTGCTCACAATGACGGAAAGCAGGAACCTGACGGCGCCGCTCCAGAATTTCACGGTGCCGGCGGAGTCGACCCACACGTACAGCAGGAAGTAAATCACGCAGAGTATGAACGTGGCCAGCGCGAATTTGGGTATGCCGAAACGCGACAGGCTGAGCTCGCCCTCGCGCGTGCCCAGTTCGTCGCCGAACAGTATGTCCACGGTGAAATTGCGTGCCAGGGCGACGGGAACGATGGCGAAGCTCGTGAGCCCCAGCGTGCCGGTGGAGAAGAAGTCCACCAGGAAGCCCAGCGCGAAGCCTGCGATCATCATGGGCACGTTGCCCATGCGCAGCGGCAGCATGAGCACGAGGGCGGGCAGGTACGACAGCACCACGAACCTCGACAGGTTGAGGAAGTTGCACAGTACGATCTGCACGGCCGTGAGCACCACGAAGGCGATTATGAACTTGTAGTCTTTCATCGGGACATCTTCTCAATGGTTTCACGGTCCGGGTTCTCCGCGAGGATGACGTAACGCAGCGATGCGAAATCCACGAAAAGGTGTACGTCGACAACCCTCACGGCGCCGTCTTCCACGCGGGTGCCCTCAGTGACGCCCAGGGGGATGTCGGGAGGGTAAACCTTGGAGATGCCGCTGGTCCAGACGGTGTCCCCGACGGGAATCTCCAGGTGCATCGGGATGTCCCGGATGGTTGCATGGTCGGTGCGGCGGCCGTCCCAGCGGAGCGGGGCGACCGCGCCTTCGCGGCCGATGCGTGCGCTGACGTTGACCCTGTCGTTCATGAGCGACAGGCCGTAGGAATAATGCCTGTCTACGGCGTAAACCATTCCCACCACGCCGTTGGGCGCGATGATGGCGCTGCCCTCGCGGACGCCGTTCTCGCTGCCCTTGTCCACGATGATGTAGTTGTGGCGGGTGTTGGTGCCCATCGCGGTAATCTCGGCGGGAATGTAATTGAAACGGGGCGGGAGGCCGGCGGAGTCGAGCCTGGCCATGGCCTTCATCGACCTTTCAAGCTCCTTGTAGTGCTGGAGTTCCTTGAAGAGCTCGAAGTTGCGGCCGGCAAGTATGTCGTTCTGCTCCCTGAGGGTAAAGTACGAACGTATGCGTTCGGCGGTGCCCCAGCCGGCGGCCATCACGTTGTGGCTGGCGCGGTTGATCCAGATGTTCTGCAGGGTGGAAGAAGAGCGCAACATAGACAACGCGGCAAACTCCAGGATAATGAAGATTGCCGCGGTGAATATTCCAGCGAACACTTTCTTCCTTGCGGCCATCTATCGCATGAGGAAGGAGTAGTGGTCTGTGTTCTTGAGGGCCATGCAGGTGCCGCGCGCGACTGCGTGCAGAGGGTCCTCGCATACGTGGAACTGGATGTTGACCTTGTCCGTGAGGCGCTTGTCGAGCCCGCGGAGCTGGGCGCCGCCGCCGGAAAGGTAGATGCCGTTCTCCACGATGTCGGAGTAAAGCTCCGGGGGGGTGTTCTCCAGGACGTGGAGGATGGAGGTCTCTATCTTGGCGATGGACTTGTCCAGGCAGTGGGCGATTTCCTGATGGGTGATGGTGGCCTCGACAGGGTGGGCGGTCATGAGGTTGGGGCCGCGGACGATGAAGGGCTCGGGCTCGTCGACGAGGTCGGGGATGACGGCGCCGACGGCAATCTTGATCTTCTCTGCGGTGATTTCGCCGACCTTGATGTTGTGCTGCTGGCGCAGGTACTGCTGGATGTCGGACGTGAATACGTCGCCTGCGGTACGGATGCTTTCCTGCACTACGAGGCCTCCGAGGGAGATGACGGCGATTTCGGTGGTGCCGCCGCCTATGTCGACGACCATGTTGCCGATAGGCTTCTCTACCTCCAGGCCGATACCGAGTGCGGATGCCATGGGCTCGAATATCAGGTAAACGTCGCGTCCGCCGGCGTGCTCGGTGGAGTCGCGGACGGCCCTGATTTCAACTTCCGTGGAGCCGGAAGGGATGCCGACGACGACCTTGAGGTTGGGGGTGAAGAGGCTGCGGTGCTTGCTGTTTACCTGCTTGATGAATCCGCGGATCATCATCTCCGCGGCGTTGAAGTCTGCGATGACGCCGTCTCTCAGGGGGCGGATGGTGCGTATGCCGGGGTTGTTGCGCTCGTGCATCAGCTTGGCCTTCTGGCCGATGGCGATGCATTTGCCGGTGCTGTTGTCGATAGCGACTATGCTGGGCTCGTCCAGGACGATTTGGTCGTTCTGATATATGACGGTATTGGCGGTACCGAGGTCAATGGCGAGCTCTTGGTTTAGGAAAGAAAAAGCCATGGTGTTGTACAGTTCGTGATATTCGTACAAAATTAAGTATATTTCCACAAAATTCCGCTAAATTTGTACAAATAAATTTTTATAGGCATGGAAAGACCGGTTTATGCAGTGTTCGTGGCAGGCGGCAGCGGCACCCGTATGGGCGGGGGAGTACCCAAGCAGTTTCTGGAACTTGGCGGCATCCCGGTGCTCCAGCGCACGGTGGAGGCTTTCCTCGCTGCCGAGCCTTCGGCGAACGTCATCACGGTGCTTCCCGCCGGGCACGTCGATGAGTGGAAGGAGCTGTGCCTGCGGCATGCAGTGTCATTTCCCCAGACCATAGTCAAAGGCGGAATCACCCGTTTCCATTCCGTGCTCGCCGCCTTGGAGAAAGTGCCCGACGGCGCCATCGTCTCCATCCACGACGGCGTGCGCCCCTTCGTGCCGCCCGCACTCGTGCGCACCATGCTCGACGCCATGTCCGCCCCCGGCGGCCCTGAGGCCCTCATTCCTGTGCTTCCGGTCACGGACACCCTTCGCAGCATCGACCCTTCCGCGCCCGCGCCCGACCGCAGCAAGCTCGTCGCCGTGCAGACTCCCCAGATGTTCCGTTCGGAAATACTTAAGGCCGCCTACAGGCAGCCTTACGATACGTCTTTCACCGACGACGCCACCGTCGCAGAGCGCTCCGGCGTCGTCATTTCCACCATCCCCGGAGACAGGTTCAACATCAAGATCACCACTCAGGACGACCTGAAACTTGCCCGGTTCCTTATAGATTCTTAAAACTCGTGCTTTTAAAATCTTTCACCCAGGCCTGGCGCTCGAACGCCTGGTCCAGGGAGATCATGGTCTCGGTGGACTGCACGTAGGGGATGCGCTGGATGGTGTTGCAGATGGTTTCCATCAGGTGGTCGTTGTCGATGCAGTAGAGCTTGAGGAGGAGCGCCGCGTGCCCTGTGACGAAGTGGCATTCCACCACCTCGGGGATGTGCTTGAGCGTCTCCACCACCTCGCGGTACTTGTTGCCTTCGGTCAGCGATATGCTGATGAATGCGCATACGTCCAGCCCGAGGGCTCCGGGCTTGACCATCATCTGCGAACCGGCAAGGACGCCTCCGTCTTCCAGTTTCTTGATCCTCTGGTGCACGGCGGCCCCGGATATGCCGCAGTCCCTGGCAATCTCCAGGTAGGGCATACGGGCGTTATTCACGAGGGAATAGAGTATCTTGCGGTCGATGTCGTCGAGTTTATAGTTCGGCATAGGCTACTTTTTCTTCGTGTATCTCTTGTTGGCTGATGTGGGCGCTCCTGCGGCGATGATGTCCTTGCAGGCCTGCTCGGTGAGCTTTTCGGCGTCGGTGCCGCGGGGGAGGCGGTAATTGTTGCCGTCAAACTTGATGTAAGGGCCGTAGCGTCCGTTGACGACGGTGATGCCGCTTTCCGCCCATTCGTGGATAGGCGCTGCGACGGCCTCCTTCTTGGCGGCGTCGGACTCTATGATGGCGATGCATTCGTCGAGGCCGATGTTCATGGGATCCTTGCCCCTCGGCAGTGAGACGTTCTGTTCGCCCCACTTGAGGTACGGGCCGAAGCGGCCCTTGGTGGCGATTATCTCCACCCCCTTGTATTCACCGATGGTGCGGGGGAGCTTGAACAGCTTGACGGCCTCTTCGAGGGTGAGGTTCTCGATTATCTGGCCCTTGCTGAGGCTGGCCGACTGGCGGTCGGGGCCGTCGCCCTTCTGCACGTAGGGGCCGAACTGCCCGAGGCGGGCGGTGATCATCAGGCCGTCGGACGGGTCGATGCCGATTTCCCTTTCGATGTGCCCGTACTGGCGGTTGCTCATGGCCTCGTCCACCTTGTGGTGGAACGGGGTGTAGAAGTCGGAGATGACCTTGTTCCACTGCTTCTCGCCGCTGGCTATGGCGTCGAAGTCCTTCTCTACGTTGGCGGTGAAGTCGTAGTCCATAATATCGGAGAAACTGCCTGCCAGATAATCGGTTACGAGCACTCCGACGTCGGTGGGGAGGAGCTTGCCCCTCTCGGCGCCGATGGTCTCCGTCCTGGTGGCTTCGCTGATGCGCACGCCCTTCATGGTGAGGTTGCGGACCGGCACCTTGCGGCCGTCCTTGTCGCCTTTGACAAGATATCCGCGGGCCTTGGTGAGGGTGGTGATGGTGGGGGCGTACGTCGACGGGCGGCCGATTCCGAGTTCCTCCATCTTCTTGATGAGTGTCTGCTCGGAATAGCGTAACGGCGCCTGGGTGAACTTGCATTCGGCGCGGACCGCGATGGGTTCGAGCTGCTGGCCGACGTTCAGGGCGGGGATGAAGACCTCGCCGTCCTGGGGCTCCTCTTCGTCGTCGGTGCCCTCGCGGTAGAGGCGCAGGAAGCCGTCGAACAGTATCTGGACCGACTGCATGGAGTACTTCTCGTCGCGGCGGTCGATGTCGACCAGGATGTTCGTGTTGAGGATCCTGGCCTCCGTCATCTGGGATGCGACGGTGCGCTTCCAGATAAGCTGGTAGAGTTTCTTCTCCTGCTGGGTGCCCTCGATCTCGGTGTTGGTTACGAAGGTGGGGCGGATGGCCTCGTGGGCCTCCTGTGCGCCCTTGGCGTGTACGTGGTACTGGCGGGGGTGCGAAAGCTCGGGACCGAAGTTCTTGATGATGAAATCCTTTGTGGTGCCTACGGCGAGCGACGAGAGGTTGGTGGAGTCGGTACGCATGTAGGTGATGAGACCCCTTTCGTACAGCGACTGGGCCACGCGCATGGTGGTGCTGACGGGCAGGTGGAACTTGCGGGCGGCCTCCTGCTGCAGGGTGGAAGTTGTGAACGGCGGCGGCGGGACGCGGAGCCCTTCCTTGCTGTCGATAGCAGCTACGGTATAGATTGCACCGATGCAGTCCTCGAGGAACGCACGGGCTTCTTCAATCGTACCGAACTTCTTGTCCAACAGGCCTTTGACCGGGGTGCCGGAGGCGTCGAACTCGGCCTCTACACGGTAGAACGGGACGGGCTTGAAGGCGTTGATCTCCCTCTCGCGGTCCACCACCAGGCGGAGGACTACAGACTGCACGCGGCCGGCGGAAAGGCCCCTCTGGATCTTGCGCCACAGGATGGGGGAGAGCTCGAAACCGACGAGGCGGTCGAGGACCCTGCGGGCCTGCTGGGCGTTCACGAGGTCCATGTCCAGGGCGCGGGGATTCTCCACGGCGTGGAGGATGGCGTCTTTGGTGATTTCGTGGAATACGATACGGCGGGTTTTGTCCGCGGGAAGGCCGAGGGTTTCGCTGAGGTGCCAGGAGATGGCTTCTCCTTCGCGGTCCTCATCGGAAGCCAGCCACACCATCGAGGATGAGTCTGCAAGCTTGCGGAGGTCGCTGACCACCTTTTTCTTTTCCGACGGTATCACATACTCGGGGCGGAAGCCGTTCTTGATGTCTATGCTGAGGCTTTTGTCTTGCAGGTCGCGGATGTGGCCGAAGCTGGAACGGACGACGAATCCGTCTCCGAGGAACTTCTGGATGGTCTTCGCCTTGGCCGGCGACTCTACTATAACTAGATTCTTTTCCATAAATCTTTCGAATTCGGCTACAAATTTAAGGGGATTTTCCGAATTTTACCTAATTTTGTGTTTTCAAGTATTGGAAATGACTGACAAGACCAAACGCACAATAGTAAAATGGTATTGGATACTGCTGGTGACGCCGTTCGCCGCAGTGCTCCTCCTCCTGCTCCTCGTGGGCCTCTTCGCCAAGCTTCCTTCCTTCGAAGAACTTGAGCACCCCGACAACAAGCTGGCCACCCAGGTCATCGCGCAGGACGGCGAAATCCTCACCACCTTCCACATCGAGAACCGCACCTACATCTCCTACGACGAGCTTTCCGAGCACCTGGTGCACGCGGCCGTCGCCACGGAGGACTCCCGCTTCTACAAGCATTCCGGCATCGACATGAAGGGCCTCGCCCGCGTGGCGGTCAAGACCATCCTCCTCCGCGACTCCAGCCAGGGAGGCGGCAGTACCATCACGCAGCAGCTCGCCAAGACACTTTATCCCCGCCAGGAGAATCCGGGCAAGCTCACCCTCATCTTCACCAAGCTCAAGGAGTGGATTACCGCAGTGCGCCTCGAAAGGGACTACACCAAGGACGAGATACTCGCGATGTATCTCAATTCCATCTTCTTCGGCAGCAGCGCCTACGGCGTCAAGGCCGCCTCGGAGACCTTCTTCTCCAAGGAGCCCGCCAACCTGAACATCCAGGAGAGCGCGATGCTCGTGGGCATGGTCAACAAGCCCACCCGCTACAATCCCGTCATCAACCCTGAGAACGCCCTCACCCGCCGCAACTTCGTCATCGGCCAGATGGCCAAGGCCGGATACATCACCAAGGCCGAACGCGACTCCATCCGCGAACTCCCCATCATACTCGACTACCACGTGCTGGACCACAATTCCGGCCACGCCCCCTACTTCCGCGACATGCTCCGCCGCGACATGAACGCCAAGAAGCCCAAGCGCGCCGACTACCAGTATATGGAAGACTATTCCGCCGACTCCCTCCGCTGGGCGAACGACGCCATCTACGGCTGGCTCAACAAGAACAAGAAGCCCGACGGATCTTCGTACAACCTCGACAAGGACGGCCTCCGCATATATACCACCATCGATTACAAGATGCAGGTGTTTGCCGAGGAAGCGGTGGCCGAGCACCTCGGAGGCTACCTCCAGGGCGCGTTCAACAAGGAACTCAAGGGCAAGCGCAACAAGCCCTTCGCCAACGACATAGACTCCAAGACGGTCGACCGCCTCATGGCCCAGGCCCGCAAGTGGAGCGACCGCTACCGCCTGCAGCGCCGCGAGGGCATCCCCGAGGAGACCATCCTCTCCCAGTTCGACAAGCCCGTCAGGATGAGGGTCTTCGCCTGGAACAAGAAGGGCTACATCGACACCACGATGACCCCCAACGATTCCATCCGTTACTACAAGTCCTTCCTCCGCTGCGGATTCGTGGCCATCGAGCCCGGCACCGGCAACGTCAAGGCATTCGTCGGCGGTCCCAACTACCGTTACTTCAAGTACGACAACGTCAGCCAGGCCAAGCGCCAGGTGGGCTCCACCATCAAGCCCTTCCTCTACACGCTTGCCATGCAGGAGGGCATGACCCCCTGCGACCGCGTCGTCTGCACGCCCCAGACCTTCGTCAACTACGACGGCTCCACCTGGACGCCCCGCAGTACCGACAAGAAGGAGATCATCGGCCAGACCGTCACCCTCAAGTGGGGCCTCGCCAACAGCTCCAACAACATCTCCGCCTTCCTCATGAAGCAGTTCGGCCCGCAGGCGATGGCCCAGATGATGCACCGTATGGGCATCCACAGCCACGTTGACGAAGTATATTCCCTCTGCGTCGGTCCTGCCGACATCGCACTGTATGAGATGGTCGCCGCCTACAACACATTCCCGTCCGGCGGCGTGTATTCATCGCCCCTGTACGTCACCCGCATAGAGGACAACCAGGGCAACGTCATCACCGAGCACACCGGCACCAAGCGCGAGGCCATCAGCGCCTCCACCGCCTACCTCATGGCCAACCTCATGCAGGGCGTGGTCAACGGCGGAACCGGCAGCCGCCTGCGTTACGCATACGGCCTCAAGGGGGAGATCGCCGGCAAGACCGGTACCACCAACGACTGCTCCGACGGCTGGTTCATCGGGTACACCCCCAAGATTACCGCCGGCGCCTGGATAGGCGGCGAGGACCGCCAGATCCACTTCAACACCCTGGACGGCTCCCGTATGGCACTGCCCATCTGGGGCATCTGGATGAAGAAATGCCTCGCGGCGGGCCTGTTCGACGAAAACGATGTCTTCCGCGCCCCCGCCAGCGTCAACTTCAGCCTCGACTGCTCGTCGAGCGGCACCTTCCTCGGAGGGGACGAGGACGCTGCCGAGGCCCTCGAAAGCCAGAACAACCAGGAAACCGATTATTACTTCAACTGATATGGCCAGGTACAACACTATCGCAGTAGTTTATGGCAGCGACTCTTCCGAATGGGAGGTATCCTGCCGCAGCGGTGAGTTCGTGGCGTCCGCAATCGACGACACCCAGTACGACGTTTATGAGATCTTCGCCCGTTTCGGAGTGTGGAAACTCGTCGCGTTCCGCAAGAAGAATGCAATGCGCGTCACGTTCCCCGAGGAGTCGCGTCCGGTTATAGACAAGAACGATTTCTCCGTGAGCGTGCTGGGCGAGAAGATTAAGTTCGACTTCGTTTATATCGTGCAGCACGGTGCACCCGGAGAGACGGGCCAGTTCGAGGGCTACCTCGAGATGCTCGGTATTCCCTGCAGCACCTGCGATTCGAGCATATGCTCCATAGTCTTCGACAAATACGCCTGCAAGTGCTACATCCGTGAACTCGGGCTGGCCAAGTGCGCCCCGGACGTCTATGTCCGCCACGGAATGGACCACGAAGAGACCAAGGCCCTGGTTGCCAAGACTTTGCGTTTCCCCGTATTCGTCAAGCCCACCCAGGGCGGCTCCAGTTTCGGCGTCACGAGGGTGGTCAGTCCGGATGAAATGGAAAGCGCCGTGCGGTATGCATTCTCCGAAAATGAGACAGTGCTCATCGAGCAGGGCATAGAGGGCAGGGAACTCACCTGCGCGGCCTATTTTGACGGGCAGAAGGTCTCCACGCTGCCACTTATCGAAATCGTTTCGGAGAACGAGTATTTCGACTACGACGCCAAGTACAACGGCCACAGCCAGGAGATCTGCCCCGCCCCCGTTCCCGACGACATCCGCGACCTCGTCCAGCAGACTACCGCCAGGATTTATTTCCGCCTCGGCTGCAGGGGAGTCGTCCGCATGGACTACATCCTTGCCGAAGACGGACTCTATTTCCTGGAAATCAATACCATTCCCGGCATGACGAGCGCTTCGCTCGTGCCCAAGATGGTGCGCGAGGCCGGCCTGTCGATGACGGAATTCCTCTCCACCATCATAGAGAATTCATAGGGTGCTGCTGTCGCAGTTTATACGGCAGGCAGCCGCTTCGCTCGAGGCTCTGTATCCTCCCCGGGAGGCGCGGAGCCTCGCTGAGCGTCTTGCGGAGGATGTCCAGGGCGTGAGGCCTTTTGACTGGATTATGGACCCGGGGCTTGAGGCGTCCGCCGCGCTGGAGGAAGGTCTGCAGCGCCTTCTGGCAGGGGAGCCTCTCCAATATATTGTCGGCTGGCAGGAGTTTTACGGGCGGCGCTTCCGCGTGGCGCCCGGGGTGCTGATTCCCCGGCCAGAGACCGAAATCCTGGTGCGGGAGGCCTGCGTAAGGGCTTTGCAGCTTGACGGGCCCCGTGTGCTCGACCTGTGCACCGGCTCCGGCTGCATCGCATGGAGCATAGCCCTGGAGGTTCCGGAGGCTTCTGTGACTGCCGTCGACCTGTCGGACGAGGCTCTTGCGGTGGCCCGGGGGCAAAACCCCGCCTTATTGCACCCCGGGAGCGGTTCTGAGGCCTCTTCGGGTGCAAAAGAGGGGGTTATTGCACCCCGATTCCTTAAGGCTGACGTGCTCGCGGAGGACATTCCCGGCGGGCCGTTCGATATCATTACCGCCAATCCGCCTTATATCCGGGAGTCTGAAAAGGCCCTTATGCATCGCAACGTGCTGGAGCACGAGCCTGCCATGGCGCTGTTCGTCCCCGACGACGATCCTCTGCTTTTCTACCGGGCGATTGCGCGGCACGCACTTGCCTGCCTTGTCCCCGTCGGATGGGGCATAGTCGAGATAAACGAGGCGCTTGGCAGCGAAACGGCCGCAGTTTTTGCCGCCGCCGGACTGCAGAATGTTGAGATTCTGCGCGATTTTTTCGGCCGCGAGCGTTTCGTTATCTTCAACCGGTAGGCCTGGGTGGCCGTTTTTCAACTTAAGCGTTTCTTTTTAAAAGGAAACGGCTAATTCTTCCGACCTTTGTGGCAAAACTGTATGGACTATGAAACGTTTTGCCTTAATCATCTTTTCAGTGACGCTCTTTTCCTGCGTCAGCCCCGTAGAACCAGTAGTTGAACCAGCCCGAGACGACGGCGGATTCGAGCTGTCTGCCAAGGGCCTTGCCCGTATGTTCGCCTCTCTGCCGATGGAGCCGTCACACCTGAGGGAAGTGTATGACGCCGTAGCCCGTTCTTCCTGGAACGGTTACGACGAGGAATACACCCTCGACAGCCTCGTGATGCGTCCCGGTGCCGGTATGGGGCCCGGCACCAAGTCCGCCGTGCCGCAGCGCCCCCTGAGGGAACTTGTGAAGGAGTACCTCGCGGAGCATGCCCCCACCCGCGCCGGAGTCGAGGACAGTATGCATCTGCTGGCCGATTCCGGTTATCAGCTCTATTGGCCGTATTCCGAGGACTGGGACGGAGAAACTTACCCCGTCGTAACCTTCGACCCGGGATTCGGCGCGGAGTCGAATTATGGCTTCGAACTGGCTCCGGGGCCCGAAGGCGCCGTGATCGTCGATACTCTCGACGTGGACGAGGCCATGGCCCGGCGCCGGCCCGTATGGGTCATCAATTCCAACTCCGACGCCGCCTTCACTCCTCTTGAGCTCTTCTCCCGCAAGGAGATTTCCCGGCCCTCACCGTCTTCCCGCCCCCGCAGGCTGATGCTGCGAAGCTTCAGGATGCTCAGAAACTATGACTCCTGGTTCGGCGGAGCGTCGGAATTCTGGGTCCGCTGCGGATCCGTGGACGGCTTCACCGCCTCCACGGACGCCGAACTCAAGCTCTACACCCCGAGCGTAACCGACTTCATGATAGTGGTCAAGCGCCGCAACGTGGACAAGGAAATCCCCTACCAGGCCATCCTGGTGACTGATTTCACCAATCAGCTGGACAAACTTGCCTTCCTGATAGTCGAGGACGACGGCGGCACCAGGACCAACTGGAGATGCCAGGCAAGCGTAAAGATCCAGTCGAAGTCGTACGGTTTCGACATCGACATCCCCTACAACGAGAAGGACGACGTAGTCTGGCGCGGCCAGATCTCCGCCCGCTTTTTCGAGGAACAGGACGTTGTCGTCGGCCGCTTCGGGGACGTCATCTGCTCGTTCGAACTGGATTAAATGTTATAACGTTATTTCAATTTTGTTTTTACATATGATTGCATTATCTTTGCCGGTATTCTGTTTTGATATGCGTAAAACCGGTAATATAATCAAGATTGGAAACAGCAGGGGAGTAATTATCCCTGCATCGATTCTGAAGACCCTGTCTTTAAAAGAAAAGGATGAGGTCCGCCTTATGATAAAGGATAACGCCCTTATGGTCAAGAAAATTGAACCCGTAACAGGACCTTTTACCGGAGTTTTCGCCGAGTTGGCCCCTTGGAAGGATGCCTGGGGAGAACGGGATTCGTCTGAGATTGAAGATGAATTGCGTGCCGGAGGTGGAACACGTGAAATCCCGGAACCATAATGGAAGACACAAAGTACTTACTGGACACCTGCATTCTTATCGATGTATTCGGAGGCCGTCGCGGATATCAGGAGAGGATAGGTAAAACAGGAATCTCGCGCTGTGGAACCGCAACCGTATGCGTGGCCGAACTGTACGTGGGTGCGTTCAAAAAGCAGGAGGAAGCATTTTTCCGCCAGATTGAATGGGTATTGAACAACTTTACCTGCTATCCGGCAGACCCATCGATATGTACTTATGCCCGTCTTCGTGCCAATCTTGAGAGAGAAGGAAAGCGGATAGACGATTTTGATTTACTGATAGCCAGCATTGCAATAGATAATAACCTGACGCTCGTTACGCGCAACCCCAGGCACTTCGAACGCATTACCGGCCTTAATGTAGAGGTCTGGGAGTAGGAGACATCTGCACTTTGTGTCCGGTTCCCTATACCTCCGTCCAATGTATCCGTACCCCGCTGCGTTCCATGCCGCGGAACCAGGTCATCTGCCTCTTTGCGAACTGATGGATGGCGGTGGCAAGCTGCGTGCGCATCGCGGCATAGTCCAACTGCCCCAGCAGGTATAGCGTAACGAATTTGTATTCAAGGCCGTACCCCAACAGCACCGAAGGCTCGACGCCGCTGTCCAGCAGACCCTTGATTTCATCGACCATACCCTCCTGCAGGCGTGCGTCCAGCCGCGCGTCGATCCTCGCGTTCCGCACCTCCCGGCTCACCAGCGTCCCGATAAAGAACGTCCTCGGAGCCTCCCCGGAAGGCTTCCCCGGTTCCGACAGAGGTTTATGTGAGCCGAAATCGTACCCGGAAGTTACTGCATTAATATATAATCCCGTGCCCCCACACAATATGGCCACCCGTCCCCGTCGCCGTATGTCCTCATAAGCCCGGAAGAAATCCTCCTTGAACCGGAAAACGTTGTATCCGTCGCCCGGGTCTGCGATGTCGATGAGGTGATATGGCACGTCGCCGTATTCGGAAAGATCCTTCCCTGTGCCGATGTCCATTCCCCGGTACACCTGACGGGAGTCGGCGGAAATGATTTCGCCGCCCAGTTCCCGCGCCAGCGCCACTGCGTAGCGGGTTTTGCCGGACGCGGTAGGCCCCAGCACGCAGACAAGCTCCACGGATCCGTCGGCCAGCGCCCCCCGGAGTCCCTCGACGTCGATTGTCTCTGCCGGCGGCAGTTCAGCGAGCAGGTTCTTTACTTTCGGCATGACGGGAATGATATGCGCACAGCCCTGCGAGACCGCATTCGGAGCAATGCGGCGCGCGGGCGGTGCAGGTGTAACGTCCGTGAAGGATAAGCCAGTGGTGGGCGATGGGCCTGTCCGCCGGCCGGATGTTCTTTTCGAGGTCTTTCTCCACGTCGAACGGCGTCTTGCCGCGGGAGAGCCCCAGGCGGTGGCTGACACGGAATACGTGGGTATCGACGGCTATAACCGGCTCGTCGTAAACGATAGACGCCACGACGTTCGCCGTCTTGCGGCCCACGCCCGGAAGCGTCATCAGTTCTTCCACCGTGCCGGGGACCTCGCCGCCGAAGTCGGAACAAAGCTTCTGTCCGAGCGCCTTGAGGTGGGTGGCCTTGCTGTTGGGGTACGATACGCTACGGATGTGCCCCAGAATGTCTTCCAGCGGCGCATCGCCGAGGGCCTTAGGGTCCGGATACGCCCGGAACAGCCCCGGCGTGACCATATTGACCCGCCTGTCGGTACACTGGGCCGACAGCACCACGGACACTATCAGTTCGTATGGGTTGTTGAAATGCAGTTCGCTTTCCGCCACCGGTACGTTGGCGCGGAACCACTCCACGATGGCGCCGTAACGTTCTTTCCGTGTCATTGCCGATTGTCCTCCAATGCCCGCGAGAGGAAGTCCCGGACGCGGTCGCCGAAGAGGATGGTGGCGTTGTTGTTATGTGTCTCGACAAGCTGCTGGTTGCGCTCGATGCTTCCCATCAGCGTGTAGTCCAGCGCAATGGCTCCGCCGAGGATGCCGGTTATCCAGTAGCCGCCCGTCAGGCTTGCCACGATGAGCGCTACGCTGGCCCCGTTGAGGCCGAGCGAAAGTAGTCCTTCGCCGTATGCCTCGTTGTAGAAATGGCCGGCGGGCGGGAAGAAACTGAGGGCGAGCGCGGCGGCCCCGTTCCGTTCGGCGGGACGCTGCCTGTACAGGGCCAGAAGTTCGTCCAGATGGGGACTGGGGCCGTCCCAGCTGATGCAGCGGGCCGCCATGATCTCGGATTCGTCATACCGGCCGGAGTACGCCAGCACGAGGGCGTGGAGCATCAGGATGTCCTGGCTGACCGGTTCGACCTCCGGCACAAGCGCCGCCGCCTGTTCGAACTCTCCGCCAAGGTAATACATCATCTCCTTGCGGTACAGGGCGTCCGTCAGTTCCTCCGGAGTAAGTGCGAAGAGGCGCAGGCGGTCCAGCGTGGCGGAAGCGTCGGCGTACCGTCCGAGCTGCATGTAGCAGCCGGCTTTGGCGAGCAGGGCCTCGTTGGTGGCCTGTATGTCGGCCCCGTCGAATATGATGCGCTCATACCCGACTGCAAGGGACTCCCAATCCTGCGCCCTACTTGAAAACAGAGCGCAGAGGAATATGGATATTGTACAGAACAGCCGTAGTCTGGGCATCTTTTAGTTTGGTTTGCTGTATGCTGACGGAAACGTAGCTTCCGTAAATGTTGCCGATGTAGAAAAAGGCGCAGAGGGCGCCCGGGACGATGGTTTTCCAGTCGCCGGGCCCGTCCTTGACCCAATGTTCGGCGGTGATGGCTCCCAGCGCCCCCGTGATGAGGAACGCCGCGATGCCCTCGCCGAGGTTGCCGGCGTACACTTTTCCAAGGCCGGGCACGACTGCCGATGCGGCTGCGGCCAGCCACGGGCTTTTGGCCTTTTCCTCGTAACGCTGGGAATAGATGACGTCAAGTTCCTTCTCCGGCTGCTGCAGGGCGAAATCGCTGTAACCGAAGTGCTGCGAGGCCTCCCGGAAGGCTTCCGGGTCGTCCCTCAGGAGGGCGAGGCCTGCCAGCTGCAGGTTTTTGACCTCCTGATAATCCCCGCCATAGGCCTGCAGGCGGCCGACGGGTTCCAGATAATCCCCGAGGTGCGCCGACACCGCCGCCGAATAGAACAGCGACTTGTCCGCGAAAGGGGAGCCGGAAGGCACGGCCTTGAACAGTTTCTCCGCGGTTTCCAGTTCCTTGAGATTGTATGCCGTCCAGGCGCGAAGGTAAGTAAGGGTGTCGGAAGGGAAATACGTGGCGTCCCGGAACAGCAGCGCCTTTGCGTCCGCCTTCAGTCCGTTGTCGATAAGGTACTCGACAAAGTCGAAATCGTCCGACGCCCAGGTGTTCTGGGCGGAAAGGAAGGACGCCGGGAACAGCGCCAGGGCAAGAATGACGGCAAGGCGTTTCATCTGCCGTCCCTCCCGTTGCGTCCGGGTGCGTATGCCTCGGGGCCTTCTTCGATTACGGGATGCTCTGCGTCAATCCTGGCGCCGGCCGTACCAATCTTGCTGTCCCTTATGATGCGGTCGGCCGTTGCGAATATTGCAGGAAAGAATCCTATCATATTCACCGCCTGCCGGAAGAACATATAATTCGCAGGCCTGTAGAAGTCCCTCCCGACCAGCTGGTTGCTGACGGCCCACGCCGCCTTCTCCACTCCGTTCGCCCCGGCCGGCGGGGTTTCGGTAATTATCTTTTCGCTGAAACTGCGGTTGAGGATGATATCCCTTTCATTGTGGTGTACGGCAGTGCTGTCTCCATCCTGTATATTTGCAGGCAGGAGCAACAGGGCTATAACCAATGAAAGTATCATTGCGCCCCCTCCTCCAGCTTCATCGGCCTGGCGTCGGCGGGAACGGTAAAGTCGAAAGCGGGATCGTCCTTGTCGGGCTGGACGGAAGAATATATGGTACGGACGACCGAGGAGTCCCGGCCCTTGCCGTAAGTGATGTCGGTGATGCGTAGGGGCAGCGTGAAGCGCCCGAAAGTGTTGTACTCGGACAGGTACTTTCTGCTGAGGCACTTGCCCTCGGGGGAAGTGTATTCGCAATAGATGGGGAGATAATTCTCGTAAACTATCTCCACCCTGGGTTTCTGGGTATCCGGGGAGGTGAAGACTTTCTTCAGATATTCCCCGTCGCGTGAAGTTCCGGTGGCCTTGTAGCCGAAGTATCCCAGGCCAAGGTCGTCGATGTGTCCGTTCAGGTAAAGCATCAGGAGCTCGGTGGTGGAGCTCATGGAGTCGTCTATGCGGGTGAGGACTTCGTTGGTCGCAGGGTTGTAGACCTGGATCTCGCCCTTCGCATTGGTGACGGCGAAATATTTATTGGGGGTACGGAATAATGTCACCAAGCGTCCATTGCGGTTGCAATAGACGCTTTTGGTGACAGTACTGACTTTTCCGTTGATGACGGTCTTGACCTCTACGTCTGCCGATACCTTACGCTGTGCTGAAAGGGGCAGGCAGGACAGGACCAGGAGTAGCGGAATGATTGCGTTTTTTAGAGCCACGCAATGAATTTGGGATTGTTGGCGAACTTGGCTATGCCGCTTCCGTCGGTCAGGCCCACGATGAGCATTATGAAGTCAACCATGTCGAGGATACCGAAGATTCCGCCGCCGGTGAACAGGTATGCAGCCCACATCCAGGGAGCGGTGCCGCAGTAGTGACGGTGAACTCCGCACCATCCGAGGAAGATGTTGAGGATGAGTGCAGTGGTGGCGTTGGGGTTGGCTGCTGCGGTAACGGTGGCGTTGGCTGCTGCGGTGGCGGTTGCGGGCACCATGAAGTCTGCGGTGTAAACCTCGGTGGCGTTCTCGATGAGAGCGTCGACTGCGTTGTTGTCAACCTTGTAGCTGGCAGCGTTTGCGGAGAAGGCGATGGCCAGGACCGCGATGAGGGAAACGATTAATTTTTTCATAAACACTTAATATTGGTTGATATTGATAGTTCCAAGGTCACAAATGTAAACAATAAAAATTGAAAAGTCAACCTTATGCCAGTATGGCGTCGGCCAGGGCCTCCAGCGCGGGGATGTCCGCCTCCTTCATCCTGCTGCGGATGGTGACGGAGGGCTCGACCACGGTGACGTCCTTCATCGCGCCGAGCATTTCCTTCATGACCCTGCCGGCGGAAGGCGCCCAGGAGCCGTTCTCCACTATGGCGGCCTTGCGGCGGCACCAGCCCTTTATCTGCAGCCGGTGCAGGAATTCGTACATGGGGGTGAAGAGGCCGGCGTCGTACGAGGATGCGGCAAGGACGATGCGGGGATAGCGGAAGGCGTCTTCCACGTTCTCGGCGACGTCGGAGCGGGTGAGGTCGCTGAGGACGACCTTGGGAGCGCCCTTGGCCCGGAGTATTCCGGCGAGCTTTTCTGCGGCCGCGAGGGTGCCTCCGTGTATGGATGCGCAGGCGATGAAGATGCCGTCGGTTTCCGGTTCATAGCGGCTCCAGATGTCGTACAGGCGGATGTATTCGCCCAGGTTGTCTTCCAGTATGGGGCCGTGGAGGGGCCTGATGGTCCTGATGGGGAGGCCTGCCGCCTTTGCGAGCACCGCCTGCACCTGGGGGCCGTATTTGCCGACTATGTTGAAGTAGTAGCGGCGGGCTTCGCAGGCCCAGTCGTCATCGTCGCGTCCGTAGAAGCCGCATTTGCCGAGTGCTCCGAACTTGCCGAATCCGTCGGCGCTGTAGAGGGCGCCGTCGGCCTCGTCGAAACTCATCATTACCTCAGGCCAGTGGACCATCGGGGCTGCTATGAAATGCAGTTTGTGTTCGCCGAGGTCGAGGATGTCTCCTTCCTTGACGGCGAGGGTGCGGCCCTCGAGGCTGATACCCTCGAAGAATTGCGGGAGCATCCTGAGGGCCTGGGCGCCGGCCACGACGGTGACTTCGGGATATTCTTCGAGCACCCATGCGATGAGGGCTGAATGGTCCGGTTCCAGGTGGTGGACCACTAGGTAATCCGGTTTGCGGCCGGCGAGGGCGCCGGCAAGGCTCTTTTTCCATTCATCCGCCTTGCGGACGTCGGACGTGTCGAGGATGGCGGCTTTTTCGTCGGTGATGAGGTATGAATTGTAGGAAACCCCTTCGGGGACTATGTACTGGCTCTCGAAGAGGTCGATGTCGAGGTCGTCGGAGCCGATGTACGTGACTTTGTTGCTCAATTGACGTATCATAATGCAAAAATAGTTAATTTTGCGTTATGAAAGAGGTGCCCCTTTGGAAAATATTCGCCGTGTTCGCCAAAATCGGGGCGTTCACCATCGGCGGGGGGTACGCTATGATTCCCGTCATCCGCAGCGAGATGTCCCGCCGCGGTTGGATTTCCGAGGATGAGCTTCCGGATATCGTGGCCCTCAGCCAGAGCGCTCCGGGCGTCATGGCGGTCAACATTTCCATCTTCGCGGGGTACCGTCTGCGGGGTGTCAGGGGCAGCATCGCCGCCACTCTCGGGAGCATCCTGCCGTCGTTCCTCATCATCCTTGCCATCGCGTTGTTCTTTACGGCATTCAAGGACAATCCCTGGGTGATACGGGCGTTCAAGGGCATACGTCCCGTGGTCATTTCGCTCATCCTGGTGCCTATGGTCGATATGGCGCGCAAGTCCTGTACTACGTGGTGGAAGTGGCTCCTGGCGGTGCTGGCGCTGGTTCTCGTGGCATTTCTCGGCGTGTCGCCGATATGGATCCTGCTGTGCGTCCTGGTGGCGGGATTTGGCGTAACTTATCTTACTGAACGGAAATGGAAACGCTGAGCCTTCTGTTGCAAATCGCCTGGACGTTCTTCGTCATCGGGGCCTTCACCATCGGAGGGGGATACGCCATGCTGTCCCTTATCCAGAACGAGGTCGTGGCGGCGCACGGGTGGATTACGGAGAGTGCGTTTACGGATATCGTGGCCATTTCGCAGATGACGCCGGGGCCCATCGGGATCAATTCTGCCACCTATGTGGGTTACGAGGTGCTGTACGGCGCCACGGGCCTGCACTGGATGGGCGTGATGGGTTCGGCCGTAGCCACGCTTTCGCTCATCCTGCCGTCGTTCATCATCGTTCTGCTAATCGTCCGTTTCTATACCCGGTTCAAGGGAAGCACCCTGTACGAGGGCACGATGGGATGGCTCAGGCCCACCGTCGTCGGCCTTATCGCCGCCGCCGCGGTCATCCTCGTGGTCAGGACCACCTGGACCGGCTACGTCCCGTCTTTTGAAATCGTCCGGGAAAATTTCGCTGACTGGAAAAGCTGGCTCCTCCTTGCCGCCGCTTTTGCCGCCTCCCTCTGGGGCCGTGTCAACCCCATCATCATCATTCTCGCCGGCGCTGCTTTGGGGTTGCTGTTGTACTAGCCCTTTTTTTCAGCAGCCTCGTCTGCCCTGCAAGTCTGTTGGAATTTCATTTACGGCCTCCTCAAGGCTCTGCCGCTGAAGAATCCGGGTACCCCCTCCTGAAACCCTCCGGCCTACGGCCTCCGCCCCTCCCACGCCATTCGGCGTGGGCCCCTCCCGTTCATGGTCACGGGCGACCAAAGGTTTCAGGAGGGGGTACCCGGATTCTTCAGCGGCAGAGCCATCGGGGGCAGTGCTGCGGGTATGAGAAGAGGTAGCTGCAGTTGATTATACAACCTTACGGCGCGGCCCCCTCATGCAGCCAGTTTTACAAATTAATTTCCTCTGAGTGTTCCAGATAGGACATCGACTGTCCTACTTGCGTCAAAAACCCGCCATAATGCTCCCGATAAGACACTCTTTGTCCTACCTGGAGCACCCATCCTCCCACGTCGTCCCCGTTGGCAAAAACCTATCATTTGCCCCCGGTGTTGTGAATGGCTTTCATTTTTCTTATCTTTGGCATATAACAACAGCTCCATCTAATGACTTTTGCTCTCCACAAACGGGATTTCCGGCATTCGGGTGCCTGGAGGAAGTAATGATTTGACAGTTATTCTGTCACAAGAGAGTAATTTGTGCTTCGGCCGCCTTCGTCGTTTTTGCGAAGGACCCCTTTCTCAACGAGGTCTTTGATATCATTCAAAGCGGTATCAGACGAACACTTGCCAATCTTGGCCCA